>Ga0224514_10000486_pt1 | contig 11359 bp, 12 predicted proteins | sample SF_May12_sed_USG_3_FD_169107 | JGI IMG/M metagenome (GOLD analysis project Ga0224514, IMG submission 169107) | Sediment microbial communities from San Francisco Bay, California, United States - SF_May12_sed_USGS_24 | ecosystem: Environmental > Aquatic > Marine > Sediment | place: USA...
TTGTTCGCCGTCATCGCGTTTATCACCCTGGGCGTGATTCTGTGGGGCGGGTTTAATACCGCGATGGAAGCCACCAACACGCTGGAATTTTGTATTTCCTGCCATGAAATGGAAACCACGGTCTATCAGGAATACAAACATTCTGTGCATTATTCCAATCCTTCCGGCGTCCAGGCCACCTGCCCGGATTGCCATGTGCCCAGAGAATGGACGCCGAAAGTCATTCGCAAGATCCAGGCGTCCAATGAACTCTTTCACTGGATAATCGGATCGATTGATACCCCGGAAAAGTTTGAAGCCAAACGGCTGCAGCTGGCCAGGCATGTCTGGCAAGCCATGCGAGACACCGATTCGCGGGAATGCCGCAACTGTCATAATTTTTCCGCCATGAATCTGGCCAGCCAGGGGCGATTTGCAGGTCGTTATCATGGGGATGCCAAACAGGCCGGTGAAACCTGCATTGATTGCCACAAAGGGATTTCCCACAAACTTCCGGTAGAAAAGCCCATCGTGGCCGAAGCCGAAGCAGCACTCGATATGGACTACGGCGAAGAGATCAATGAAACCTGTGCCGCCTGCCATGGTGAATATGGCGAGGGCTCCGTGGATGGGGAATACCCCCGCCTGGCCGGGCTCGATAGCCGCTACCTGGCCCGGCAATTGCGCAACTTCAAAACCCGCGAACGTATCAATATTCCGATGCTGCCCTACGCCACCGAGCGCGAGCTGCCGGAGGAAGATGTCCGCACCATCACGGCCTACCTGGCCAGCATCAAGCTGCCCAGTAAATTACCCCCCATCGACGAGTCCGAGTTTGACGCCTATGAACGGTTACAGGCCAGCAAACGGGTGGTGAACATTGCCCGTTATGCCGGTAATGTGGCGGCAGGGCAGCGGGTGTACGGCAAGGAATGCGCGGGCTGCCATGGGGATGATGCCAGCGGGGATGCCGGGCAACTCATTCCACCGTTGGCCGGCCAGCATAGCCTGTATGTGCTGCGCCAGGTGGAACGGTTCCGCAAGGGTGAACGGATCCATGGTGCCCCCCGTGATGCGGCAATATTCCGGGCATTTAGTGACACGGAAATCGGGGACATTCTGGCCTGGCTTTCCACCCTGGATGACGCCTGATGAGCTGGTGAATTCACTTGATTTAACTCAAGGTGTCTATATCAGCTGACTGCTAATATTATTATTTAATTGATTTACATCCTGCATTGGTATAATTGGTTTCAAACCAAGGAGAAACATGATGAACATACGATTAGTGGCTTCCACCTTCGTAGCCCTGATTGGCCTGACATTGGCCGCGCCAGCACTGGCCTGGCTGGAGAAAGGTGGCGAAAGAGATTTGGCCCTGACGCTCAAGCCGGACCTGGTAAATGGTGTCGATGTTTATGAGGTCTGTGCGGCCTGTCACCTGACCGAGGGCTGGGGCACCAAAGAAGGGACTTTCCCGCAACTGGCCGGTCAACTCAAGGGCGTGCTGATCAAGCAACTGGCAGATATTCGCGAAGGTAACCGCGACAATCCGACCATGTATCCCTTTGCTCTACCCGAGTCCATCGGTGATGCCCAGGCACTGGCCGATGTCGTCGCCTATATAGAAAAGCTGCCCATGAATCCGGATAACGGCAAGGGCCCGTGGGACGAGAGTGCGCCGGAATTTGCCCAAGGTAAGAAGCTCTACAAGGACAACTGCGTTAAATGTCACGGCGAGCAGGGCGAAGGCCATCTGGAAAAATTCTTTCCCTTGATTCAGGGCCAGCACTACAACTACATGTTACGCCAGTTTGAATGGATCCGTGATGGCAAGCGCCGTAACGCCAACCCGGATATGGTCAAACAGATCAAGGAATTCAGTAATAAGGATATGCAGATGGTGATCAACTATGTATCGCGGATTCCTGTGCCGAAAGAGAAGCTGGCACCATCCAAGGATTGGATCAATCCTGACTTCGACTAGTTAAATCCTGTGTGCCGCAGGGATGTATTTCCCTGTGGCATTTTTTCCCTGAACACTCTCAAATGGCACGATCATGGACAACAAACGCACCGCCATCTCCGGAATTCTCATCCTTGCCGCCATCGGCTTGTTGATAGCCATTTATTATTCACCAACCTGGTGGGTCTCGCTCACCGCACCCAACTACCCGGAAGAAGCCTTCCCGGATGGAGTGCGCATTCACTTTCACATGAATGGCGTTTTCAATGGTTGTAAAAAGGTTGAGAAAGCGGAAATTCTGGAAGAAGAAGCGCTGGACTGTGTGCATGAAATGGACACCATTAACCACTATGTCGGCATGTATCCGATTGCCGCCGGTGGCGTGATCGAAAAGGCCTTCTCGCCTTTCCTGGTTTCCCTGCTGGGGGTGATGTTACTTGGCTTCATGTGTACCAAACCAAGGATTCGTCTCGGCATCATGGGTGTCGGGTTTACCCTGATTGTAGTCTGGATGTATCTCACCTGGTATGGCAAGGACGGGCTCAACTACCAGAACACGGGATATGTTTCGGGTCTGGTCACAGCCCTGAGCCAGGATGTAGAAAAAGAGTCGGCGGAAGTGGAACTGAGTCCGGGGCAGGCACTTATTGAACGCCTCAAAGCAGAGATGGGAGAGGCTGAGGTTAAAGAGGAAAAAGCAGAAATTGAGGAAATCACTGACAAGGTCGATATGATCGAGAACCTTCATGTCAGCTTTGTGAAAGACCAGGAACGTAAACCTGCTAATGAAAGACAGGTATGGGATGGTAGTAGTGCACAAATGATGTCCTGGCACTATGAAAAGAGTCTCGGACGGTATTTTAATGAACCAGCCCAGATCAAACCCATGGTCGATACCATGACCACGGTCGCCCATATTATATTCTGGGGTATTCTTGTTGCCATGCTGGTATTGCTGTTTGGCGCACGCAAAAACAGCGGCCTCTTATTCTGGTTACTGATCCTCGTACCAATGGCCTTGCCCATCTTCTTCATCATCGAATATTCAGCCTGGCTCTGGTGGTACGGGCATAACCTGAACGAGATGGGTGCATTCACCGTCAAGCCCTTTATGCCAACCGTGTTTGGACAGGGCAAGGTGGCACAGTTTACTACCCACTCCTATCCTCACTACGGCTTCGGGTTAATGATGCTGATGCCGGTGCTCCTGGCCCTTGCGGCTCTGATTCGGCGCAAGCAGCTAAAGGAACAAGACTGATGCGCCATGCACGGTTTAACTAAAACCCTTATCACTCTCTGTTACCTGTTGCCATTGAACCTGCCAGCGGCGGACTATCCGCCGTTGCAGCCATTGATCGACAAAACACCGGAAGGTGAAACCTTGACGCCCGAGCCCGGGGTTTATGCTGGACCGGTGGTGATTGATAAGCCCATCATCCTGGATGGGCAAAATAAGGTAACCATAGACGCCGGCGGTAGCGGCAGTGTTGTGGTGCTGGATACTGATGGCGCCACGCTACGCAATTTGCATCTGACCAATTCCGGTGAATCCCATAACGATATTGATGCCGGTGTGCAGGTGCGTGGCAAATTCAATGTCATCAAGGACAACAAGATCGACAATTGTTTGTTCGGCGTCGATCTGCAGCAGTCTGAATATAATGTCGTGCGCCGCAACAAAATCAGCTCCAAGCCATTTGAACTTGGCCAGCGCGGAGATTCCATTCGGCTGTGGTACAGCTTTTATAACAAGATCACAGATAACCAGATCACAGATGCCCGCGACACGGTGGTGTGGTACTCGGCGAACAACACCATAACCGGCAATAGCGCATCAAACAGCCGCTACTCGTTACATTTCATGTATTCGCAGTACAACCTGGTCGAGAATAACCATTACGTCAACAATACGGTCGGTATCTTTCTGATGTACAGTGACGGAGTCATTGTGCGCAATAATCATATTGCCCATGCGGCCGGTCCCACCGGGGTGGGGATAGGTTTCAAGGAAACCTCGGACCTGACCATTGAGGGAAACCAGATCCTGTATTGCGCCAGCGGGTTGTATATCGACGTCTCCCCATTTCAGCCGGATACGACAAACCGCTTCAACGACAATGTGATCGCCTACAATGGGATAGGAATCCGATTCCTCAATGACTGGACGGGCAACATCTTCAAGCAGAACCAGTTGGTGGATAACCTGACTCAGGTTGTTGTTTCTGGTGGCAAGACCGCCAACCGGAATGTCTGGAATGGCAATTACTGGAGCGACTATCAGGGCTTTGATGAGGATGCTGATGGCATCGGAGATGCGCCTTATGAACTCTATGCTTATGCCGATCGCTTGTGGCAGGATACCCCCTATGCACAGTTCTTCAAGGGTTCACCGATGCTAGAGGCTCTGGATTTCCTCGAGCGCCTGGCCCCGTTTTCAGAGCCACGCTTACTGGTCAGGGACAAGGCGCCATCACAACACCAGATCATCCGGGTGGTGGTGAAGCAGGAAGAGACCCAAAAGGATTCACTGCAACTATTGAGAGAAAGCCTGGGTAGATAGATGAGCAACGCCAAGAAGCTAAGCCGCCCCCTTGCCCAGCGAGCGCGCCGCAAATTCCTGCGCAGCGTTGCGCTGGGTGCAGGCGTCATCGGGGCCTCACTATTGGGATTCATTCCGGTACTGCAACAGTGGGTGGTGCGCCTGCGCCCGCCCGGCGCCTTAACAGAACAGAAATTTCTTGCTTCCTGCATCAAGTGCGGCCAGTGCGTGCAGGTTTGCCCGGTGGAGGCCATCAAGTTAGCTGAACTGGACGAGGGCTTCGGTGTGGGTAGTCCTTATCTCGATGCCCGTGCCCAGGCCTGTGACTTTTCCTGTGATGGGCTGCAATGTGTACTGGCCTGTCCCACCGGTGCATTGACCCATGAGATCAATTATCCACACGAAACCGATATGGGTATTGCCAAGGTCGTGCGGCCTGATACTTGTCTGGCAGTGCTCGGCCAGGGATTCAAGGGTCAGGCCCGCGGTGCAGAATTCAAAGGCTTATTACGGTATGAAGAAGTCGATCGCTGGAAACCAATTCTGGTGCGCGATCATCCCTATGATCTGGAATTATGTGATCTGTGTGTGCGCCAGTGCCCGATCGAAATCCGTATCGCCCAGTGTGAAGCCGGCAAACCACCGTCCGATGATGAGAACCAGTGCCCGCCGCAGCATGCAATTCGCCTGGAAGCGATAGAGGACAGCGAAGGTAGCAAACGTATGCGACCGGTTATTCTGGATGGCTGTGTCGGCTGTGGCGTATGTGAAATGATCTGCCCGGTTGAGCCGACAGTCATCGAAATGGATAGCAGCGCAAGCAGGGGGATAAGCGTATGAGTAAGTTCACCCGATCCCTTGCAGAGCTGTTGGGGCGTGATCCCAAGAAGCCGCAGCCAGATGAAATCTCGCCCGAGGCAAAGCAAATACACATAGAGGTACGTGCGGACAAAACCCGCATCGAGAAAATTCGTCTCGAACTGGCGCACAAGGCCAAACACGGGCAACCCGAAAAACTCCGGCGGATTCGCTGGTCGGTGTTGATTGCGGTCAATCTGCTGTTCGTTGTTTCTTTTGTGCTGGATATCCAGTTACTGGAAGGTGCACTGACAGCATCGCGGTTTGTGGGCTTTCACATGGCGGACCTGAACTCGGCACTACAGGTAATACTGGCCTTCAAGCATGTGGTGATCAACCTGCTGATTGGTACTGTGACAGTGTTTATCATGTGGTGGCTGCTGGGAGGGCGAACCTTCTGTTCCTGGGTATGCCCCTATCATCTACTGGCTGAATGGGCCGAAATACTGCACGTGTACCTGGCCAAAAAGAAAATCGTCAAGGATCATCCTTTTGATCGTCGAGCCCGTACCTGGTTCTGGATCATTTTTGCTGTGCTGGCGCTGGTCACCGGCTATACCGTGTATGAAACCATTTCCCCCACCGGCATCCTCAGTCGCGCCCTGATCTATGGACCTGGTATAGCGCTGATCTGGGTGGCCTTACTGCTGCTGTTCGAGATTTTCTACTCCCGCCGTGCCTGGTGTCGGTATGCTTGCCCGATCGGCCTCACCTATGGCCTGGTCGGCGCCACTTCACCGTTCAAGATTCAATACCATCTGGACAGCTGTTTCCACGAAGGGGAGTGTCGCAAGGTCTGCCTGGTACCCCACGTGCTGGATACTGTGATCATGGGGCGTGCCAGAGGACTGAACGTGGATATCGGCGCTGATTGCACCCGTTGTGGACGTTGTGTTGATACCTGCCCTACCAGTTCGCTGACATTCAAGTTCAAGGGTCTGGGTAACTTGCTCTGATGATAAAATTCAACACGGTATCCAAGCATTTTAATCGCGTCGAAGTGCTCTCCGACATCAACCTGGATATAGATCGCGGTGACCGGGTTGCCCTGGTCGGCTCCAATGGCGCCGGCAAGACCACACTGATTCGTTGCCTGCTCGGCGAGTACCATTGCCTCGGCCAGGTGCGCGTAGATGATCTCGATCCGCGCCAGCACCGCACCGATATTCTCAAGCGCGTGGGGTTTGTCCCCCAGATCTCGCCTCCCCTCAAAATGCCGGTGGGGCAATTAATCCACTTTGCTGCCGGTGTCTGCGACAGTGATCCAGCGAGAATGTTTGCTGTCTCTGAGCAATTGGGGCTCAATGCTTATGACATCCAGCGCAAGCCGTTTAACAAACTCTCCGGAGGCATGAAACAGAAGCTGCTAATCAGCATTGCGCTGGGTCGGGATTGCGACCTGCTGGTCCTTGACGAACCGGCAGCCAACCTCGACCCCGAGGCACGCCACACCTTCTTTCAATTGCTGGCGCAAAAGCAACAGCAGGCCGCCATGCTGATCTCCAGTCATCGTCTTGATGAGGTGGCGGCCCTGGTGAACCGCGTGGTGGAACTGGATCAGGGCCGAATCGTGCTGAACGACCATGTAGCGGATCAGGTGGATATGAATAGCCTGCTCGATTGTCGTCTCACCCTGACGCGCGCCAATGCCGCCTTTGCCGAGACCGTTCGCGAATGGGGATTTGAAGATGCCGGCGAGGGATTGGTCTGGCACGGTCAGGTATCCGGACCGGACCGGTTGCGTTTTCTTGGTGTGCTGTCGCGCTATGCGGCATTGTTAAAAGGTATCCAGTTGGAAGAGTCCAGCGAAATTGACGTAGAAAAGGAGAAGACTCATGCGACACATATTTAACCTGCTGGTGTTAACGATGCTGGTGGCGGGTTGCTCTCGGCAAGCAGACACCGGTCCCGCTGAGGTCCGCTGGGACAAGGAAACCTGCGCGCGTTGCGCCATGGCAGTCAGTGATCGCAATTACTCGGCCCAGGTGCGGGGTGGCCCGGCAGAGAAAAATACCAAGGTTTACAAGTTTGATGATATCGGGTGTGCCGTGATCTGGCTGGATAAACAGGCCTGGAAAGCAGATGCACGTACCGAGATCTGGGTGACCGATTACCGTAACGGCAAATGGATCGATGCCCGCAAGGCGGCCTATGTCACTGGCAAGGTGACCCCCATGGGCTACGGCCTGGGCGCACAGGCAGACCCGGTCGAGGGGGCGCTGGATTTTGCCGCGGCCAGCGAGCGTATATATATGGTAGAAAATAGCGAACATAAGCATAAGGGCGGACATATGCATCCTATGGGTTCCGGAAACTAGCCTGCCATGAAGCACCTTTTGCTGACCGCAACCGCCGATATCAGCGAGTCCCTGCGCTCGCGCTGGTTCATGGTGTATGCACTCGTTTTCGGCGGTATCGTGGTTGCGCTGTTTGCCTCCGGGTTGACCGAATCGCGGGTCATGGGCTTTACCGGCCTGTCCCGCATGCTGGTGACCTACCTGCAAATCACCATGGCTATTCTGCCGCTATTCGTGTTGATCACCACGGTGCGTTCCGTGGCGGGGGACCGTGAGGCGGGCATCTTTGAATACATGCTGTCATTACCCGTGAGCCTGTCGGTCTGGTTCTGGGGCAAGCTAATAGGGCGGTTCATTGTCGTCTTCCTGCCCGTGTTTCTCGCCATGTTGGCCGCCATCGCCTGGGGTTTAGGCAAAGGGGTGGAAATACCCTGGTCACAGGCCCTGTTTTACACCGGCTTTCTGTTTTCCCTCGCGCTGTGCTTTCTCGGCATCGGCATGCTGATTTCCACCATAGCCCGTTCCTCGGACGTAGCCAGCGGTGCCGCCTTTGTCATCTGGCTGGTATTACTGCTGTTTATGGATCTGATTCTTCTGGGTGTGCTCATCAATGAAGGGCTGCCATCGGAGAGCGTCATTGCTGTCGCCCTGGTGAATCCGTTGCAGGTCTTCCGTACGGCTTCCATGCTACTGTTTGATCCGCAGCTGGTACTGCTTGGCCCTTCGGCTTATGTGATCCTCGATTATTTTGGTGAGGCTGGCTACATTGCCTGGGCCCTGATCTATCCGGGTGTGCTGGGCTTGCTCAGTGCCTGGCTAGGTTACCTGGTCTTTCGGCGTGGTGATTTGCCTTGATGTTCGGGCACGTGTTTTGATTAACGGGAATAAAAGCATCTCTAGCCGCTGATCACTTCCTCCCCCAGCACCGCCACGCGAGGCTTTCCGCCCCGGATCAGGCCAAATTTTGTGTGAACCAGTCTGCATTTTTAGGCTGATCAGTTGAGGCTGGCTACCCCGGCTACCGATAATAGTCTATGAATAACATCATAGCCTATTAGTTTTAAGGAGCCCCAAGTGGCGGAACTGGTTCAATATTCTAATGGTACCCCGACCATTCGGTTCAAAGTCGACAAGCCGCTAGTCTGCATTGGCCGCGGCTCGGAAGAGAATGACATATGCATTCTGGACAACTTCATCAGCAAACATCACGCCATCATTGAGGCCAAGGCCAATCGTGACGGTGACTGCGAGTTTTTCCTGCAGGATCTGGGTAGCACCAACAATACCTATATAAACAAGAAAAAAGTCAGCCACACCACGCAACTACACAATAACGACATGGTCTATATCGGCCAGCAGATGTTCCGCTTTGTGTGTGACGAGCATGAGATCATTGAGGGTGTGGAACGACACGATGACCACACCCAGGAATTCGAAGAGGAACACAGTCAGAATAAGGTTTCCTTCAGCCGCCGCTTGAATATCCTGCGCTGAACCCCTTCCGTCACTCTGTATACTATTTATATTGCTTGCCCCGCTAACGGCTTAGCGCAGGTTTACTGCGTCTAACCCGATCGGGGTACCTCCAATACCCCCCAATACCCTTAAGTATCACTGGTTTTGTCGGCCGGCTTTTCCATTATAATGGCCCTCACGCTCCTAACCGGTAATGCACCTGGCCAGACGCTGAACCCATGTCCCCTTCACTCACAGACCGCTTTGGCCGCCGCATCGAGTACGTGCGGCTGTCTGTCACCGATCGCTGTGACCTGCGCTGCCACTATTGCATGCCCAGGGAATTCAAGGATTTTGAAACCCCCGAACACTGGCTCAATTTTGATGAAATCGAGCGCGTCATTCGCATTTTCGGCGAACTGGGTACGCGGCGTATTCGCCTCACCGGGGGCGAACCGCTGGTCCGGAAAGACCTGCCCGAGCTGGCCCGACGCCTGGCCAGCCTGCCCGGTATCAACGACCTGTCGCTCAGCACCAATGCCACCCGCCTGGCCAAACACGCCATCGATCTGAAGCACGCCGGCGTCTCCCGCATCAATGCCAGCCTGGATACACTGCAGGCGGATCGTTTCAAAGCCATCACGCAAGGCAAACTGGACAAGGTTCTCGATGGACTCATGGCTGCTAAAGCAGCGGGTTTTCATCCCATCAAAATCAATATGGTGGTGATGAAGGACGTGAATGAAGATGAAGTTGAGGACATGGTGGAGTTTTGTCTTGAGCATGATTTCACCCTGCGTTTTATTGAAACCATGCCCGTCGGAGATTCCGGTCGTTCGGCAACCGACCTGTTCATCAGCCTGAACACCATCAAGGCACGCCTGGCGAAAAGGTTTGAACTCCTGCCTGCCACCATGCCGGGCGGCGGACCCGCGCGCTATGTGCAGGTTGCCGGCACATCTTTGAGAATTGGCTTTATCACCCCGCTGTCACAGCACTTCTGCGATACCTGTAACCGGGTGAGACTGGCGGTCGACGGTACCTTATATATGTGTCTCGGCCAGAACGATCGCTACGAACTGCGTCCCTTACTACGCGCCGGAATTAGTGACGAGGAACTGAAACAACATATCATCCAGGCCATTGACCTCAAACCGGAACGGCATGAGTTCAATGAAAAACCCGAAACCGTCATACGCTTCATGTCCATGACGGGGGGCTGACAGCTCTTATCAGCCCGCGGCCAGAGAACGGAAGAACCATGCGCAGCTTCTCCTTGGCAATTGTTTGTTTTCTGCTCGCGCTGTCCGTATCCGCACAGGCGGATACCGATCCCACCATCACGAAAATTCTCAACGCCGCATCACCGCCAGACGGCGTCGTATTTGAAATCATCACCGATGATGACGACGGGCTGGAATGGGCCATTCCGCGCACCCAGCAGTACATCAAACAACTGCATGAGAAATTTCCACAGCTGGCCATTGCCGTAGTCACCCATGGCCGCGAAATGTTTGCCCTGCAAAAACGTGATGTCTACGGTTACCAGGATGTCCATAATCAGGTGCAATCCCTGATCCAGGACGAGAATATTTCGCTGCATGCCTGTGGCACCTATGCCGGTTGGCGCGGCCTGGCGAGTGAAGATTTTCCCGCCTATGTAGATGTCACGGCTTCCGGCCCGGCGACCATCAATGACTATGTCGCCCTCGGTTACGTCAGGGTCATCCTCGAAGACGAAGACTGATTCCCGGCATCGCTCCGTCTCCATTCAGGTTGTATTCATCTCACACCCCCTATTCTTATCCCGTGATAGAAAAATGGAGACCCGTTTTGCTCATTCTGCCAGGCCAGCTTGGCAGCCAATGCCGCACAGGACTGGTCGAATGACAGCCACTTCGCTATTCTAAAAACTCGTATTTATTACACGGACAACCTTATGCCCGGCACACTGATCATTCGCCCCCTGATACTGCTACTGTTACTGACCCCGGGAATTGCCACCGTCAGTGCCTCGCCCTTTACCACTCAGGTTGAATCCATTCGACTTGCGGTGCGTGAGGGAGTCACACTCGACCAGGCAGTAGCGCGCGTCAAACAGCAAACCAAGGGTCAAATACTGACCGCCGAAACCATCCAGCGTAAGGGAAAACCGGTACATCGCATCAAGGTGTTACTGCCCAGCGGGAGTGTGCGGGTAATGTATGTCGATGCCGAGTAAGTCAATCGATGCGTATCCTGATCGTTGAAGACGAAACCGAACTG
>Ga0224514_10000487_pt1 | contig 11354 bp, 12 predicted proteins | sample SF_May12_sed_USG_3_FD_169107 | JGI IMG/M metagenome (GOLD analysis project Ga0224514, IMG submission 169107) | Sediment microbial communities from San Francisco Bay, California, United States - SF_May12_sed_USGS_24 | ecosystem: Environmental > Aquatic > Marine > Sediment | place: USA...
CGTAAATACGCCAAGACCAGATCCGCTGTTTCCCGGGTCATTGCTTCTTTTCGTTTCGGACCGGCGTTGACATGGCAGTGAAGACAGGACTGGTTACACCGATAGCCGACATTGACCTGCACGGTCTTCAAGCTGGCTCTTTTAATAGCCGGAAACTCCGTATCACGAAGAAGGGGTAATGTTGCATGCATAGGTCAATTCTACGAAATAATTTACTGAATACCGTTATCCGTTATATTTAGCTGGTGATTTTTCAATATACATGGCGATAAAAGCACCAAAGGGAAGCAATGATCCCAGCGTTCTCTCTACCAGCCTTGATAATTTACCACTTCCCGCCACCAGCACACCATTAGACACCGAAATATTATAGGGTTCCGGCTCCAGATTTTCTGCCCATTTTTTAACCGTTGTGATTCGATCCCAGCGCGCACCAGCGTAACTCTTGCTGTGGCGTTTCTGCCAATACAGCAGACTATGTTTATTCAATACTCCCAATAACAGGCCCCGTCGCGTCACACGCCACATCTCACGCAACGCCTGCTCTGGTGGTTCAACAAAGCACAGACTGGTTATGGCACTCACATAATCGAACGAATCGTTCGAAAATGGCAGGGACAAGGCATTGGCCTGCAAGTAATTAATTCCCCCATCTTGCTGGCACGCATAGGTTAAGGTCGCTTTATTCGGATCCAGCGCAGTAACGCTTAAGCCGGTATTAGCAAACCGTCGGCTGAAATACCCGGTACCACAGCCTACATCGAGTAAAGTATCACCCACACTTGGTTGCAGCAAGTCGAGTAGCAACTTCCACTCAATCCCGGCAATCCACTTGCCGCGAGCGGTATGATACCAGGCCTCATATTCTGTAGGTTCCATCTGCACCCATTACCATAAGATTGATGGGGTAACTATTTATGTCTAGATGCTCTCCACAAACGTGACAATGGCATCGACCACATCCTCGGCGTATAGATCTCGGAACGAATGGTCCGCTCCATCAATAACAACAAGCTTAATATTTTTACCATCCGCCAACGGCGCTACTTTTTTATCCAAACCTTTTACTATTTGATCCTCCGTTGCAGCAAACACTAACACGGGTTGCTTTATCTTTGGCAACAGGTGCGGTGTATCCAGGCGTGGCTCCGATTTGTAATACGAAACAAAAGCAGAGGCACTAACCTTGGTATCCTTGCAATAAATGAAATCGGTATGTTCCAACCATTCGTCTGGTTTGCCAGACGCAACCATGCCCTGTGCTTTATCAAGCACGGATTTCAAATCTTTTTGATAACGCGCTTTATAACTATCTACAGCGTAGCTATCACTCCAGGTCTGGGGAGCCACCAGGACAACAGCCTTTATTAACGGTTCACTCCGCTCAGCAGCAAACCAGGCAGTTTGATTACCACCTCGGGAATGCCCCAGCAGAACAACGTGATCTGTCTTTTTATCTTTTAACCATCTAAGCCATGCGCCGATCTCGTCGAGCGCATCGGTGTGATGATGAGTATGTGGTGTAGCACAGTCATAAAAACCATGTCTGTCATTCAGATTGAGGCTCAAATTAATCGCCAGGGAATTGAACCCATTTTCTTTGAACAACCCCTGAAAGGTCTGGATAATTTCCATACCATTATGGTTCAGCGTTCCATGCGTCATCAAAATCACACCATCCTTGAAGGATTTACCTTCGGCAATCTCAAGATTGCCGTTCAAGACTAGCTTGCCATAGGGCAGTTTGATTTCTTCAGCGAATCCTGGCCGGATGGCTATCAAACTGAAAATGAAAAAGAGTACAAAATAATTAAATAAACGTAACATTGATTAAAATCTCTCCGTATATATCTATCAGAATGTGAGCACTCGGTCAGATTCAGAAATGATCTCATGAAGATCTTTCATTGTGGATATTGGACACATCTCTGATGTCTTCTCCTGTCTAATTTTTAAACAGGTTCCACACGCGAGTATTTCACCCCCAGCATTAACCAGGGCTTTCATCTGCTCGGTGACCATGAACTGATCTGTGTCCAGTTGTTCACACTCTACCCCCTTACCAAGCAGAAATATTCTGACCTGATCGCCCTGGCCAAGCGAAAACACCCCCAGGCGGAAGGCATTCCACACGGTTTCTGCTTCGGCGCTATAAATTATGATTCCAAGCCTCATGCTATGTACTCCTGTCACTGTTCAACGCCATAACCCGCTTGATTCCAGTCCGTCATGCCGCCTTTGACCACATGCACATCAGCAAAACCTTTGCCCGTCAATAATTGGGCAGCTTTGGCCGAGCGCCGATCCGTGCGGCACACGATGGCAATCGGGCGTTCTACGTATTCGGTAATCTCATCCAGACGGCTGCCGAGATCTTCAACCGGAATGTTCATTGAATTTACAATATGGCCCTGTTCACCGATGTAATCTTCCGCCGTCCGCACATCCAGCACAAGCACATCCTGCTTTTGATCCAGTTTCTCTTTCAATTGAACTACTCCCATCATCGGACCACGACGCAGTCGGCCAATCAAGCGTGGCAAGAAGGCCACCACGGCGAGCAAGGCCAGCGCTAACAAGGCCTTCTGAATCAAACCTTCACTACCGGCTACCGCTTCCCGGCCGGCGTATCCCAGGTAGGTGTATGCAATCGCACCCGGCAACATAAACAGGTAAGTCGCAATAAGGTAATGGGATAATCGAATCCGTGTCAGACCCAGAGCGTAATTCAGCAGGTTAAAGGGGAACAACGGCACCAGACGCACAAACGCCACAAAGCGCCAGCCTTCGCCTTCCACTCCTTGTTTCAATTGTTTTAGTCTTCCACCGGTTTTCTGTTCTACCCAATCCGATGCCAGATAACGTGCCACCAGGAACGCCAGCACAGCACCAATAGTGGCGCCTGTCAGGTTATAAAAGGTACCCATTACGGGGCCAAACAATGCTCCCCCCGCCAGGGTCAATACGGACCCCGGCAAGAAGAAGACCGTAGCGATGGCGTAAATACCCATAAACACCAGCGGCCCAGCCAGGCCTGAATTCTGGACCCATTGCTCCAGAGCAGCCGCATCAAATTGGTCGCGATATATGAAGGCAAGCACAATACCTGCCACGATAACCGCCAGTAGGAGCAACCGCCTGATGTTATTTTTCATCAGGATTACTCCATTCGCGCCGATTGATCGTATAACCGGTTATCTTGCCCTTGAAAGGTAACAACAACATCCCGGGTAACCAGGCCACCTGTTTAGGTTCGCGATATTTGTGAATACCGATCGTCATAGCCTGATGACCGGCACGTGGCTGAGCACGATAGGTACCAAACAACCGATCCCACCAGGGCAAATTGAAGCCGAAATTGCTGTTGGCTTCATCATCCTCGACAGAATGATGCACCCGGTGCATATCCGGCGTCACCACAAGCCAGCGCAATACCCGATCAATGCCCAGAGGAAGGCGAACATTGCCATGGTTGAACATCGCGGTGGCGTTCAGTACAACTTCAAAGATCACCACTGCCAGCACGGGAGGACCCAGCACAACAATGGTGGCGAACTTGATCAGCATGGAGAGGATGATCTCAAGCGGATGGAAGCGTGCCCCGGTGGTCACATCAAAATCCAGATCGGCATGATGCATACGATGCAGGCGCCACAGGGCGGGCACAGCATGGACCATGACATGCTGCAAATAAATAATGAAATCCATGATCACCACCGAGGTGATCACGATCAACCAGAACGGCAACTCGTAATAATTGAAGATGCCCCACCCCTGGTTGCTGGCAAACGACGCCATCCCCATTGCCGCGGCGGGAAAAATTACTCGCACCAGGAAGCTGTTGAAGAAAACAATGCCGAGGTTATTGACCCAGCGGACCGCCTTGGAAACCGCCAGCGCCCGGCGCGGTGCCAGGATTTCCCATATTGCCATGACGCCCAGGATGCCGAAAAAGGCACCCATGCGGATAGCCTTTTCATTGGCCATCACAAACTCATTAATCTCCATTGACTCCACCTCCACGTTTCAGCTCATTCCCCGGATTGCGGATCATGAGCTTCATGCTATACTGGTTTTATATTTAAGCATTCAATCGATTAGTTGAATAGTAGAGGATCTGATTAAAAAATGCTACCAAACGGCAATTTCAAGCACGATCTGTTCAGCCAGTTTGCCCGTGTTGGCAAGGTCCTCAGCAATGGTAACCGTCTGGAATTACTGGAATTTCTCGCCCAGAGTGAACGTAGCGTCGAGGAGCTGGCCAACTTGACCGGCTTAAGCATAGCCAATACCTCCCAGCACCTGCAGCAACTGCGCCAGGCGGGTCTGGCCCTCACCCGCAAAGAAGGTCTCAAGGTCTATTACCGCCTCAGTGGCGGTGACGTTATTGATCTGCTGAACGCGTTACGTGCCGTCGCCGAACGACATCTCGCCGACGTCGAACGCCTCATCACGACCTATCTGACGGTCAAGGACGATCTGGAACCGATTCCACGCGAAGAACTCCTCACCCGAGCACAGGATGAGTTGATCACGGTTATCGATGTTCGCCCGCCCCAGGAATACGCAGCCGGGCATGTCCCTGGTGCGATCAACATTCCCCTCGCTGAACTTGAGGCGCATTTGAATGAGTTCGATCCTACCCAGGAAATCGTTGCCTACTGTCGAGGCCCCCATTGCGTTCTCGCCTTTGATGCGGTGGCGACCCTGCGCAGCAAAGGCATGAAAGCCCGACGGCTTGAAGACGGTTATCCGGAATGGAAACGCGCCGGGCTACCCATTGAACAATCTGATAAATCTTAAGCGTAAACAAAGATTCAACAGTTTGTTCACAGGTTCACTTTATTATTAACTGATAACACGCAAGTTTAAGGCGTATACCAGATCGGTGAACTGTACGCCCGCTCCTGAATGGTCGCCGGGTTTCCACTTTCTTTTGGATCAATACCTAAAGCAATGGTGTCAAACAAGGTATGGCGTGGCGTCGGAATTTGAAGTACCCGTACATAGTAGAAGGCATGCAGTGAAGGATCGAATTCCGGATCAGTCCACAACGTTGCCAATTGAGCATCACCAATCGTATTGGTGTATTTTCCCGTTCTCAAATCAACCGTGTTCCCTACCGGTTTCACTTTGCCATCAGCCCCCACCGTTCGGCCATCGGCCAGCGCAACATCAAAGACTTTTTCCTGTGGCAGACCTTCCTTGTCTACCCAGCCCTTCACGATCTGTATTCGGTCCAGGTTGGCATCGACGGGATCTTTCATCGCCGTAATCATGAAACTCGGTGCTTTCCCCGCTGGCGCTTTACTCAGGTCACCACCCATCGGAGTGCCTTTCTTGTAACCAATAGCCACTCTATCGCTGGCACTGACATCACTGGCTAAATAGTCCCAGCCGCCAAAGAAACGTAGCTGGATGCGTGGCCCTGTAGTGGCATAGACTTCCTTGCGGTTCATGGCATCGAATAAAGATTCGCGGGTATTCTGTTCCGCATAAACCGCAACCAGACCGGCGGCTCCCATGTCCCAGCCGGGTGTCCCGGGTATGATGTCTTCTTTTTTTGTGCCTGGTGTGGAATCAATTGCCATTTTACCATGAAAGTTATTCTCTTCCGCCGATGCCATGGAGGTATGCGAATCGGTGGAACCGATCATGCCAAACTTGTAGGGATTGGCGCCAATACGATCTTGGATCACCAAACCACGCTTGAGGGCGCTACGGGCATAATCACCGGCTTTGGCAACATGCTGTTTGTTCTTTAATACTAATTCACGATCCTGTTCACTGAGTTGACCGAGAAAACCATCAGTAAACATATTCCTCGCTTCGGCACCTTCGACAGAAATCAAATGGTCATAGGTTTCATAATCCGCAAACTCATCAGTCGGTGAGAGATTAGGATGTGTCTCCGAATCACCCTTGATTTGGGTCATTTCTACAAGGGGTTCCCACTTCATACGAGTATCTGCATACTCCTTGCTAATGACATTGCCTTCGCTGTCCTGTAATGGGAACATCAGTCCCTGACTAATGTTGGAATTGTGGGGAATGGCGATAAAGTTGGCGCCAGTTTTTGCGGTTGTTTTATCCAGCCATTTCCACAGGTCTTCGGGTTTGTCGCTATCGAGTGATGTGTAAGGAATAAACTGCTCACCCTTTTCCTTGCCTTCACGCATCACGACCACGCGGTGCAGGTTGGCACCACCCGGCGTGGAACTCCACTCCCAACCCATGAATGCCGTGAACTTGCCTGGCTCATTATGGCGATCCGACGCCGCCATGATTTCACCCCAGACACTGCGACTCACTTCTTCATTACCTAAGTCAGGATTGACTGGCGTGACTTTATTCACCTGAGCGATCAGCTCTCCAAACACCTCAAGAGACTTCCCTTCGGCAAACATTTTATTGTAACGCTTGCCGGTTTCGGTATTCGCCACAATGGGATTGCCTTTCAATATATTCGGAATCACTCCCATGAATTCGCCGTGATCTGACACCACCAGAAAATCCAGCGGGGTATGAATCTGGATCCTCGCTTTGTGATAAGGATGAACCACCGGGTAACCTTTGGCATAGTGATAGGCGGTATCCGGATCGGCGGTTTGATTACCCATTAAAAAGGCATCCGGTGAATAAGAGGTATGTAAATGGGTGTCACCCCAGTAAAGATTGCGCAATGGGTTAGGGGGTGGCAAGTCAGCACTGGGCCTGGCCGGTGCTTCAACTTTTCTGGATTCTGTAACCGGCGATTGCGTTTGTTTTTCTTCTTTCTTGTCGCAGGCAGTAATGAATAAAAAGGGAATTACAACGAGCATGAGATTTGCAGAGCGCATAACCATTAACTCCTTGAGGTTATTTATTATTCAGTTTTTAAGAAACTGTAGATTAGCCTGAAAGTAACATAATTACATAATGCTAGTAAGAACTCAGGCCAGAGCAATTAGATCACTAATTATATGGTTTTATAAACCGTTTCCCCTTTTGCTACTACTGGCGTGATTGTTCAAGGATTACATTATCAGAATAGCGCAACACGGGAAATTATCCAGAAAGCCGACATACTGCCAATCACATAAGCTGTTGCACGCGGTAACCAGGCTGGCTCGATTTTTAGCGCACGCTTCCAAACCCAAATTACCAGCAGCACGGCAGCGATGAACAATAATTGCCCAGCTTCCACCCCCAGATTGAACATCAACAGGGCCAGGGGAATATCTGCTTGCGGCAAACCTATTTCCGACAAAGCACCAGCAAATCCAAAGCCGTGTAACAGACCAAAGATAAATGCCACAATCCACGGCGCGCGCATGGCGAGATCACGCTTACCTTGCTGTTGTTTCACCAGTTCAACGGCCAGGAACAAGATTGATAAGGCGATTACTGCCTCGACCGGCGCCTGGGGCACGCTGACAAAACCAAGAGTCGCCAAAGCCAGGGTTATACTGTGAGCCACCGTGAAGGCCGTGATCGTTTTCACCAGCAGCCATTTGCCTTTGACAATCAACAACAGGCATAAGACAAATAGCAGATGATCGATGCCACCGAGTATATGCTCGACACCGAGGGCGAAATAATCAGAGATCACCTGCCACAAACTCGGCGCCCCCTGAACAGTCATCCTTGAGTCGTTGGGCTTAAGGATCTGGGTCTGGGTAGTACCGTCTAAAAACTGAATCCGTACCAGCACATCGGTAATAGTCTGTACCAGCCCTTCTATATATATAGAATGCCCCACCAGTCCATCGGGCTCACATTGTAAGGCCCATCGCTGGACATGAGCGCCCTGGGAAAAATAATTGGCGATGCCTCCCTGGGTCTGACAATGCTCCGGGAATACCGGCTGCATTGACAACACCATTTCACCGCGAGCGGGCCTCCGCCAGGTGATATCAAAGACATTGGCTTGAGATTCAGTAACTTCCAGATAGGCAGGTCGGGACTCATGAGCAATGGATACCCCCGCAAACAAAGGCTGCGCAAGCAGAAAAAGCAATACAGCCCAATGTTTTATCATGTTTCTTCTCATAACCTGCTATTGCTGATTAATAAGGCGCAATCGTAATCTCATAACGCGTTTTTAATTTCTCAAGCATTTCTTCATTACGGGTCTGGCGCAGGTCAAACAAATAATCATTCTTGAGCCGTTCGCGCACTTCGGAAAATGGATAGATGCTGGCGGCATCACGTTGTTGAATATAAACAAGATGTACCCCGTAGCCGGATCTGATAGGTCCCTGCCAATAACCTGGTGTCACCTCAACTAATTTGTCAGCGAATTCTCCACCGAACATACGTGCAATTTGATCTATCGATTGTTGGCTATACTGCAGTTGCAACATAAACCGATCACCATATCCTTCAGGTACATCGACACCCGCATTTGTTGCCTGTAATGTGGATAATGTCGCATTGGCCTCATCCAGCAGGCGTTCACCACGTTGATCAGGATTGAAATAGATATGCCGGAAACTCATTCTGGCTGCACGGGTATAGCGTTCAGGATGCTTTTGATAAAACACCATCAGTTCCTTGTCTTCCACTTCGCCGGGAACAACCACATCGGTGATCAGGAATTCCATTTTCTGCGCAAGTCGTCGACGCACAATCGTGTCATCTTTTTCCAGACCCAGTGCCAGGGCTTCGCGATAAAGAATTTCTTCCTTGAGGTGGGCCCGAACCAGGCCATCCATTTCTTGTTTCGTCGGCTTGCGATTCCATTGTTTCTGAAAAATACTTACAAAGCGATCAATGTCATTCTGGCTGACGTGAATCTGATTATCTGAAGAAGACTGGTCAGACGGATTCAGCCAGAAGTAGGCAAGAAAGAATACGGCACCTAATAATAAGAAGTGAAGCAGCGGCTCACGTAGAATCTTCAACATAGAAATCCAATATTATTATTTTTTGAAAAGATGTGATTAATCTTCCAATAATGCGGTCAGGTCAAGTTGACCATTACTCACAGGAGGACACCAGAAATAACTGCCGGTGACGGGACGGGTAAATTTGAACAAGGCATCGGCGATGCCATCCTCATTCCCGACCATGCGATTGAGTTGCGCCTCAAAGGCATCGAAGGATTTGCCAAAGGCAACAAACATCAGGCCACCTTCTCCCCCGGGGGTTGTCCACGGCATGGAACGGCGAAGCAGGAAGGCCTCGGGTTCGAAGCTTTCTTGCGCGGTACGTTTGACGTGTGCGGATTCCGGTGCATCGTCCAGTTCTTCGTTGTCACTCTTGCGACGCCCTATACTGTCATCCTGTTCTTCGCTTGACATGTCATCAAAGGCATCGAAATCATGCAGCCATTGCTGTACAGCAACATAACTCGAGCCGTCCATCCCTTTACCTGCATCTTTGACGATGGCAGCATTGATAGCCTCCTTGCCTTCCGGATTCTCGGTTCCGTCTTCGTAGCCGGTCAAATCCAATCCCACTCCGTGCCGGAAGGCATCAACGGCGAGGTCCAATACGAATGCGTCACTAAGCAAGTACTCAAGCTGACGTGTAAGGTGCATCAACTCCCCACGATCTTCGCCCCTGAGCCAGCACAACAGCGAGGCAGGGATCGATGGCACCTCGATACCTGGCGCAATATGCGTGGGGGAACTGCGCAATCCATGAATATTGGCGCCAAGCAGCATCGCCAGTGACTGCCCCACACCAACGACAATGTGTTCGCCGTCAACTTCGGTGGCCAGACGTTCCAGGGCGGGACAAACATTGCCGTCAGGTATTGTGCTAAACAGTAAATAGCTTGCATGCGATGGGACAGGCTCAAGAATACCGGGCTGTATTGTGTTCATCATTGATTCCTTAGTACTGCTACTACGACAATAACTTCAGGGAATTCATCTATTGTACTTTACCGCCTTGGCTCCTGGGAACATTTCAAGGGGTCTATCGGATACACTCGTAAAGACAAGAATCTGTTCTGTCGAACCCAGCGATAAAGTGTAAGGGGATATTTATTGTACTGATCAGTCACTTCATACGCGGTACCTTCCGCTGCAGTCCAGGTAAATGTGCAGTAATAATCGTGTCGGTACGTGTGGTAGACAATGACCAGCGTATTCTCCCCGGCGGGGATATCCAGAGTATATGAGGGTTCTACCTCAACACCGTTGACGCTTACAACAGGATAGTTGGATTTTATAAACGCGTAACCATCCCCCTTAATATCGGGTGATTGTACACAGGCACTGAGTAACAAACATATGCCTATTATCAAAAAAATAAGCCTGCTCATCGTGCTGTCAGCCCCACACTATAACCCTCAACATTCTCACCAACAATCAACCCTGCTTTAATCCCAAGAAATTGCCAGCCAAACCAGTCAAGGGGCTTGATGTTAATTTCCCAATCCAGGCCCGCACCAATTTCAAAGAAATCGTTATAACCCAGCGATGCCTCGTTGGTACTGAGAAAATTTGTATAGTTAGTATACGCATTCCATTGCCAGGGCCTGCCTGCAGATGAGAGTCGGGTTGGACCAATGAATTTGATTTTTAATTGTGCTGCATCATTCCAGTCCTCAGTGTCCTGCAGTATAGGGTTATCCTCGCTGAATGACTTGGTGTAGATTAAATGATACTGTCCGCTCAATTGTAATTGATAGTTGCCGTACCAGCGGGTATAGAGAGCCTCCAGTGAGCCTACGGTAGACCACATTTGTGCACTGTTATTGATACGATTAGTCGGCAGATTGTAATCCAAAACAAATTGATCATCGAGGATGACTTCGCTTTGCATGTCAGACAGAATGAGACTTAGAAAAGGACGAAGTTTGAAATACTTATCGATAGGAAAACTGAGTCCCAGAGAACCGCGTAGCCCCACTACTTCTCGTGTTACATCCAGCTGCACTGGGTTACCGTTGTCTGCAATGAATTCTATTGAATCTTCTAATCTCCCCCCAACAACCGCCATACCCCAATAGCCGTTAAAGATGTGATCTTTTAAGGTAAATTCCGCATTAAATCCCAGGCTGGAGCGCCATTGATCGGAATGCCGTTCATCGTTATCTACCGTTAAGGCTGCACCCTCCAGGCCGGGTGATGTGCTCATGTTGACAAAGGCAATGGCGTACTCGCGAATATCTGCTTCAGATAGCGCACTTAATCCAGGTAGGACGCCATCTGCCTGTGCTGGAACCACACTCGTATTTATCGCCAGCAACAGCAGGAAACTTAGTGGTGATTTTATGCTTACGTACACAGCCTGCTTCTTGATGAGTTTTAATGTTGTGTTTTCTAATTCGATTGCTTGGCTTTTTCAGCCTGAAGTTCGGCATCTCTTTTCAGCGCATCGCCACACGGATCGCGGCTAGAGAAATATCGAACTTCAGG
>Ga0224514_10000488_pt1 | contig 11332 bp, 14 predicted proteins | sample SF_May12_sed_USG_3_FD_169107 | JGI IMG/M metagenome (GOLD analysis project Ga0224514, IMG submission 169107) | Sediment microbial communities from San Francisco Bay, California, United States - SF_May12_sed_USGS_24 | ecosystem: Environmental > Aquatic > Marine > Sediment | place: USA...
TGTACCGGGATTCGGGGGGTGGTCCAACCGCTTTCATCGGGGGCCGGCAGCGCCCACCAGGCGGCCGATTCCGCGCCGTAACCGCAGCCTTCGACCCAGCAGCCCAGCCAGCCCGCGATCAGCAAGGCGGACGCCAATGGCAGCAGTGCTTCGCTAAGCGCCCATTTGGATACTTTAGTGTAGCGGGACCAAGTCCACACACCGGCCAATGACCCAATTATCGCCCCGGAAGGAGATAGGCCGCCGTGGTCGATCCTGACGATCTCGGCCAGGTTCGCGCTGAAAAATGGCCAGTGAACCAGAGTGTATACCAGCCGAGCACCCACAACCGCACCGATAAGCGCAGCCAATCCGGCGTTCAAGTTGTCGATGGGGGTATTTTGAGCCGTTTGCCGGACGACCAGTGCGAGCCCGATCAGGACGCCGATACCCAGAAAAAGGGAGGCAAAATAGACCATAAAATTCGCGGAGAGGGCGAAATAAGTGTCCACGGGCGAATGATACCATGTACCAAGTGCGGGTTTCGCAGGGGTGGGATCAACCATATACGACAACCGCAATTATCTAGGTAATGGGGGGTGGATTTCAACGTATAATATCTATAATAATATCCCTTTCTTTTCTCACGATGTCTATCCTGGGAGGATACCGTGGAATTCGTATTTACTACCAACCTAGCGTACTTTGTATTGGTGATCGGGTTTCTGCTGGCGGTGTTCGCCCTGCTGACGCCCGGCACCGGCATCTTCGAACTGGGTGCCCTGGCAGCCCTGGTGTTCTCGGCCTGGGCCATCGCCAGCTTGCCCACCAACACCTGGGCCTTGGTTCTGCTGCTGGTGGGCGTGTTCCCCTTCCTGCTGGCTTTGAGGCGCACCCAAAAACGGATCTATCTGCTCATATCTGCCCTGGCGTTGATGATCGGCTCGGCATACCTGTTTCAGGGCTCCGAGTGGTGGCTGCCGGGGGTGCACCCTGCCCTTGCTTTCGTCGTTTCGGTTAGCGCCGGCGGCCTGCTGTGGTTCATGGCCGTCAAGGTGCTCGAAGCTGGCATGCTGGGCTTATCCCACGATATCTCAGGGCTGGTGGGCATGGAGGCCGAAACTCGCACCAAGGTGCATCACGAAGGCTCGGTCTACACCCGCGGTGAGATGTGGGCGGCGCGCAGCAAAAAACCTATTCCCTCCGGCCGGCGTGTGCGCGTGACCGCCCGCGAGGGCCTGATACTGGACGTCGAACCACTGGAAGATTAGACCTGACATTGACACTATAACGAATTGGAGGAATGCATGTTTGGAATAGAAAACACTTTATTATGCTTCGTCGGTTTTTTGGCCGTTCTGGGAGTGTTCCTGCTGGCCAGCGCCATCCGGATCGTGCCGGAATTCCAGCGCCTGGTGGTCTTCCGCCTGGGCCGCGCTATCGGCGAAAAGGGCCCCGGCCTAGTGCTGCTCATCCCCGTCATCGACCGGGCGCAGCGCGCCGATCTGCGTGAGGCCGTACGCGAGATCCCCCACCAGACCGCCATCACCAAAGACAACGCCAGCATCTCGGTCGATTTCATCTGGTACTACAAGATCCTCGACCCGGTCGCCAGCGTGCTGCAGGTCAGCAATTTCGAACGCGCTGCTGAGGGTATGGCCACCACCACTTTGCGCGCTGTTATCGGCGGCATCCCCCTCGACGACGCCCTCTCCGAGCGCGAGCACATCAACAATATGCTGCGCGTCAGGTTGGATGAGGTCACCGAGCGTTGGGGCGTCAAGGTCACCAATGTGGAGATCCGCGAGATCATCCCCCCGCGTGAGATCCTGGATGCCATGAACCGCCAGATGTCGGCCGAGCGCGACCGCCGTGCCCAGGTTACCGCTTCCACGGGCCAAAAAGAGGCCGCCATCAATATCGCCGATGGTGAGAAGCAGGCCGCCATTCTGCGTGCAGACGGCGAAAAGCAATCCGCTATCCTCGTTGCGGAAGGCGCACGCGAGGCGCAGCTGCTGCGGGCCGAAGGGTTCGCGGATGCGCTCGCCCGTATTTACGAAACGGCTCAAACCGTCGATCCCAAGACGATGACGCTGCAGTATTTCGAGACGCTCAAGGACATGGGCGCCAGCCCGGCCACCAAGTTCATTTTCCCGATGGAGTTCACCAGCTTGCTGGGTGATTTCATCGGCGACCGCGCCGGTGGCAAGAAGAAGGGCTAGCAGGCAAGTTTTGATCGATGAAGTAGTCCCGGTCGTGCCGGGCAGCCAGGTTGAGATCGTTCCGGCTGCCTGGCGCGACATGGGCGCCATCCGGGAGCTTGAACGCCTGTGCTTCCCGCTGGATGCCTGGCCCTTACTGGACATGATCGGCGTGCTGGCCCTGCCGAGTGTGGTTCGCTTGAAAGCCGAAGAAGATCAGCGTTTGGTGGGATTCGTGGCCGCGGATGTGCGCCGTTCAAAGAACATGGCCTGGATAGCCACTATCTGCGTGCACCCCGATCTGCGCGGGCAGGGATTAGGGGCCGCTCTGCTGGAAGCTTGCGAAGCCAAACTGGATGTGGGTAAAGTTAAGCTCAGCGTGCGCGCTTCAAATCAGTCTGCCATCAATTTGTACAAACGTTTTGGGTATCAGCAGGTCGATACCTGGAAACGCTACTATAAAGGGGGCGAGGATGCAACCGTGATGGAGAAGGTCGTTTCATAGGGATGGCGAGATATTCAGTATTAGTCCCACAACAAATCGAATATTTGGCTGGATTATACGATCTCAAGATTGACAGCTATCGGCCGATGGAGGGCGGTGCAGCCAACTCCAGTTTTCTCATACAGGCTCAGGATGGGAAGTATGTTTTGACCGTCTATGAAGATAAAACCATGGACGAGGTCGCTGCGATGGGAAGAATATTGTGGGAGTTGGAAAAACATCGTTTCCCGACGGTCGTAGTAGTGCCGACTGCTAAAGGGGATGTGGGGATAGAGTTAGAAGGCAAGCCGTTGTTGGTGAAGAAATTCATTCCTGGCCGGGTGGAAGAAAAACTGGATGAAGCCATGTTGTTTCAAATTGGAGTTTCAATGGCGCAGCTTCATCAAATCCCTGCCCCGGGATATTCAAGCCGGCAGCACCCATACGGCCCGGAGATGATTTCCCAGTTCATTGGATTAGATCTCGATGCCGAGTTCGATTCATGGTTATCAGAACGCCGGGATTTCATCGAAGAAAATTATCCTGACGATTTACCGAGAGCGCTGATACACGGTGATTTGTTTTATGATAATGTGCTGTTTCAGGACGGGAAATTGAAAGCCATTATCGATTTTGAGGAAGTGTGCCATTATTTCGGAGTATTTGACGTGGGAATGGCGCTGGTAGGTCTATATGCTCAAGATGGCAAATTTGATTTGAGCGACGCGCATGCCCTGGTCGCGGGATATCTGAACCAAGGTCGCCTGGATGAATCCGAGAAAAATGCGTTGCAGCTCATGGTTGAGAGCGCTGCCGTGGCTACATCCTGCTGGCGATATTGGAAATATAACTACCACGATCCCACCCCTGAACGCGCCACAAAGCATTGGGAAATGGCTGCTTTTGCAGATCGAGTGAGAAGGATCGATCAGGAAAGATTCGTTGAAGAGGTTTTTGGTGGGTAGGGTTCGAAGACCGTCATGAAAACAGCCATTCGATAGATTAGAGCAGTTGCCGTCGCACGATGGCATCCGTCATGCGCGCCACACGCGCCATAGCCGCCACATCGTGCACGCGCACGATATCCGCCCCGCGCGCGATGCCCACCGCGACCGTCGCCGCGGTGCCCTCCACCCGTTCTTCCGGCGGCAGGTCGAGGGTGTAGCCGATGAAGGATTTTCGCGAGGGGCCGATCAGCACCGGGAAGCCCAATTTCCGGATATCGTCAGTCCGGTCGAGCAGCTCCAGGTTTTGTTCGACTGTCTTGCCAAAACCGATACCGGGATCCAAGATGATACTCTCATCGATAATCCCCGCCTTCCGGGCGATCTCCACGCTTTCCATAAGCTCGCGTTTGATGTCTTCAATCAGGTCGTCGTATTCCACCCCCGTATAACGCCCGCCCAGCCTTTCGAGCACTTCGGCGTTCTTGGGCGTGCTGCGGTTGTGCATCAGGATAACCGGCACGCCGCGTTCTGCAGCCAACCGTGCCATCTCCGGGTCGGCCTGCAGCCCCCAGACATCGTTGATCATTGCAGCCCCCGCCTCTAGGGCCGCTTCCGCCACATGTGCTTTATATGTATCGATCGAAATGGGAATATCCAAGTTGGATACTAGCCTCTCGATAACCGGAAGCACGCGCTCCATCTCCTCCTGCGCCCCCACCGCCTCTGAGCCGGGGCGCGTGCTCTCCCCGCCGACATCGACCATATGCGCGCCGGCTTCCACGAACGATTCGGCCTGCCGTAGGGCAGCCTCCACCGGATCGCCGGCCATCTGCAGCCCATCGCCCGAAAAACTGTCTGGGGTGAGATTGATGATCCCCATGATATAGGTGCGCGCTCCCCAATCAAATCTATGCTTGCCGATGGATAGCGGTTTATTCAAGAAGCCTCCACTTCGATCTTTTCTAACGGTTCGGGATCCAGCTCGCTGAGGAGTTGGTTGATGGTCTTGTTGAAGACCGGATGCACGAACTTAGGGGCAATATCGTTGAGCGGCACCAATACGAAAGCACGTTCGGCCAGGTGCGGGTGGGGGATCCGCAGTCCTTCCTTTTCGATGACAGCATCATCGATGAACAGAATATCGATATCGATCTCACGCGGCCCATTCTTGAAGCGCTTCACGCGCCCGAGCCGCTGCTCGATTTCTTTGAGGAAAGAAAGCAGTTCGTGTGGGCTCAGATCGGTGCCCACTTTCACCACCTGGTTGAGAAAATCATCCTGATCGAGATAACCCCACGGGTCGGTCTGGTATACCGGCGAGCGCGCCAGAATATCAAGCCGCGGTGGAAAGGCCGTCAGCGCGGCCAGCAGGTTGGCCCGGCGGTCTCCCACGTTGCTTCCCAAGCCAAGGTAAATGTGGTGTTTGATGCTGGAACTTTCCAATGGTTGTGTGTCAGTCATGATATTTCAGGGGCACTATATCACACCTGGCGGGAATCGAGGCGCAGGCGCGGTATCATTGAAATGCTGGCTCTCGAAGGAAATAATGCCCTGGGTGCATATGGTATAATCCCGCCGCTAAAATTCGCAGCAAAATACTTGGAGAGGTCGCATAGTCTGGCCGAGTGCGCGCGCTTGGAGAGCGCGTATACCGCAAGGTATCGTGGGTTCGAATCCCACCCTCTCCGCTGAAAAAGCCTTCCGCAATGGGAGGCTTTTTGTATTTAGATGGGGAGAAAATTCCCTGCGGTCTGCACCGCCAGGATACCAAAGATCAATCCCAATATCCAACCGGCGGCCACATCGGATAGATAATGCAGCCCGGTTGCAACGCGTGCCAATCCCACTAATGGCCCCCATATGATGAGCAGTATGCCAAACCACACCGGGCCGAGGCCGAGGGCGATCACCCCGATCAGCATGCCGCGGGCGGCATGCCCGGAGGGGAAGGAATGCGGATCGGTTTTTCGGTAGATCTGCCCCCACTCGCCTTCCGGGCGTTGACGGCGGATGGTGAATTTCAACAGCATCACCACAGCGGCTAGTACCAGTATGCCGCCGAATAAGACCAGCGCCCGCATTTTCCATTCCCACGGGCCTATAATGTACAGGATCACCATCGCGCCCAACCAAAACCACGAATCGCCGGTGTGCCCGAGCAGCCCGGCCAGGGTGCGCGCCGCCCCAGGTTTTTCGGCCACCTGCAGGCGCGTGGAATAGCGGTGGTCAAGTTCGAGTAGGCGCGCGAAATTCATTGAGAGAGGTCCGAGCGCAGCAGTTCAAGCTGGTTGGGTTTATCCACATCCATGGCCATCTCGGCGTAGGGAGAATACTCCGCGCGCGCCTTGAGCCCCAGCCGTTTGGAGGCATACGAAGCCGCTCCCTGCAGGTCCACCAGCCGGAAGAGGATCAAGAACAGTGTGTCGAATCCGACGATAGCGGCCTGCTTGAGCGGATTCTTGCGGGCATCGTGCAGCCGGTCCCATAATCCTTTATCGCCCAGGATCACTTCCGCAGCGAACGAGTTCATATCACCGCCGGATACCGCTGCTCCTTTGAGTTTGGTAAAAGTGCGGTTCGAGTCAGGAAATCGTTCTTCCATCACCTCTTTGGTAACCACAAAGTAGCATATATCAACTGGCTCTGCATTGATCCTCTCGATCGTCCAGTCCACTATTTCAGTCGTGATTCCGGGGATGTCCCCCGAGACCACCAGGATGTGCTTTACATCTGGATTGAGGCGCTGGATCTCTTCGGTCCCTCTGCGCACGTTGCCGATCATGTTCCCGCTGTCGGGCAGGAAACGGGTGGGTTTACTGCATGATACTCCCTGCGATTCGTCCACACCCATTACCACCACATTGTCAACGTGATCTGATCCGCCGAGTGCATCCAGCACCCACTGCACCATCGGCTTTCCAGCAACATCAAGCAGCGACTTGGGGATGTCCTGTCCGTACGCGTATAATGGGTCATCCGGGGTAATGCTTCCGCCGGCAGTCACCAGGGCGTCCATCTTAGTTCAGCTCCTGCAGGCTCGGTTCAAAACGCAGTTGTTCGAGCAGTTCGTTGATCTCATTGTCTGTCAGTTTGCGGTCCTTACCCGATATGGCGATCAAGGCCGCTTCCATCATGTTGGTACCGAAAGAACGCCCTTCCAGCACCGGCGTGGCTGTCACCAGATACTTGATGCCCACCGAGCGGAACAGCTCCACGTCTTCCGGGGTGGTGGTGTTGGTGGCGATCACCCGGCCGTCCAAACCATCCGGCAGGTGGCGCTTGATGTAATGGCAGTCTCCGGCGATCACCGTGGCCCAGCGGTAGTGTTTCTCGTATTTCGGTTCGCGCTTTTCCTGCTTCTCTCCGGTGGGGTAGACCCACTCGAATGGCAGCCGTGTCACCACTGGCAGGGAGAGGGCGCCGAGGGTCTTGAGTGTCCCTTCCGAGCGCAGCGCCAGCGGCAGCCCCAACCCGAACATGAAATCGCCGAATACGCACTCATAGTCCGCATCCAGGAAGGAGCGCGTCATACCCCAGCGATCGACCCCCAAGGTGATGAGCGCTTTTTTCCCCTGCTCGCGAATATAATCACCGATACGCTCCGAAAGGAAAGGGGCGATCCGGTTTTCCAGCGTGTTCTTCAATCCGGTGCCGTCCACGATCGGTGTTTTCTCTACGAAACGCACCATCGAGCTGACCGAATGCAGCGGGTACCAGCGGTCCGCCATCAACACGCCCAGATCGGCCCCGCCGACGCCAAAAGCGTCCACCTTCCCATCCAATTCTTTATACAACTGTGCTGCCTTTTCCATATCCCCATCTGTCCCGATACGCTCGATGCTCACCCGCTCACCGAGCAACTCCACTTCAACTTTCTTGTTGCGCTTGGAAGACCCCAGGCTCACGCTCACTGCTCTTTTCATCGAACCTGCCTCCTCACCCTTTTTCTCTATTATTATTGGCTTCAGTATACCCCGAGCATCATATTTGTTGAAGTCCGCGATAGCGTTTTGGGCAGTCACGACGCTATATCGATCCTTCAGCGAATTCGATCAGGAGAAAAGAATCTTAAATAAAGTCGTCGAAAATGATACCGATAGTGTTAGTGTTATAATACTGGCATGAGGGAAAAATTGTTGGCTATAGTTCATATGGAGGTTCAAACATGACGCTCCCGAAGTATGCTTACTTCAAGGGAAAGATCGTGCCGTACTCTGAAGCAAAGATTGGCGTGATGAGCCACGCCTTGAATTACGGCACTGCCGCGTTTGGGGGTGTGCGCGGTTATTGGAATGACGAAGAAGAAGAGCTTTTCATTTTTCGCCCGCTCGACCATTTCCGCCGCTTCATACAATCCGGCGACCTGCTGCTCATGGGGCTTTCCATTTCACCTGAAGAGCTAACCTCTCTGACCGTCGAATTGCTGCAGAAAGAGGGCCATCGCGAAGATGTGTATGTCCGCCCGTTGGTTTACAAGGCCGACGAGATCATCGGTGTGCGCCTGCACGACCTGCAGACCGAGCTGACCATCTTCTCGGTCCCTTTCCAGAAATACGTCTCCAACGACACCAGCGCCCATGTCACCTTCTCCTCCTGGCGGCGAGTCGATGACAACATGGTGCCCGCCCGCGGCAAGATCAGCGGCGCCTATGTCAACACCGCCTTGATCAAGACCGATGCGGTGCGCTCCGGTTTTGACGAGGCTCTCGTGCTCAATATCGATGGGCACTTATCGGAAGGCAGCGCCGAAAACGTCTTCATGGTGCGCGACGGCGTCATCAGCACGCCGCGCACCACCGACAATATCCTCGAAGGCATCACTCGCCGCAGCATCATCGAGATCGCTCGAGAGGAGTTCGGCTTTGAGGTGGTGGAACGCGCCATCGACCGCACAGAGGTCTACCTATGTGACGAATTCTTCATGACCGGCACCGCCGCCCAAGTCACCGCCGTCACCAAGGTGGATCACCGCCCGATCGGCAGCGGCCAGATGGGACCGGTCACCAAGCAGCTGCGCGATTTCTACCTGGACGCATTGCGCGGCAAGATTGAAAAGTTCCGCCACTGGAACCATCCCGTCTATAAAAAAGTACCCGTTAGTTGATCCTTCCCATCGAAATTTCAAAAAGGCGCCCATCGGGCGTCTTTTTTGTGTATTGACAAAGGGCCTTGTTTGTATATAATTATTATGAATTTTGTCATAAATAATCATGGAGAATTTCTTGAACCAAACTTGCTTGTGTCTGGGGCGGGGTTCGTAACCGCCCTCATCAAGAGACCTCGCTGATCTAACCATAAACGGTTGACAGACGGAGGGCGGCCGCAGCCCCGCATGCTGATAGTACCTGCATGACGAGTTGCCTCGTGCCGCTCTTTTTGTTTATCTGTCGATCGTTTTTGTATTTTGAGGAAGTATGGAACAGACAAAACTATTTCCTAACCCTGAATTGGAAGTTCTTCCGGGTGGGATCGCATCCATTGTGGGGGATACACCGTTGCTCTCCCTCAACCGCCTGCTGCCGAAAGACCTTCCGGGGGTCGAGTTGCACGCCAAAGCGGAATGGTTCAACCCCGGCGGCTCGGTGAAGGACCGCCCCGCACGCAGCATTATTCGCAAGGCGCTGGAGGCCGGTGAGTTCGAAGGTGGTCGCCGCCTGCTAGATTCCACCTCCGGCAATATGGGCATCGCCTATGCCACCATCGGGGCTGCCCTGGGTATCGCAATCACCCTGGTCATCCCTTCCAATGCCAGCCTTGAACGCTTTGCCATCCTGCGCGCCCTGGGTGCCGAAATCGTGCTAAGCGACCCGCTCGAAGGTTCCGACGGCGCCATGCTGCTGGCGCGCCAGATGGCCGCAGAACAGCCCGGGCGCTACTACTATGCCGACCAGTACAACAACCCCGCTAACTGGCAAGCCCACTACCGTACCACCGGTCCGGAGATCTGGCGGCAAACCGGCGGGCGGGTTACCCATTTCGTAGCCGGTCTTGGAACCAGCGGAACCATCACCGGGGTTGGAACTTACTTGCGTGAGCAGAACCCCGATATCCAGATCGTGGCCTTCCAGCCCGACGGACCGTTCCACGGTTTGGAAGGGCTCAAGCACATGCCCAGTTCTCACCGCCCCGGCATCTTTAACCCCGACTTTCCCGACCGTATCCTGGAAATTTCCACCGAAAAGGCCTATGGGATGACACGCCGCCTTGCACGCCAGCTTGGTGTGTTCGTTGGCCCTTCCTCTGGAGCGGCTGCCGTGGCCGCCCTTCAATTGGCTGCAGAGCTCAGTGATGCCTACGTAGTCACCGTTTTCCCGGATGGCGGTGTTAAATATCTCAGCGAGGCGTTTTGGGAGGCCGGCGCATGATCTTGGCGATCCATCCAGATCTGCTCGCGGAAATTCACGCCTACGGCCAGGATGCCTATCCTGAAGAGGGCGCCGGATTGCTGCTTGGCCGCGCCGGCGATGCCAACCGCCGGGTGGAGGCTATCCTACCGCTGGCCAACTCGCGCGAACCCGGTGCACGCGCCAGCCGCTATCTCATTACAGCCCGGGATATGCTCGCCGCCGAACAGGAAGCCGCCCGCCGCGGCTTGGACATCCTCGGAGTATTCCATTCTCACCCCGACCATCCTGACCGGCCCTCCGATTATGACCGCCAGTGGGCGCTGCCCTGGTTTTCGTACATCATCACGCGCGTAGACGGCGGCCGGGCGGTCTCCAGCCGCTCCTGGCGTCTGGCCGACGACCGCACCCAATTCCATCCTGAAAAACTCAATCTGTCAGCATAAGGAGAGATCATGCCGCTCTTACGCATCCCCACACCCTTACGACCATACGCCGGCGGCGTAGGCGAGATCCCGGTTCCAGCCGGCACCGTCGCCGCCGCTTTGGACGAAATGGTCAAGCAGCACCCCTCGCTGCAAACCCACCTGTTCGATGAGCAGGGGAGCTTGCGCGCCTTCGTCAACTTGTTCCTCAACGAGGAGGATGTGCGCTATCTGCAGGGCGTGGATACCGAGTTGGGCGAGCACGACCAGCTCATCATTATCCCCAGCATTGCCGGTGGATCGATCCAATGAGCGTCCCATCCACCCAGGTGGACCTCAGCGCTCTGCGCACCAACCAGGCCGCTATCATCCTGCTCAGCATGGCGGCCTTCATTTTCGATGTCCACTGGTTGGTCGCGCTGGTCGGCGCGCTCATGCTCCTCGGTACTCAGCGCAGCGTGCCTGCCTTCGCGTTCTTTTACCGTTACTGGCTTAAACCCCTCGGCTGGCTGGCCTCCGATATCATCCCCGATCACCCCCAGCCCCACCGCTTCGCCCAGGGATTTGGAGCGCTGGTCATGCTGGCCGGGGCTGCAATGCTTTATGCCGGTTCATCCCTGGTCGGCTGGCTGCTTGTCTGGCTGGTGATCGCCCTGGCAGCCCTCAACTTATTTGCCGGGTTCTGTGTGGGCTGCGCCCTGTATTACTGGCTCAACCGTTTGCAAGTGCCCGGCTTCAACCGCTCCCCACTGCCTAGGACAGAAGCAGGAAAGCCCATAAGGGAGAAGCGCTAGTGTCTCTGCTTGCCTCACGCCTCGTTTGGACGCTGCTCATCATCCTGCTGGCATGGCAGGGATACCGGCTGGCCAATCGCCTGATCTTGCGCCGCGCCCGTGCCTCTGCACCTGGATTGGAGCATTTCCGCCCCGGCATTCCCGGAATCCTGTATTTC
>Ga0224514_10000490_pt1 | contig 11275 bp, 10 predicted proteins | sample SF_May12_sed_USG_3_FD_169107 | JGI IMG/M metagenome (GOLD analysis project Ga0224514, IMG submission 169107) | Sediment microbial communities from San Francisco Bay, California, United States - SF_May12_sed_USGS_24 | ecosystem: Environmental > Aquatic > Marine > Sediment | place: USA...
TTTCATTAGCGCATTACGTGATCTTAAGCGCATGCAACTGGGTATGGACGTACCGGTTGCGTTGGCGATTGGTGGAGCATTTACCGCAAGCCTATGGGCAACAATGCATAATACAGGTGAAGTGTATTTTGATTCGGTTACCATGTTTACCTTCTTTTTACTGGCAGGCCGTTTTTTGGAAATGGGCGCACGGCAACGGGCAGGCCAGGCGGCCGAAGAACTGGTGAAATTATTGCCGCCAATGGCAACTCGAATTATCAAGGGTGAAGAAGAAACTGTTGCGGTTACCGAACTACAGCCAGGTGATGAAGTGCGAATTCGCCCCGGAGAAAGTATCCCTGCTGACGGGGTGATTATTGATGGCCGCAGCTCGGTTGATGAGTCCTTACTAACTGGAGAAAGCCTGCCATTAGGGCGTGGAGTCGGTGATACGGTCACCGGTGGTACAGTCAACGTGGGAAGCCCACTGCGCATACGGGTGGAAAAAATTGGTGATGATACAGTACTGGCCGCGATTCAACGTTTATTAGACAGGGCACAATCTGAGAAACCCGCGATAGCGACAATGGCAGATAAAGTCGCGGGCTGGTTTGTTGCTGCACTTTTATTGATTGCACTGGCTGTGGGATATGCATGGTGGCAGGTTAAGCCTGATGATGCATTGTGGGTGGTTATTTCTGTTTTAGTGGTGACCTGTCCCTGTGCGCTGTCGTTGGCGACACCTGCTGCCATGACCGCTGCGACTGGTAGCCTGACACGCTTAGGCGTATTAACCACACGCGGACATGCGCTGGAAACACTGGCCCGGGCAACGCACATTATTCTGGATAAAACCGGTACCGTGACAACAGGACAACTGGGATTGGAGCGCGTAGTCATTACCGGTGATCAAGACCAACAAGTGTGCCAGGAGATTGCGTCGGCCCTTGAGCAGGATTCAGAACATCCCATAGGCCGTATGTTGGCGACTTTACCAACCGCATTAAAAGCAGAAGGGGTATTGGCTACAGCAGGTATGGGGATTGAGGGCAGCATTAATGGTCAACGTTATCGGCTAGGTCAGGAACAATTTATCCGCTTAAGGGATGATGGGCATCATGGGTACCCTGAAATAGAAACAGGCCCTGCCGCTTCAGGCAGCCAGATTTGGTTGGCGAGCGAACAACAGGTGCTATGTGTTTTTGAGTTCAGTGATACCTTGAGAAACGAAGCGAAAGAAGCGATTACACAGTTACAGGCGTTGGGCTTACAGGTTGAACTGTTAAGTGGTGATGGTGATGCGGCGGTGGCGAGTGTGGCCCAGGTGCTGGATATTGAAATCTGGTCAGCCAGACAAACGCCGGAAGGAAAGCTAAAGCATATTAATGAGTTACAGCAACAGGGTGCAGTTGTCGCCATGGTGGGTGATGGCGTGAATGATGCCCCGGTACTGGCAGGTGCGCAGGTCTCTCTGGCGATGGGAGGAGGAACACAACTGGCTCAAGCCACCTCAGATATGGTGTTGTTATCACAGCATTTGCTGCATTTGCCGGAAGCGGTAAAACGATCCCGGCAGACCCTGACCATTATTCGTCAAAATCTGGCATGGGCAGTAGGTTATAATTTAATCGCCTTGCCATTGGCTGCATTAGGTTTTGTTGCCCCCTGGATGGCGGCCATTGGTATGTCGGCCAGTTCACTGATTGTGGTTATCAATGCCTTACGCTTGAACGTGGATAACCAGCAGCAGCGTAAAGAGAGGGCGCAACGGGCGTTAACAGGAGCTAATTAGCTTGGATATTTTATTCTTATTGATACCACTGGGTTTACTGTTACTGGGCGTGGCAATCTGGGGCTTTCTCTGGGCGGTACGCAGTGGCCAGTTTGATGATCTGGAGGGCCCGGCACACCGGATTTTGATGGATGATGATGATCCTCGTATTCCGCAACGGAATGTGGCTGAGAATGAAGAGCCAAAGGATAAAAAGCCGGATGCAGAGTAAATTAGAATTTGTTAAAATAGTGCGCAATTAAAGGATTTTCGAGCCACTTTTCGCTTTAAAGACAACAGGTAACGCAAAATGAAAGAGATGTTCACTTTTCAGAATTTACCAATGGCTATCGTGGTAGCACTGGTAGCTTTTTCCTGGTTCAGTTTCTTGTCGGTGATTCTGGCAGGTTAGTACCGAACGGGTAAAAAAAATTAAAAAAAAGCGGCTTTTTAGCCGCTTTTTTATATGCGCATGAAAAATCCAGTTTACAGTCAAAGAGCAGGATTTTGAACCCAAATAAATAAAGCCGCACTGTTATTATCAGGGCGGCTTTTTAGTTTAAAAATTTAAGTTAAATTTCACGACATTGCATTGCGTAATTTTTTAATCGCGTTATTTTCCAACTGTCGAATACGCTCCGCTGAAATTTCATACTTGTCGGCCAAATCATGCAGGGTTGTTTTATCATCAGTTAACCAGCGACTTTGTACAATGTCACGACTACGATCATCCAGACTTGCCAATGCATGGTATAGGCGCTGCTGGTTGTGGTCCTTATAATCATCTGCCTCGGCAATACTGGCAGGTTCATGGCTCATATCCTGAAGATAGGCAGTGGGTGATGGATTGTACGACTCGCTGTCATCGTCAGCCGGCTCATCAAAACCAACATCATGGCCAGTGAGGCGCGATTCCATTTCGAAAACTTCTTTACGTGATACACCCAGGTCATCAGCTACCCCATTGGCTTCATCCTGAGTTAACCAGCCGAGGCGTTTTTTGGCGCTACGTAAATTAAAGAATAGTTTGCGTTGTGCTTTTGTGGTCGCGACTTTAACGATGCGCCAGTTACGTAAAACAAATTCATGTATTTCAGCACGTATCCAGTAGACCGCGAAAGATACCAGACGGACACCTTTATCAGGGTCAAAGCGTTTTACGGCTTTCATTAAACCGATATTGCCTTCCTGGATTAAATCAGCTTGTGCCAGACCATAGCCACTGTAGCTACGTGCAATGTGCATAACAAAGCGCAGATGCGAAATGACCAGCTGTTGTGCTGCATCCAGATCGTCGTGATCACGCAGGCGAATGGCAAGCTCACGCTCCTGTTCTGCACTGAGAATAGGAATATTTCTTACTGACTGACCATAAGATTCCAGGCTGCCTGATGCTACGGCTAATTGTAAGTCGAGGCCTTGAGTCATTGTGATGTTTCTCCTTAGTTACAGGGCTATATTAGCACTTGGTACTTTAGAGTGCCAATTATGACGAAAGTTCCCGGATGAATATTAAGGATATTTGAATAAAATCAATAGCTTAGGTGGCTAATGGTATTGCCAGGGAGAGATTTGGCATCCTTCTTTGGTGTAAATGGCCACCTGATTACGTCCATTTTCCTTGGTATAGTAAAGGGCTTTATCCGCCAGCGACAGGAAGCGTGTCAGAGGTTCATTAGGGTGATCTTCCCTATTAGCCAGGCCAATACTAATGGTAATGTCGACATTGGCAGGCTGCAGGGTTTCAATATCACTGCGAAGTTTTTCAGCTTTTTCCAGCATGCTTTCAACGGAAGTGTTTGCTACCAGAATGCAGAATTCCTCACCACCAAAACGTACAACCATATCGTCAGGGAAACTGCGATTTAATTTATTCCCCAATTCAGCCAATACATGGTCGCCGGTAATGTGACCCAGCGTATCATTAATGGCTTTGAAGTGATCGATATCAATCAACATGGCCCAGACAGGTTGGTGGTGTTTAGCGTGGATAAACTCTTCACCATTATCAAGTAGATAACGTTTACTACGCACTCCGGTGAGACTATCGGTTGCCGCGATCCAACGCATGGCTTCAGTTTGCTGTTTTAAAGCATCAAACTGGTGTTTAATCAGTAGCAGAGCACGTACACGAGCAAGCAGCACTTCTTCAATAATGGGTTTGGTGACAAAGTCATTCCCCCCCGCGTGAAAAACTTCCACCTGGTTTTCATCATTACCGGTAATAACCAGGACAGGTAACTCTTGCTGGGAATAGCGAAAGCGTACCCGGATCGCATGTAACAAATCACCGCCGGTCATACTACCTACCAGGTAAAAGTCGGTAATTACCATGTCGAAGATATCAGGTGAGTCAGGTTGTTCTGATTGTTTCTCTAGTAGTTGTAGTGCTTCTTCTGCTGAGGTGGTATGCGTAACTTTAAGCCCATGTTTTTCGAGTATTTTACGTGTAACAGCTGCCGATGTGCGACTGTCTTCTACAAACAGGATGTGCCCAATTAGGCCCGAATTACGCTGGATAAACGATTTAATGAAACTACCAAAAGCCTTATAGCCTTTGGACTTGTCAAAGTAATCAGTAACCCCCGCTTCAAAGCCTTCACGTAATAATCGGGAATCGGCATCACCAGACACCACGATAATGGGTGTGTAATTATGGCTACTAGAGTCACGGATTTGGCGACTTAAGGCCAGGCCATCCATATCGGACAGCAGCAATGCGGTTGTGATGAGGTCAAATTTATTTTCTGAAAGTAACTTGAGTGCTTCTTCACCCGTTTTACAAGTGACAATGTCAGAATGATCGATTTCATCTCGCAGAATACGTGCCAGGATTTCACGAGTGACGCTTGAAGCGTCGACGACCAAAATACGTGTAGTTTTAGACATAGCTTACTTGGAGGTTATGTTTATTCTCTTGCGATATATCGGCAGAAGTTTGAAAACCTGAAGGTTATAAGCCTGTTTTTTGTAAATATATTTAACGGGGTTCAATTTCTCGTAAATGTCGTCCAACCGCCAACCATGAGCCGCCTAAACCCAGCAGAATACTTGCTATTAACAGTATGATACTGGTACGAAAGTTAATGTTGGCAAGACTAAAAGAACCTTGATAGAGGCTGGTCAATTGTTCAACAGGGCCATGTAATAACAGCAGAGAAACACTCACCAGGAAAATAGCAATAAAGCCACCGAATAAACCATACCAGAAGCCGGTATAGAGAAAAGGTCGGCGGATAAAGGCATTGGTACCGCCGATCAGTTTGGTAACAATAATCTCATCACGCCGGTTTTGAATGGCTAGGCGAATAGTATTACCAACCACAAGCAACACGGCCAGTGCCAACATAATAGAAAGTAAGGCCACGCCACGGCGGACTATGTCGATAATGGCATATAAACGTTTAATCCATTGCTCATCACGCTGCGCAATATCAACATCCTTGATGCGTTGTAACTTTGTAATTAACTGTGTGCTGATATTTTGTTCGTCTAATGTAATTAAAGGTTGTACAACCAGCACGGAGGGTAGTGGATTATGTTTTAGTGCTTTAAGGGCATCACCGAAACCGGATAAGCGTTGAAACTCATCCAGTGCTTTTTGTTTTGATATGTAGTTTACTTTTTCAACTTCAGGGAAACGACTAATCTGTTGTTGTAAGTCACGAGCACGTTGTTCGCTGGTATCAGGTTTCAAAAATACCGAAATTTGTGTTGTGCGATCCCACTCACCACTGAGTTGTTGCACATTTTTAAGTAACACGTGCAAGCCGGTGGGCAATGCCAGAGCAATACCAATGACCGCCGCCGTCATAAATAAAGAAAAGGGATGCCGTATCAGCTGACCAAGACTATAAAAGAAAACCTGAGCATGACGCAGCACGTAAGTTTTAAAAAGAGTAGCCAGGCTAAAACGAACAGTACGTCGAGACTTGTTATTGGTCTTCATCGCATTGTTCCCTGTTGGGCATCGGTTTTCGTATCTTTAATCAGTTGACCTTGTTTTAATCCCAGAATGCGATAAGGCAACTGTGAGATCATATCCAGATCATGCGTGGCAACTAATACACTGGTGCCAACCTGGCTGAATTGCTCAAAAATAGCCATAATTTCACGGGATAGTTCCGGGTCAAGGTTACCGGTAGGTTCATCAGCTAACAGTAAAGATGGTTTATTAACGACTGCTCGCGCAATACCGACACGCTGTTGTTCGCCACCAGAAAGGGTAATCGGATAGGCCTTTTCTTTATTTAACAGATTAACTTTATCCAGCGCAGCCCGTACCCGTTTGCCAATTTCCCGATGCGGATAACCGGCAATAATTAACGGCAAGGCGACATTATCAAATACGGTACGATCAAACAGCAGTTGGTGATCCTGAAAGATGATACCGATATTGCGGCGAAAGTAGGGGATGTTGCGGCTTTTTAGTTTGGATAGATTTTGATTGTTAACCAGTACCTGTCCACGACTGGTACGCTCAATTAAGGCAATCAGTTTCAGGAAAGTACTTTTACCGGCGCCTGAATGTCCGGTAAGAAAGGCCATTTCACCAGGCTCAAGGTGAAAGTTTACATTCAGCAGTGCATCATGGCCGCCGGGATAACGTTTACTGGCATGGGTAAAACGAATCATATTTTATAGTTATCATCCCATTATCGTGAATGAGTTTTATAGTTTTATAATTAAGTGCTTTCAAATAAAGCTTCGACAAAATCTTGCGCATTAAACGGACGTAGATCATCAATGCTTTCACCGACACCAATAAAGCGTATCGGTAATTCCATCTTATGTGCTATGGCAAATATTACCCCACCTTTTGCGGTACCATCCAGTTTAGTTAAGGTGATTCCTGTCAGGCCTACCGCTTCATTAAATTGTTCCGCCTGGTTCAGAGCATTTTGTCCGGTGCCTGCATCGACTACTAACATCACTTCATGGGGTGCGTGGGTATCTAATTTACTCATTACCCGTTTTACTTTGGATAGCTCATCCATCAGGTTTGCTTGTGTGTGTAGTCGGCCAGCGGTATCGGCAATCAGTACATCAATATTTCTGGATTGGGCAGATTGCAAGGCATCAAAAATAACCGAAGCGCTGTCAGCGCCGGAATGTTGGGCAACTACAGGAACATTATTACGTTCTCCCCAGGTTTGTAATTGTTCAACAGCGGCGGCACGGAAGGTATCACCTGCGGCTAACATGACCGATTTACCTTCACTTTGCAGACGTTTGGCCAGTTTACCAATCGTAGTGGTTTTTCCTGCACCATTAATCCCCACCATGAGAATAACAAAAGGTGCCTGGCTTTCATCAATGTTCAAAGGCTGAGAACTGGGAGCAAGAATGTCAGTGAGTTGTTTTTTTAGATGGGTAAATAACGCCTCGGGTTCACTCAACTCCTTGCGAGAAATTTTTCCAGTAAGTTCGCTGATAATTCGTGAGGTCGCTTCAACGCCGACATCGGCAGTGAGTAACAGGGTCTCAATATCTTCCAGCAACTCGTCGTCAATGGTTTTTTTACCCATTACCAGACTGGCAATGCCATCGCTGAAACCGGAACGAGTACGGCTTAGCCCCTTTTTCAGACGTGACAATAGGCCGGTCTTTTCAGGCTCTTCTGAGGAAGAATTGTTAGGGGATTTCTTGAAACCAAACATGAATGTTAATGTCGTATTGTCGTAATAAAATTAAATAAAGTTAAGTCCGTGGCATCGAGTATGCTGAACGGATACACTATCCTACCATTGCTGTGATTAACGAGTAAGCATTAGTTATGAAGAAATTAAATAAGTTATCAATCTGGGGCAAAATTATTGGTGTTGGCCTGGCGCTGAGTGTTTCTCAACATGCTCTGGCGCAAGTGCATGAATTTAAACTGGAGAATGGCATGAAAGTGCTGGTGAAAGAGGATCACCGGGCACCTGTCGTGGTATCCCAGATATGGTACAAGGTCGGTGCCGGTTATGAGCATAATGGTATCACCGGGGTTTCCCATGTACTGGAACATATGATGTTCAAGGGCACACCCAAGCACCCGGCTGGTGAATTTTCGCGCATTATTGCGGAACACGGCGGACGTGAAAATGCCTTTACCAGTCGAGATTACACTGCGTACTTCCAACAGCTGGAAAAAAGCCGTTTGCCGATCAGTTTTGAAATGGAAGCGGATCGCATGCGTAACCTGACCTTGCCAGAAGATCAGTTTAAAAAGGAACTGGACGTTGTTAAGGAAGAACGTCGCATGCGCTATGAAGACAAGCCACGTTCGTTAACTCACGAACAATTTATCGCTACAGCATTTACCAGTAGTCCTTATCAGCATCCTATTATTGGCTGGATGAATGATCTGGACAATATGCAGGTAGAGGATTTAAGCGACTGGTATCAACGCTGGTATGCACCTAATAATGCCACTTTGGTTGTTGTTGGTGATGTTAAGGCTGATGAAGTATTTGAACTGGCAAATAAATATTTTGCAGTCATCCCGGCAGGTAAAGTAGCCATCAGCAAACCTCGGCTTGATGCACCACAAAGAGGACAACGTAGAATCACCGTAAGCGTACCCGCCAAGTTGCCTTATCTGGTTATGGGATACAAAGTACCCGTATTAAAAACGGCAGCAGAAGAGTGGGAACCTTATGCACTGGAAGTGTTGGCAGGAATTTTAAGTGGAACCAATAGTTCACGTTTTCCTAAACGTCTGGTTCGTGGTCAGCAAATAGCAGCCGGGGTTGATGTGGGTTATAACCCATACTCCATGCATGATGATTTATTTACTATTGATGCGACACCAGTTGGTGATCACAGTGTTGCAGAGATTGAGAAAGCCATTAATGCACAGCTTAAATTGATAAAAGAAGAAAAAGTCAGCAAGGCTGAACTGGATCGTATTAAAGCTCAAGTGGTTGCTAGTAAGGTTTATGAAAAGGATTCCGTTTTTTATCAGGCCATGCAAATGGGTACCTTGGAAACAGTGGGTTTAGGTTGGCAACGTATGGATGAATACAGCGCGAAAGTAAAACAGATTACGTCTGAGCAAATTCAACAGGTAGCAAAAAAATATCTGCTAGCAGATCAATTAACAGTTGCGATACTTGATCCTTTGCCGCTGGAAACAAAGCCGCGCAAGAAAATACTTAATATCAAGCATTAACAGGGGCAATAAATAATGATTACGAAAGATAAAGGTATTATTGCCATTGTTGCGGTTGTTGTTCTGGTCGCTGTATTAAGCGTTATAAACAGTAATACACAAAAAAGTGAAGCAGATAATGGCAAGCCATTAAGTATTCAAAGCTGGCAGAGTGAACATGGTGCCAAGGTCATGTATGTGCATGCGCCCCAGCTTCCCATGGTGGATATACGATTGGTGTTTGATGCCGGTAGTGCCAGAGATGGCAAGCTGCCGGGTCTGGCCATGATGACCAATGCGATGCTGGATCTGGGGGCCGGCGAGTGGTCGACAGACACTATCGCTGAACGTTTTGACAGTGTTGGTGCGCAGTTTTCCAACGACAGCTTAAAAGACATGGCGATATTCAGCCTGCGCAGTCTGACTGAACCTGATCTATTAAATGAGGCTATTACGACTTTAAATACTATTCTGGTTAAACCGAAATTTATCGAAAGTGAATTGCAACGCACACGTCAACAGGTACTAATCAATTTGCGTAATCAGGAGCAATCCATGTCAACGATTGCCAGTAAAACATTTTACCAGGCACTGTACCCTGAACATGCCTATGGTTCGCCAGTAATGGGGACAGTCGATAGCATCAATGCGATTACTCGCGATGATTTAATCAAATTTTATAAAAAATACTACGTCGCCAGTAATGCCGTTGTGGCTATTGTGGGTGACCTTGATAAGGCTGAAGCAGAAGAACAGGTTGCACAAATTCTAAAAGGTCTGCCAGAAGGAGAAGCAGCAGAAAAGTTGCTTGAAGCACAGCCATTAAACGAAGCCAAAAGAATTCATAAAGCTCATCCATCCAGTCAGACACATGTTCTGATTGGTCAGCCGGGTATGAAGCGTGGTGATGAAGATTATCTTGCTTTATATGTGGGCAATCACATATTAGGTGGTAGCGGTTTTGGTTCACGTATTGTGGAAGAAATACGTGAGAAGCGTGGACTGGCCTATAGTAGCTATAGTTATTTTTCACCTATGCGGGTAAATGGTCCGTTCATTCTGGGTCTGCAAACCGGCAATGGTAATACCCAACAGGCTTTAACCATTCTGGACGAAGTCTTGCGTGAGTTTATTGATAAAGGACCTACAGAAGAAGAATTGCAACATGCCAGGAAAAACATTACCGGTGGCTTTGCGCTAAAAGTGGATAGTAATAAAGATATTATTGGTTACTTAGGTATGATCGGTTTTTATAATTTACCACTGGACTATTTAGCAACCTTCAATGAGCGTGTTGAAGCGATTACGCTTGAACAAATCCATGATGCCTTTAAACGTCGAATTAATCCCGACAAACTGGTAACTGTAACGGTTGGTACTAAATAATAGTTACTATGTCGCGCCCGGATAGTTCCAATCAACTCAGAATTATTGGTGGCAAGTGGCGTGGTCGTAAATTATGTTTTCCCGATGGTCGTGGCTTGCGTCCCACGCCGGATCGGGTACGTGAAACCTTGTTTAACTGGTTAATGCCGGTAATGAGTGGTGCGCGTTGTCTGGATTTATTTACCGGTAGCGGTGCATTAGGATTGGAAGCATTATCCCGTGGCGCTGCTGAAGTGGTGATGATCGACAACAATCCCAAGGTTATTACACAACTACGTGAAAATGTAGCCTTACTCGATAATCCACCGGCACAACTGGTGCAGGCTGATGGTCTCAAGTGGTTACAGCAGGAAAGCAGCGAGCCCTTTGATATTGTTTTTCTTGATCCACCCTATGCGGACAAGGTTTTACCTGAGTGTATAAAAGTTCTGGAAGAAACAGGTTGCCTGAAAAATGATGCCTGGATTTATATCGAATTTCCCTCCAGCGAGGCATTGCCAGTGCTACCTGCCAACTGGCAATGGCACCACAACAAGCAGGCCGGGCAGGTGGGTTATCACCTGGCGCATCGCCAAGTTAAGTAAAAACAGTTAGAATTAACAAATAGTTAGCTCAATAAAAGGCACAGTATTGTGAAGGTAAGCGCAATTTATCCCGGTACATTTGATCCCATCACCAATGGTCATACTGATCTGGTGGAGCGTGCTGCGCGGATTTTTGATCGGGTGATTTTAGCGGTCGCCAAAGGGCAAAGTGGCGATAAACAGCCGGTTTTCAGTGTGGATGAGCGTGTCTCACTGGCAACGGAAGTGCTGGCTGATATGGATAATGTTGAGATCATCCAGTTTGACGGCCTGCTGGTGGATTTTGTTGCGCAGCAGAATGCACAGGTGATTTTGCGTGGTTTGCGGGCGGTATCGGACTTTGAGTACGAGTTCCAGCTGGCCAGTATGAACCGTCATTTGAACGAAAATATTGAAACATTGTTTCTAACTCCCGCCGAG
>Ga0224514_10000491_pt1 | contig 11274 bp, 7 predicted proteins | sample SF_May12_sed_USG_3_FD_169107 | JGI IMG/M metagenome (GOLD analysis project Ga0224514, IMG submission 169107) | Sediment microbial communities from San Francisco Bay, California, United States - SF_May12_sed_USGS_24 | ecosystem: Environmental > Aquatic > Marine > Sediment | place: USA: California...
GATCTGAAAAACCCCCGACAGCGCGAGGTTGCCCAAAAATACAGCGCTTTGTTTCGAATTGAAGGCCAAACCGCTCTTATTTCATTTGATGAACTGGCGCGCCTTGAAAAATCCGATCTGAAAATATTGCGCCAGAAGGATTTTGGCGGCCTGGCAAAAATGGCGGCGATTTTTTTGGCAATCGTCTTTTTTAATTTCATTCTCAATTTTACCCAAAAAATGATTATGGAATACAGCGGGCTCATGATCATGCACGATTTGAGGATGAAGCTTTTTATTCATATTCAGCATCTGGCCATTGAATTTTTTACCCGCAACCCGGTCGGCCGGCTGGTGACCCGGGTGACAAATGATGTCCAAAATATGCATGAGTTATTTACCTCGGTCATTTCCCTGGTTTTCAAAGACTGTTTTCTGCTGGTGGGAATTGCCTCCGTCATGCTGGTTCTCAACTGGAAGCTTGCCCTGGTCTCCTTTACCGTCCTGCCGATTGTAATTTTTGCTTCCGCTAAATTTTCTGTAAAGGCCCGGGATGTTTTCCGAACCCTGAGAATAAAAATCGCCGAAATTAACACCCGCTTTTCCGAAACCATCGAAGGCATCCGGGTTATTCAACTGCTGGGCCAGGAAGCGAAAAATTATCAAAAGTTCAACCAGCTTAACCACGAAAATTATTTAGCCGGCATGCGGCAGATTCACGTTCTGGCCGTATTTATGCCCATCATCGAGCTCTTGGGGGTCACCGCCGCAGCCCTGGTGATCTTCTACGGCGGCAGCCGGGTGTTAAATGACACCCTCAGCCTGGGAACCCTGGTGGCATTCATCTCCTATATCCGGATGTTCTTCAGGCCGATAAGAGATCTGGCGGAAAAATACAATATCCTGCAAAATGCCATGTCCTCGGCCGAAAGAATATTGTTGATTCTGGATACCGAAAATACGTTAGCCAAAACCCGCCTTCAGATCAGCCCGCCGGCTTTGGGCCGTATTCGAGAAATCCGGCTGGAAGACGTTTCTTTCAGTTATATCGGTGATGAAAAGGTGCTTAAAAACATAACCCTGCAGATTAATGCCGGGGAAACCATTGCGGTCGTGGGCCCTACCGGGGCCGGCAAAACTTCTCTGGTTAACCTAATGCCCAGGTTTTATGACCCGACATCGGGTCGCATACTGATCAACGACATCGACATTAGAAAATTAGACAGCGCTGTATTTCGCGATAAGATGGCGCTGGTGATGCAGGAGCCGTTTCTGTTTTCCGGTACTATCCGGCAAAACATATTCGAAAAGGCGGGGCATACGACGGAAGAAGCGGTACAGGAAATCATAGACGCCGCAAACTGCCGAACCCTGATTCAACGATTACCCGACGGTCTGGAAACGGTTCTAACCGGGGGGGGCACATCCATCTCCAGCGGAGAACGGCAGCTGATTTCCATTGCCAGGGCATTTGCCAGAAATCCCCAGTTGATTTTATTTGATGAAGCCACCTCCTATATCGACTCACAGACCGAACAGTGGATCCAACAGGCCCTGGAGAAACTGATGAAAAACAGAACTGCGATGATCATCGCCCATCGGCTATCGACGGTTCGCCACGTCGATCGCATCATCGTCCTCAACCGGGGCCGCATCATCGAAACCGGCAGCCATGCCGAATTGATGGACCAACAAGGATTCTACTATCGCCTCAGCCAGTTTCAGAAGTAAGATAAGAGAGGGTGCGAGTGTTCGGGTGTCAGGTGTCAGCAAACAGCTGACAGATTGCGGAATCTAATAATTCTCAACGTCATCAGGTTCGTAGTCCTGACACCTGACACCAGACACCTGAAACCTACTGGCTCCTGACACCTGAAACCTGCCCTAATAAATCTCTTGCCAAACGCACAGGCAGATGATAAACGCATGGTGTTTTTTTAAAACACGGTGTTAAACGGTTTATAGCCAAATGAATCACAAGAGATTCTACCCCACGATTTCTCTAACAGATCGATAAAAAAGGAAAGGAGGATTTGATAGATGGCTTATGATGCAGTAAAAATGGCAGACTGGCAGATTTCTGAGGCGGCAGAAAAAAACATGCCGACGCCGGAAGAATGGCAGGAAAAACTGGGTCTGGAAAAAAATGAAATTCTTCCCATGGGCAGACTGGCGAAACTCGATTTTCTTAAAATCATCGACCGGCTCAAGGACAAACCGGACGGCAAATACATTGAGGTGACCGCCATCACGCCGACACCGCTGGGAGAAGGCAAAAGCACCACTTCCTGCGGTTTGATGGAAGGCCTCGGCAAACGGGGTAAGAACGTGGGTGGCGCGCTGCGCCAGCCCTCCGGCGGCCCCACCATGAACGTCAAGGGAACCGCTGCCGGCGGCGGCAACTCGCTGCTGATTCCGATGACCGAATTCTCATTGGGTCTGACCGGCGACATCAATGACATCATGAATGCCCACAACCTGGCCATGGTGGCGTTGACCTCGCGCATGCAGCATGAGCGCAACTACACCGATGAACAGCTGGATCGCTTGACCGGCATGCCGCGTCTGAATATCGATCCCACCCGCATTGAGATGGGCTGGATCATTGACTTTTGCGCCCAGGCGCTGCGCAACATCATTATCGGTATCGGCGGCCGTATGGACGGCTTTACGATGCAGTCCAAGTTCGGGATCGCCGTGGGCTCTGAGTGTATGGCCATTCTGTCGGTTATCCGCGATTTGGCCGATCTGAAGGAACGGCTCAATAACATCACGGTGGCATTCGATAAGAGCGGCAAGCCGGTGACCACCGGCGACCTCGAAGTCGGCAACGCCATGACCGCTTTTATGCGCAACACCATCAACCCCACCATGATGTGCACCGCCGAATACAACCCCTGCATGGTGCATGCGGGACCGTTCGCCAACATCGCCGTCGGCCAGTCCTCCATTATTGCCGACCGTGTTGGGCTGAAACTCTTCGACTATCATGTCACCGAATCCGGCTTCGGCGCTGATATCGGCTTTGAAAAATTCTGGAACGTCAAATCCCGCTTCAGTGGATTGAAACCGCATGTATCGGTTCTGACCACCACGATCCGCGCGCTGAAAAGCCACGGCGGCGGGCCCAAGGTGACACCGGGCATCGCCATGCCGGATGAGTACACCAAAGAGAACCTGGAAATGGTTGAAAAAGGCTGTGTGAATATGGTGCATCACATCAACACCATCCGCAGGGCCGGCATCAACCCGGTGGTTTGCATCAACCGGTTCTACACCGATACGGATGCGGAATGTAAAATTGTCCGCAAAGCCGCCGAGGCGGCCGGTGCACGCTGCGCCGAGTCCAAACACTGGGAACTGGGCGGTGACGGTGCCCTGGAATTCGCCGATGCCGTCGTCGAGGCCTGCGAAGAGGAAAACGACTTCAAATTCCTCTATCCGCTGGAGATGAAACTGCGCGACCGTGTCGACCTGATCGCCAAAGAGGTCTACGGTGCTGACGGCGTTGCCTGGACCCCGGAAGCCGAGACCAAGGCCAAAATGCTCGAGGACGATCCCAAGTACGCCGACTTTGCAACCATGATGGTCAAAACCCATCTCAGCCTGAGCCACGACCCGACGATCAAGGGTGCGCCCAAAGGCTGGACGCTGCCCGTTCGGGACGTGCTGATTTATTCCGGTGCGAAGTTTCTGTGTCCCTGCGCCGGCACCATCAGCCTGATGCCCGGAACCGGCTCCAACCCGGCATTTAGACGGGTGGATGTCGACAGCAAGACCGGCCAGGTGACCGGATTGTTCTAAATCGGGTAATGTAATTATAAAAAGCAATGGGGCCTGGATACATTTTCCGGGCCCCATTTTTATTCCTTTTTAATAAAATGGTTTCGGGTGTCAGGTGTCAGGTGTCAGCAAACAGATGACAGATTGCGGAATCTGGTAATTCTCAAGGTCATCAGGCTCGTAATCCTGACCCCTGAAACCTACTTGCTACTGACACCTCAACACTGAAATCATTCCATAAGATACAAAAATGCGCGTCCTGCTCATAAACCCATATTACCCCATTTCCGAGACTCCTTCCCCGCCGCTGGGGCTGGCTTATCTGGCTGCTGTCCTGGTGCAGGCCGGCGTTGAAGTGAAGATTCTGGATTATGTCGTTTATCCGTATCGGCGCGATGCGCTTGAATCTGTTTTGAAAGAATTTAAACCCCAGGTTGCCGGCGCCACCGCGGTAAGCATGACCTTTGATCATGCCAGGCGGGTTCTCAGCGATGTAAAGACCATCGATCCTGAAATTTTGACGGTGATGGGAGGGCCGCATGTCACATTTTGCGCACAAGAAACCCTGGAAGCCTTCAGCGAGCTGGACGCGGTTGTTATCGGTGAAGGGGAAGAAACGCTGGTTGAACTCTTGCGTGCGGTTGAATGCGCCCGCAATTTCGATGCGGTCGGCGGCATCGTCTATCGGTCGGGGTCGAAAATTATGACCACGGCAAAGCGCAATTGGATCAAAGACCTGGATGCCCTGCCATTTCCCGCCAGGCACCTGCTGCCCCTGGGCAGATACCGGACGCTGGGGATGCCCATCAGCATGACCACCAGCCGGGGATGCCCCTATAAGTGCATTTTTTGTATCGGTCGTAAGATGGTCGGCGCAAAGGTCCGTTACCACAGTGCCGACCGCGTCGCCAACGAACTACAATATCTGGCAGATCTAAAATTTCATCAAATCAACATTGCCGATGATCTTTTCACCGCCAATCAAAATCACTGCCTGGCGATCTGCGAAGAAATCTTGCAGAGAAATTTAGAAATCAATTGGACCTCATTTGCCCGGGTCGACAAGATTTCAGAAAAGCTTTTATCAAGGATGAAAGCCGCCGGGTGCACGGCCGTCAGTTTTGGAATCGAATCGGCAAATCCGGCTATCTTAAAAACAATCAAAAAAGGAATCACCGTTGAGCAGATTCGAAATGCAATCCGCATCTGCCGGCGGGTGGGGATCAGTCCGTATGCTTCCTTTATTCTGGGGCTTCCGGGGGAGACGCCGCAAACGATTAAGGAGACGAAAGCGTTTGCCGCAAATTTGCAGCAAGAAGGCCTGGCATACGGATTTCACATTTTAGCGCCTTTCCCCGGGACCGAGGTTCGTGAACAAAGCAACCATTTGGGGATTCGGATTTTAACGGATGATTGGTCAAGATATGATGCCAACCGGGCAGTCATCGAGACCGCAACGGTAAACCACCGAATGCTGGACGACGTCGTGGTTGACTGGGAAGATCAGTATGATCAATACCTGGGACATATCCATAAAAATATCCAGAACGGAAGCGCCACTGCCGATGAGATCAGCCAGCTTCAGAACCTCGAAAACACCGTAGCGCTTTATGACCTGATGATGCAAAATCACATTGAAGACTGCAGATCGCTATTTGGCGCGGGTTCGGAAATCAGCAAAAAAAAGGGCCTAGAGGTACTCATCGATCACATAACACGCTCCAGTGATATGGACACCAACAGGCTTAAAGTCACACTGCAGCAGGTGGTTGAGAATGGGGATTTAAAATTAAACCAGGAAGATGACCAGCTTAAGTGGGAATGGAATAGTTTTCTATCCCCTCAAACAATATCACAAAAACATACAAGTGCCTAAAATGACTAATCCGCCAAAATAGCAGGCGGACAAGAGTGAGCTAAAATGCCTAATGTTAGGGAATTCTGTCCTTTTTATATTGTTGCTCACGCAAAGCCGCTAAGCCGCTAAGCCGCAGAGAATTATAATCTAAAAAATAAAAAAGCCCTTGGCGTCTTTGCGTGAGGCCAAAAGCTGTCGTTCACTTTAGTCACTTTCAAAATCACTTCTACTGCATATCCCATAGATCCGAAAGCTTTTCAAGCTCTTGTAATGTCTGCTGCACCATCGCTTCGAGGTGGCTGGCCTTTAAACCGAGGCGGTCGACCACCGGGCCAAATGGTTCGATATCAATCTTCTCTCCGACTTTTGCGAAACCCGTCATCAAACCCAGCGAGTTGGCAACATGCACAATATCGCTCAGGATACAGGAATTCTCACAGGATTCGGGGTCATGGTGCCATTGAACGGCATTAACCAGCTCGGCTGGAAAAGACCATTTGTGCAATATTTGACCCCCAACTTCAGCATGATTGGTTCCCAGCACCATGGATTCGGCAACATCAAAGGCAATTCCCTTTGTCACCATGGCTTCGATTTGCGCTAAATCTTTTTTCACGAAGCTGCCAAGTATCAGTTTGCCGACATCATGCAGCAGGGCCGCTGTGAAAACTTCATCGGCATCAGATATTTTCAAGGCCTGTACCAATATTTCTGCCGCCACGGAAACCGCTATAGAATGCCGCCATAATTCCCCGCTGCGCAAATCATATCCGGAGATGGCTTTTTTCATTAACCCGCTCATACAGATGGTCGTCACCACCTGCATCAGGCGCTTCCAGCCCAACAGGATGACAGCCTGTTTAATCGAGCTGACTTTGGCGGGGATGCCAAAATAGGCGGAATTGGTCAGTTTCAGGATGTTGGCGGTAAGCCCCGGATCATATTTTACAATATTTTCTACTTCAGACGGCGTCGCATCCGGGTTGTCAAGAAGTGGCAGTAATTTTGCTGCCGTCGCCGGCATGCCCGGAAACGCTTCGACTTCCAGTGTAACGGTGTATAGTTTTCGGTTGTTCACAGGATCTCCTCTCCTACGGTGACGTCAAATCAAAACGCAACTGTATAAAACTGATATCGGTCTGTGGGGCAAAAACTTGAGGAAATTTGGAGGGCGGGGCCTTCTGGAGGTTTCAGGTGTCAGTGTTCAGGATTACGAACCCGAGGCCGTCGAAATTATCATATTCAGCAGGCTATCATCTGTTTTCTATCCGCTGTCATCTGACCGCTGTCACCTGCTAAGCTGCGTTGACCTCCACTTGCGTTGGTGAAAAATGAAGGATCGGTCATCATTCTGTTTAGATGATGATGTCACAGCATTTTTATGGCTTCAAAAACTTTTAATAAGTTGGAGATACCACAGGTTTCAAAATAGATTAGAAACCCGATTTTTATCGGACTTTACCCGGAGTCTAATGTAAACAGGCCAAACACGAATTTTGTCTAAAAATCACCGGTTGACTTGCATTTCCAAAAAATAGGAACGATAAAATATAAAGGATATGAATTTTACCACGTCGAATACCATGCCCCACAAAACCTAAATCCGGAGATGCCGGTTGAAGTCGATTATGACTGAACAACAACAGACCTCAGTATTTTTATAATATGGCCATCTTAAATGGCAAATGCGTCAGTGAATAAAATGACCCAGTCGAACGATAGCCATTTACATGCAAAAACAACCCGGAAGGCCCACCTGTGGATGGTCATCTGTTCGGTAATTATTGCCGGATCGTTTCCGGTGGTTGCCGCCATCACGCCCGGTCACGATTCTACGGTGCTGACCTTTTGGCGGTTTCTAACCGCCACCGTCATTTTTGGATTGATGCTGCCCTTTGTGAAAGGTGTCCGCTTACCTGGATGGAAAGATTTGGGACGCTATGGTGTTGTGGGCGGAAGCTATGGATTATTTTTCATCCTCATGTTCCAGTCACTCAAAGAGACTTCTCCATTAAATACCAGCACCATCTTTACAACTCTGCCGTTGATGACGATGCTGCTGGGCAGATTGGTGGGCGAACCGGTACGGTTACGGCAGCTGTGGATTTTGGCCTTGTCCATGGCGGCGACGCTCTGGGTAATTTTTCGCGGTAATATCGACCAGATGCTTGGATTTCAGATTTCCCGTGGGGATTGGATCTTTTTTTCAGCAACCGGCTGCCAGGCTGTGTATATGTTGTCGATGAAAAAATTGCAGCGCGATGAATCCAAGGTCTGCTTCACCTTCTACAGTCTGCTGATAGCTACCTTGGCGCTGTTGGTAGTCGCGGTGTGTCGTAACGGCTACTTGCCGTTTCCCGATGCAGGTGTGTGGTTGGGAATCGCTTATCTGGCCGGTCCTTCTACAGCTGCTACATTCTGGATTCTTCAGTACACCACCCCTCGGCTGGGCCCCTCCCGTGTAGCAGCCTACACTTTTTTAACGCCGTCGGCCGTGGCAACCATAGAGTGGGGACTGGGGCTTTCAGCTCCCCAATGGGTCGTGCTGCCAGGTATCGGACTGACCCTGTCGGCCGTATGGCTGCTGCAACTTGACGCCGTGTCCGGTCATTGATCGACCTAAGGTCATAGTGAAGAAGGTTTAAAGCAAAATGGACCCTTCGGGTTTCATCGGCGGTCATTTTCGGATTTGGCGTTAACTTTAATCTGTACAACTATCTTGCCAGTATCACAAATTTACTGAAACTACTGATTGAGAATACATGCATTTTGGCAATTTTACGGATATGAAACGGATATATGCAACCTATCGCATTTTTAAATCTGGTGTCAAATCGGAAGCCCGAAAAATGCGGATTTGCGGCAATAAAAAGGGCAAATCCATAGGCTTGGATTCACCCCCCTGAGTTGTGATTAAAATCGAATATCACAGGTATTTTGGTGATTCAAAAGTAGAGATATGTTGGTATATGGAATTTCGTACCACCTAAAAATAACTCGATTGCAGGGCAGCTTTACCGCCTTTAATGAAAAAGTGACTCTACATGTAATCAGTTTCTAAAAATGGAATGGAGCAATTTGTGTGAGTTATTTGGTAAGCCGCCTTACTTCATACAGATAATCATCTGAATTGTGCGGTCAATTTCTGACCAATCCGAACGGTTTCCCCCACAAGTACATCAAAATCATCCTGTACACTGCGATGATTTGATATAGCCGCACGCAGGCAGTATCGACCGTTTAAGGTCGTATACGATGGTGCGCAAATCCCCTGCTCTTGTAATTGGATAAGAATTTCTTTGTTCAATGCGTTCAATCTCTCATCATCCAGCCTGCCTGGGTTATAGCGAAAACAAACAATATTCAAGCCTATAGGAGCCAACAATTCCATGTTCTGTTCATTTTCAATCAACTGACCAAGGTAATGTGCCTGCTCGACGTTACGCGCCATCATTCGGCCGAGCCGATCGAGACCGTGCTCTTTAATCGACATCCACACCTTCAGCGCACGGAACTGGCGTGACAGTTGCAAACCATAGTCACTGAACCACAGGCGGCCAGCCGCCAGTCCGCGCGTTTCATGTTCCAGATATTCCGGGATAAGTGAGAAAGTCTTTCGATGGGCCTCATCATGCCGCACAAGCACGCAACCCGCCTCAAATGGAATGTGCATCCATTTGTGAAGATCGAGGGCAACCGAATCAGCTCTTTCAATACCGGAGAGTTGTTCTTTCACATTCTCGGCAAGCACCGCGACTGCGCCGATTGCTCCATCCACGTGAAACCACAACCCCTCCCGTTCGCATAGGTTAGCTAACGCCTTCAAATCGTCAATTGCTCCTGTATTAATTGTACCGGCGCTTCCAATGACGCAGATTGGTTGATGACCTGTTTCACGGTCGGCCGATATGGCCGCTTCAAGCGCTTTTATGTTGACAGTGAAATCATCATTCACTGGAATCTTCCGGAGACTATTGCTGCCCAACCCGAGCAGTTCTACCGCTTTCTGGATACAACTATGTATTTCAGTGGATGCATACACCGTCATTTGCCGGTCAGCCGCTTTCATGCCAAGCTCTCGAACATCAAATCCGCTTTTGCTATTTCGCGCAACTGCGAGGCCGACAAAATTTGCCATCGAAGCACCGCTCACCAACAATCCGCTGGAATTCATGGGAATATCAAGCATCTCCTTCATCCAATTGACCACTTGGCCTTCAACTAAATTGGCCACGTGATTAGCCCCTCCAAGATTGGGGTTCATGATCGAAGCTAAGAAATCACCAAGGGCTCCAAGCACTGTTCCACTACCCATATACCAGGCCCAGAAGCGAGGATGAATATTACCCATCGGATATGGAAACACGGTCTCTAAAAATTCCTGATACACTGCATCTGCGCCAGCAGGCTCGTGGGGAGCAGGCGAATCAAATCGTGTGGCTACATCCTCTGGTACCGGCTGCCAGACAGGGCGACGGCCAATCTTTTCGAGATAGGTGATGGCATCATCAACTATTCGGTGGGATAGAGCTCGCATCTTATCCCAGTCTTCAGGATCAAGTGTTTCGTAATGTGCTTCTGTATCCATCAAACTTTACTCCTTTTTTTCTGTAATCATAATTTTCATCTTATCTATTTTTCCTATGGTTTAAATGGTAATTTTTTATATTAGCCGCATCAACACATGGAGAGTCTAAAAGAGGACAGCCTCTGCAATCAGATCAAGCACGAGCAAACAACACGGAAGAGATCAGTTCTGGATGAAAGTCCAATAATCAATACGGGATCATTGTGAATTTCGAGTGCGATTAAACTTATGATTATCTTCATCGCAGTATAGCGTCAAGTACGGATTAAGAGTATCACCAAACTGCACCACTTGTGATATGCAAAAATATCACACCTTCTGGAGGCCGGTCAATTTTGCCGATATGTTGGAGATATATTTAGTCATGAACTATTATGAATCTCGAATAAACGGGCACTTATTTTTGATAATTCTCACCTGGAATGCATGTCCCGAATACAACATAAGCTACACCATCACCCGATGCAGAAAGAACCACCTTGCCTGTTTTTTTTGAAATGGTAATGCTCCAGGCTAAGCCGTCGTCAACGTTTTCCACTCCTTCATTAATCCCCTGAAGTACCAGTTTGTTTTCTATATGCTCAACACGATGGATTTTACCGGTTTTTCTGACTAAACTATCCTTTGATGGTCGTAGTATTTTTTCTTTAAAATCTATGAAAAAATTTCGTGGAAGACCGACAGCATCAGGGTCAACATCATTGATGATCTTGAGAGTATTGATTTCAATAATCTTATCAACAGAACCTGACAATGGCTTTGAACCATCAAAGTCGCCAGAAAAGGCAGGCTGAGGTATTGTGCATAGGCAAAATAGGAAAAAAAGTGCCAGTCTTCTTAGATCCACAATTTACCCCCTTCCTGTAAATGTGATACATTAAGAGTATCAAAGCTTTGGCGATTTTACAGATATAAAACGAATACCACAGCTTTTTCAGAGATTCAAAAGTACGGATATGTTGGAGATATCAACGGTTTTGTAACGTGTCTATTCATGTGATTTTTAGCAGATATTTCAAAAGATGTTTGTCCTGTGATAAATTTAGGTGTAGTTGGATCACAATGA
>Ga0224514_10000492_pt1 | contig 11271 bp, 11 predicted proteins | sample SF_May12_sed_USG_3_FD_169107 | JGI IMG/M metagenome (GOLD analysis project Ga0224514, IMG submission 169107) | Sediment microbial communities from San Francisco Bay, California, United States - SF_May12_sed_USGS_24 | ecosystem: Environmental > Aquatic > Marine > Sediment | place: USA...
AGCCGGGGTGGGCATCCGCCACCACGACTTCCGCCTGGACTTCATACAACTGCTGTAAATCCGTGATCACTTGTTCAAACACGCTGAGGCTGCGCGGCGAATCGAGATCCCCAATATGCGGTGAAATCACCAGACGATTGTCCCACGCCAGGGCAATGGTGTTTTTCATCTGTCCGCCCACGGCCAACACGACCTTATCGAACTGTAAGGGGAGAGTGTATTCCAGCGGAGCATAACCCCGTCCTAACCGCAGCGGGCGAGGCGTGCCGGCAATCACCCGATACACACTGTCATCGGCGGGACGCATAATCGGCCGGTTATGATGCAGATACGCTGCGGCGACCTGCGATAGACGTTGTGTAACTTCCGTGTTGTCGGTCAAGACCGGTTCACCACTGATATTGGCGGAGGTGGCGACCAGGGGCTTGCCAAAATCTGTTAACAACACATGATGCAAGGGGCTGTAGGGCAGAAACACACCCACCTGGTTGAGTTGCGGTGCGACCGCATTGGCCAGGATAGAAGTTGGCTTTTTATCCACCAGCACGATCGGCCGGGCCGGATCAGATAACAAGGCGGTATCCATTTCTGATAAGTTGGCAACCTCACGAATGGCAGCAAGCCCGTCTTCACCTTGCGCTGGAAACATTACCGCCAAGGGTTTATCCGGCCGCGGTTTACTATCACGCAATTGTTGCACGGCCTGTTCATTGCCGGCATCACACATCAAGTGATACCCACCGATACCTTTGACCGCAATGACCATCCCGGCATTTAACGCCGCAAGGGTTTGCGTTAATGCTGTTTCAGTGCCATTAATGATCTGATCACTCTCCACATATTGCAGTTGTGGCCCGCACTCGGGGCAGGCAATGGGTTCGGCGTGGAAACGCCGATCCAGCGGATCCTGGTATTCACGTTGGCAGGCCGGGCAGAGGGGAAAGTCCACCATGCTGGTATTTGGCCGGTCATAGGGGAGTTGTTTTATCAGCGTATAGCGTGGGCCACACTGGGTGCAATTGATAAAGGGATAGCGATAACGCCGATCATGAGAGTCGTGCAGTTCAGCTAAACAGTCCGGACAGGTGTAGTAATCGGGTGGCACATGCACGGCGGCCACGCTGTTGGCGTCACTGGTTTTAATTGTAAAGGCTTCCAGGCCTTCGGCATCTGCGGCAATGTTTTCAGTCAACAGCGGTTTGGCCAGCGGTGGGGCTTCATGCAACAGACTGTAGAGAAAGCGATCGAGTTTTTCGGTGGAAGCTTCGGCGAAAACAAGTACTTCACCGCGACGGTTCTGGACCCAGCCGTTGATGTTGTGTTGATGTGCAATGCGATAGACAAACGGGCGAAAGCCGACTCCCTGGACCTGGCCGGTAATCGTTAGGCGGCGAGCTTCACAGGGTGAGGGAGGCCGATTGGGATTCTGCATACTCAGGAGGCAGCCGCTTTGTCCTGTCCGACACTTTCACGCAGGCCACTGGCCCACCAGATCCGACAGGCACCTTCATCCGATACCATGCAGGGGCCGACCGGGGTTTGCGGTGTGCAGGCACTGCCATATAAACGACACTGGTTGGGATAAAGGCGCCCCAATACCACCTTGGCGCAATCACAACCGGGCGGCATTTCCCCCTGGCGGCGACGTGATGTGTCGGCGTAATCCGGGAAGCAATGATGGGCATCATGTGCCTGGTAGGCGGCCTTGAGGGTATAACCGGATTGCGGAATCGATCCAATGCCACGCCAGTTGCTGTCGGCGATATCCAGCGTTTCAGCCAAGTAACGTTGCGCAGTGGCATTGCCGCCGGGACGCACCACTTCCGGATAACAGTTATCGAGAAACACCCGATCATCCAGCTTTTGGCGTAGCACCGAGTAGAGTGCAGCCAGCAGGCTTTCCGGTTCAAAGCCGGCCACGGCAACCGGCATGTGATGTTGTTCCGCCACGAAGGCCCATTCCTCTGGCCCCATTACGGTGGAGACATGGCCGGGGGCGATCAGGGCATGAAAGCCGGCTTCACCAGATTCCAGCAGCATCGCCACCGCGGGCCAGGTGCGTCGACCGCTTAGCAGGATGGACAGGTTATCGGCCAGGCCTTCAGCGATCAGCGCGGCCACCGGGGCGGTGGTGGTTTCAAAACCGGCGGCAAAAAATACTACCGGCTTGTCCGGTTGGGCAAGGGCAAGTTGTTGCGCTTCCTGTGGTGAAGCAATGGGACGAATGTCTGCCCCCTGGGCCCGAGCCTGTTCCAGTGAACGTGGTTCACTTTTCGGCACATTGACCGGTACGCGTAACATGTCACCAAAGGCCACCAGAGTCAGGTCTTCATGCAATGCCAGTTGCATGGCCTGATAAATGTCTTCCTCGGGACAAATACATACCGGGCAACCCGGGCCGGGAATTAATTCAATGTTGGGCGGTAACAGACTGCGAATGCCGGCCATACTGATGGCACGCTCGTGGCCGCCACAGACATTCATGACTTTAATATTTACGGGCAGAGGCAGATCTCGGATTTTTTGCAACCAGGCCTGGGCGTCGAGCCGCCCCGTTTTAGCCGTGGGCATGCAACTGGACTCCATCCGGTTGAATCGCCGGGCGGCGGGTTTCGCCGGATTTGATCCGATGCCGCTGCGCGCTGACCTCCTGTTCCAGCCAGTTCACCCAGTCCTTGAGACCATCGCCGGTTTTGGCTGAGAGGGTGATTACTGGCGCGGTATTGGCGAGGTTACGCAGACAGGTTTCAGCCCGGGCCGGATCGAAATCATCGAGTACCGCTAACAGATCTGCCTTGGTTAACAACATTAAATCGGCAGCACGGAACATCACCGGATACTTGGCGGGTTTGTCATCGCCTTCGGTCGTAGATAACAGGGTGACGTTATGGTGTTGGCCCAGGTCAAAGCTGGCCGGACACACCAGGTTACCAACGTTCTCGATAAAGATGATATCGAGCCCATCCAGGGACAACTGGTGCAGGGCATCATGCACCATGTGGGCATCCAGGTGACAGGCGCTGCCGGTGCTGATCTGGATCGCGGGCACACCGCGGGCACGGATGCGGTCGGCATCGTTTTCGGTTTCCAGATCCCCTTCAATGACGGCAATCTTGAACTTGTCAGCCAGTAATTCCACGCTGGCTTCCAGCAAGGCGGTTTTACCTGAACCCGGTGAGGACATGAGGTTAATGGCCAACACACCGTGGCGATCAAAATGTTCACGGTTATGACCGGCGACATGATCGTTTTCCGATAACAGGTTCTTTAATACCGTTACCGCTTCACGCCCGTCTTCAACTCGCGAGAGTTTGCCGCCGGGTTTCACTAAATGCTGGTTGGCATGCGTAATGTTACAGCCGCATGTGTCACACATGGATTGCCTCCTGGGGTTCTTTCAGCAATTCAAGGCTGGCCAGCAGCATTTCATCACCACTGAGCAGTTGCGTATGATAATCACCACACTGGCCACAGACCAGGCGATTGGGTTTAGCCTCGGTTTCCGCGCCACATAACTGACACTTCACTTTAATGGGAAGCGTCTCGATGATGAGTTCAGCCTTTTCCGCTACCGTTCCGGCCGCTGCCAGGGGAAAGGCCTGGCTCAGCAAATGCGCCTCAATGCCGGAGAGGGGACCAATCCGGACGGTGACTATATCCACTGCGGCCGCCTGTTGTTCAGCAACAATGGATTCGATTTGCTGCAGCATATCCTGGCACACCGCAAACTCATGCATTGGTTTCGCCCATCTCTTGCGCAAGCACTTCATCGTAGAGTTGCCAGGCGGATCGCGCTTCTTCCTCGCTCACTTTCTGAATCGCGTAACCAACATGCACCATCACATAATCATCGGGTGCCAGAGTTTCATCCTGCAACATGAACAAGCTGATATCGCGCTCGATCCCTTTTGCATGGCAGCGTGCCATGAAACCGTCAATTTCAACAATTTGCATTGGGATAGCGAGACACATAATCAATTCAACCTGTTACTGTTGCTTGGTATCAATTAAGTAAACACCTGGAATCTGGGTGCGTCAACCTGACAAGGTGATCAGGTTGAAATAAACTGAATATGGCGCAAGGCGAGCACCTAATAAGCATTCCATATAAAGCCACATAAACGACATGGTAATAGCAGGAAGCCAGTGTATAGTGCTAATTTTAATGCACCCGTCAGCGGGCGGGGGTTGATAAGCAAAACGCTGAAGCACAACATTGATCCAGATCATGTCTAGCACCAGCCAGGTATAGAGCCATTCCTCAACATAACAAATCAGCCGAACGACGTTTGTTATTCACGTTAACCCTGACAGGCACCTTTATGGTGGCTGAGGTCATCGGTGGGCTATTGTCAGGTTCTTTGGCGCTGCTGGCCGATGCCGGCCATATGCTAACGGATACGTTTTCTTTATTTCTTGCATGGATTGCCGCGCGCATGGCGCACAAACCCGCCGATACCTTGCGCTCCTATGGTTATCATCGGGTGCAGATTCTGGCGGCATTTATTAACGGGGTGTTCTTTATCCTGATTGTCGGTTGGATTATGTATGAAGCCGTTCAGCGAATCCTGAGTCCGCTCCCGGTGATGGGGGATATCATGTTAGTGATTGCCGGCTTAGGGTTGATTGTGAACCTGCTGGCATTTTTTATCCTGCATGGTGCCGGTGGGAAAGATCTTAATATTCGTGCGGCCCTGTTGCATGTGTTGGGTGACTTGCTGGGTTCAGTCGCCGCCATTACCGCTGCGGTGATCATTCTGGGCACCGGCTGGATGCCCATCGATCCCATCCTGTCGGTGTTTGTTGCCTTATTAATCTTGCGGAGCGCCTGGATGGTGGTGAAGGAATCCACCCATATCCTGTTGGAAGGGACTCCGCAGGACATCGATGTTGAACTGCTGCAGACGGCCATCGTCGAGGCGATTCCATGCGTACGCGATGTGCATCATGTGCATGTCTGGTCATTAACACCCGAACACCCACTGTTGACGCTGCATGTGAACGTGGATCCCGATGCGGATTCGACCCAGGTATTGCATCGTGTCAAACAGGTGCTTGAGGATCGCTTTCAAATTCATCACTCCACCATCCAGGTCGAACTTGCCCACTGTGTGGATGATCACGCTGAAGCAAAATCATCGGCACATCAATAAAAAATTCGGTGATGCATATAGTGGGAGCGTTATGGTTGTTGCGCCTGCTTCAGGTGATGGGTACGCGTTGCCTTGGCGTCTTGCAGGATCAGGATACCTCCACGGATCACAATCAAGGCAACCAGCAGCCCGATCACCAAGTCGGGCAGGCGTGAGCCGGTCCAGGCGACCAGGCCACCAGCGAGGATGACGCCGAGATTGGCAATGACGTCATTCTTGGAAAAGATCCAGCTGGCGCGCATATGGACTTCACCTTCACGATGTTTGGCAATCAGAACGAGACAGGTGACATTCGCAATTAAGGCAATGAATCCCATGCCCATCATCAATGTTGATACCGGTTCACTCCCTACTATGAGGCGTCGCACGATGTCGACAAGCACGAGCAAGCCTAGCAGGACTTGTAAACTGCCGCTTATGCGTGCGGCATGGGCCTTGACCAGCAACGATTTACCAACGGCATAGAGCCCCACGCCATACACCATGGCATCAGCCAGCATATCCAGGGCATCGGCGATGAGCGCAGTGGATTGCGCCCACCAACCAACACCAAGCTCGGCAACGAACATGATGCCGTTAATCAGTAGCAAGGCAATCAGGATACGCCGTTCTGACTTATCTTTAATTTCTAGTTCGCAACCACATCCCGCCACAGCGCTTCACCTTCAGTTTGTTCAAATGTGTATTTGTTAATTGTTATTGATCATGACTCCGATCAGCTTCCGGTCGGATAGCAATAGCCTATTATATATAAGGTATAGGAACCAATAGAAACCAGTGTCAGCCGGGACGTGAATCATTCGGAAACAGGGTACACGTTAATGTTGAGGGGAAAAACACCATTACGCCGTTTGCTTGTTGGGGTGATCCTGCTGACTGTCAGCGGCATTGTCATCGCCCAAACCGCAGCCAGTCATGCAGATCCTATTGCCCCTGTCATCCTTGGTGTAACGGGCATTCTCTTTTTTGCCGTCATCGGTCGTTTTGCCGCCAGAAAAATGAACCAGCCCTCCGTGCTGGGGGAGTTGCTCATGGGGATCTTGCTGGGCAACCTTGGCTACTGGCTGGGCGTGGATTTTATTGAGGTCCTGCGGGAAGGCCCGGCGATTTTTGAAATGGTGGACCTCACCTTGTCCGGTGAACCCATGCAACAAGCGGCAATTAATGCACTGGGTAATGAGAAAGCACCGGCAATCCTGGCGATTCTGCATGGGCCTGGTGGGGCGGCATTGACCCAGATCGCCCATACGGTGGATGTGTTTTCCCGCTATGGGGTGATTTTTATGTTGTTCCTGATTGGTCTGGAAACCAGTCTGGCTGAATTGAAGCAGGTTGGCCCTGCCTCGCTGCGAGTCGCGGGTATCGGTGTGGCTATGCCATTTATTTTGGGCTTCGTGATGGCCCGTTTGTTAATGCCCGAGTTATCCATCAGCGTGGATTTGTTTGTGGCCGCCACACTGGGCGCAACCAGTGTCGGGATTACCGCGAGGGTGTTACGTGATTTGGGGCAGTCACATAGTCTCGAAGCCCGGGTGATCCTCGGTGCCGCCGTTATCGATGACATTCTTGGCCTGGTGATGCTGGCGATTGTTTCCGGCATCATCGTATCGGGTGTCTTCGATCCCTGGAACGCGGCCACGGTGATAGTCCTGGCATCCTTGTTCCTGATAGTCGCTTTTTCCATAGGTCCGATGTTTCTGCGCTTCACCATCAAGATGGTTCAGCACCTGGATATCATCGAAGCCAAAATGTTTATCTCCTTTTTGTTCGTCATGGTGCTGGCCTGGTTTGCCAACCTGGTTGGTCTTGCTACCATCGTTGGTGCCTTTGCCGCCGGTGTGATTCTGCATGACGCCTATTTTCATCACTGGGGCAAAATTGATGAGCATCAGTATTCAATCCGTGATCTGATCGCACCGCTGGAAGTCATCCTGGTCCCTATATTCTTTGTGCTGATGGGTGTACAGGTCAAGCTGGAAACTTTCGTTGATATGCATGTGGTCTTGATGGCTGGCGGATTAATCCTGGCAGCGATTATCGGCAAGATTGTTTGTGGTGTCGGCGCTGAACGTGCCACGAACCGTCTTGCAGTTGGGCTAGGTATGATGCCGCGCGGTGAAGTTGGATTGGTGTTCGCCTCTATTGGTAAAAGCCTGGACGTGTTCAGCGACGAGCTTTTTTCTGCATTGGTGTTAATGGTGATAGTTACGACACTGTTAACACCGCCACTATTGAAGCTAGCATTGTTTAACAGTAAACGAACTAAAAGTATATCGTGATGCCTGCTTATAGATTCACAACGTTAATTTGCATAATGTTATTAACCGTAACAGATGCAACATCAGTCGAGCCGAATGAGGCAGGACAGGGTGTCTATCAGGACGCGGCCTTTCCGCAAGAATCTATCTATGATGAACCAATCCCACCAGAAAGCAAGTTGGGTATACTGGATAAAACGCATCACTATATTTCTGAAAATATTGAAAAGTATGTAACAGATGTAGACCGCTTTTTTGCCAATGATGCACTGTATAAATACACTACCGACAGCTATGTGCAGCTGTCAGGGGACGTGTTATTTGAAGAAAAAGGGGAGATTGGCTATGGGGCAAACCTGCGTGCCAGGCTGGATATGCCAGGTACCAAGAAAAGGTTCAAGCTAATATTCGATACCGATCCGAAAGAGAAACAGGATCCCCTCGAGCGTAGTGTCGATGATTCACCCGCTGCAGCGGTACAGGAAAGTGATCTTTATGGTGCCATCCAGCGTGAAAGAAAATTATGGGGTTGGACCTTCCGTCCTTCCGTTGGGGTAAAATTCAACCTGCCGCTTGAGCCATATGTAAAAGCGCAATTCACCAATATTTATCCGTTGCAGCGCTGGGCCCTTCGCGCAGATCAAAACTTTTACTGGTTTGATGATACTGGTTTTGGATCGGATAGCACTATTGAGTTTGATCGGCCGGTCGGAAAAGAGCATTTGTTCCGTGCTTCCAGCTTTGCCCGCTGGACCGAGGAAGATGAATTTTTTCATCTCAGCCAGATATTTACTTTTTATCAGACCCTGAGCCGCCGTCGAAAAATTTCCTACCAGATTGGTGCCTATGGTCAAACCTCACCCACCTGGTTTATGACCGATTATCTGTTAGTGGTTCGCTATCGACAGTTGATACATAAGGAATGGTTGTTTTTTGAAATTCAACCCCGGGTTCAATACTCAAAGGAAAATGACTGGGATGACGAAGTTTCACTGTTGTTGCGGGTGGAGATGTTATTTGGCAGAAAATACTTGTAATACAGCCGAGCTTCTAATGTATTGTTATGCTAATTTTGTTAGGACGATTTGCTTGTATCACGCTAATACAACTAAAAAATTTAGGGCTAATAAAAACGTTTATGATGAAGCCTAAAGGTTTAATTCTAGTCATTGGTATCTTCTGCGCCTTATCTGCGCATGCGGAAGAGAACGAGGTTGGTAACGATAAGGGGTGGCAGTTTGAGATTACCCCCTATCTTTTCGCGGCTGGTATGGATGGGACGGTTGGGATACGAGGCATCTCAGCAGATATCGACATGAGTTTCAGTGATATCTGGGAACGTCTCGATAGTGCATTTATGTTTTATTTTTCCGCCCAAAAAGGGGACTGGATTTATGCACTTGATGCCATTTATTTCAAAATAGATGATGAAGGTGCGGCTACCTGGCAGGGGCCACTCGGTAATAGTAATACCGCACAGTTAAATGCGGATATGACACAGCAGGCATATGCTTTATCGGCTGGTCGTCGAGTTTTGAACGATAGAACCAAAGTTGATGTGATGGGTGTAGCACGCTATACCAGCCTGGATGCAGGCTTGAAGCTGGCATTAACCACAGGTTCCGATTTGCTCCCAGATGGATCCCGCTCAGTCAGTCGTAAAGAAAGCTGGTGGGATGCAGCAATCGCAGTACGCGTATTGACGCCTATCGCGGAGAAATGGGATTTGGTGGGCTATGCAGACATTGGTGCCGGAGGTTCGGATCTCACTTATCAGTTGTTAGCAGGGGCAAACTGGCAGTTCGGCAAATCACTCAGTGCCAAGTTTGGCTATCGCCATATCTACCAGGATTACCAGAAGGATGATTTCAAGTGGGATATGACCACGAGTGGGGTGTATGCCGGGCTGGGAATCAAATTCTGACAGAAACTGGAAGTAATATACTTTATCAACTTGAATGGTGCTGGAAATGCGTCCTTTTTTAGTTACTTTAGTCTTGTTGATATTTTTGCAGGGCTGCCAAATGGCACCTGTACGTAATCCTGTGCCGGAAGATCTGCAGGGTGATGTGATAGTTCTGGGTTCCGATGAATATCGTGTCTGGGCGCGTCATCAGCCACGAGATTTGAAGAAGATTTTACTCAAGAGTCACAAGCAGCAAATTGCCAGTGGCTTGATGTATGACAAAGACGGCAAAATTCTGGATGTCCATTTACTTGCTATCTCAGGCGGTGGTGACAAGGGTGCATTCACCGCAGGGCTGTTGGCGGGTTGGACAGAGGCAGGTACCCGTCCGGAATTTTTAGTGGTTACCGGTATCAGTACCGGCGCCCTGATTGCGCCGTTTGCTTTCTTGGGCCCCGATTACGATGATACCCTGCGAGAGCTTTATACCAAGTTCAGTACCAAAGACCTTGCCGAACAAAGATCCGTGCTGTCCCTGTTGGTTTCAGACTCGGTTATGGATGTTACCCCATTCAAGGAAATGCTTGCCCGGTATGTCGATGAAGAACTGCTACGCGCAGTAGCAAGAGAGCATAATCGGGGACGGTTACTACTGATTGGCACAACCAATCTTGATGCTGATTTACCGGTAATCTGGAATATGGGCGCCATTGCCAATAGCGGCCACCCGGACGCATTGGAATTGTTCCGCAAAATCATGATTGCCTCAGCATCGATTCCACTGATATTTCCGCCGGTGTACATCGAGGTTGAAGCCGATGACCAGGTTTACGATGAAATCCACGTGGATGGTGGTACTGCCTCGCAGGTGTTTGTCTATCCGGTGAGGCTTAAACTGAAAGAAATCGCTCAGCAGGAAGGGATTAGTGAACGCAAACGGCACGCCTATATTATTCGTAATGCCGAACTTTTCCCAAAATGGCAGGCCGTCGAACCCGGTATAGTCTCTATCGGGGGTCGTTCCTTATCCATGCTGATCAAAACGCAGGGATTGGGCGATATATACCGGATCTATTGGACAATGCAACGAGATGGGGTGGATTTTAATTTCGCTTATGTTCCCGAGGACTTCAAGGAAGAACCCAAAGAGATGTTTGACAAGGAATACATGAAAAAACTCTATAAATATGGATACGAAAAAGCCAAACACGGCTATCCCTGGCTGAAAGCGCCACCTACTATCGATTAAGAAATTAGTTGTTTCTGTTAAATAAAGTCCTGACTAAATATTAAATATCTGGTGCTTGTTATGCGAAATATAAAAATCGTAATCATTCTGGTTTTGATCGGCATGATTAACGTAACAGTGTTTGTTAATCCAGCAATCTCTGCAGATATACCGGAAGCAAAAGTGGATAAAGCCCTGGTGGTTTTTTATAGAATCAAAAGTATGAAGGGTGGAGCTATTGGTTTTAATGTAAAGCAGGGAGAAGCAGCGATCGGAGCCCTGTCAAATGGATCTATGTTTTATCGCTACGTTGAACCGGGACAACATACCTTCTGGTCACAAGTAATATCCCAGGATGCGGTAACCATCAATGCTGAGGCGGGCAAAACATATTACATTGAAGGTGTAACGCTGATAGGTCTGGTTGTTGCAAGACCGCAACTTCGACTGGTAGAGCAATCTCAGGCCAAGGCAGCTATCGCCAATCTCAATTAAGAGCTTCTGACTATCGCTATTGCCAGAGTCTGTTTAGGGGCAGACGGATTGTTTCTCTTTGCCTTAACGGTGTGATCATGGAACGGGACGAATAGTGGAGCTTGATTCAGGTGAGGAGAGGCGGTTGAAAGGTCGGGGAGGTGGCCTCCTCAGGCTGGGATTCCTCGAGCTTCTGCCTTTGCACGATATAGGCGAGTAACGCCATTTCGGCTTTTTCTTTGCTGTCATACG
>Ga0224514_10000494_pt1 | contig 11269 bp, 9 predicted proteins | sample SF_May12_sed_USG_3_FD_169107 | JGI IMG/M metagenome (GOLD analysis project Ga0224514, IMG submission 169107) | Sediment microbial communities from San Francisco Bay, California, United States - SF_May12_sed_USGS_24 | ecosystem: Environmental > Aquatic > Marine > Sediment | place: USA: California...
CTTGAGCGTGTGATCTGTTGCTACCCGGATATGCCCAGCCTGGTGGAGCAATCCTGCCGGAAAGCCAAGCGGCTGCTGGGGTTGGTCTACCCGCACGAGGCCTGGTGGGTGAAACTGGGTATAGGAACCATCTACAACCTGCAGTTCAAGCTGAGCGGTAATCCGTTCCGGGTGTTCCTCCACCCTACGGAGGAGATCGAGGGCCTGGTCGAGGAGCATGGATTTGAACGGCGGTTCTACCGCAAAACCGGGCAGTGGCTGGTGGCTGTTTACGGCCGGTAAGAGCTTTCGGGGAGACCCATTCTATAATAGCATCATGAACGCCGAGATCGAACTGCTGGATTACCGCCGTCGGGTGGCGGAGATGTACGCACGCCTGCGGAATGGGGCAGCAGGGATGGAAACAAAGTGGGAGCAGTTCAAACACGCCCGCGACCAGCTATTCAAAGAACATGCTCAGTCAGCGTTATCAGAGCAGCAGCGGGGCGATTTTCGGCCGCTCGAATATTTCCCTTACGATGCGAAGTGGCGCTTTGCGGTGAAGGTGAATGAGGCCGTCGAGCGCGATGTCATCGAAGTACCTCTGCAGGATGATGGTCTCTTCCGCATGCAGCGCTTCGGGCGGGTGGAGTTCGAGGCCGGACCGCAGTTGGTGAGCTTATACGTCTATTGGGTGCTGGGCTACGGTGGCGGCCTCTTCCTTCCGTTCCGGGATGGGACCGGCAAGACGGGGGAGACCTACGGCGGCGGCCGATACCTGCTCGACAGCATCAAAGGGGCCGACCTGGGCATAGAAGACGGCAAGCTGGTGCTCGACTTCAACTTCGCCTACAACCCCTCCTGCGCCTACCACCCCCGCTGGCACTGCCCCCTGCCCCCCCAGGAGAACTGGCTGGATGTTAAGATCGAGGCGGGGGAAAAAGTCTATTCGGGATTTGAGTCCTAATTTCCTCTCGTCCCTACGCTCCTGTGTGGGGACGGTGGGAAAGAAGCCGACCTCCTCTCGTCCCTACGCTTCTGCGTGGGGACGGTGTGAAAGAAGCCGACCTCCTCTCGTCCCCATGCTCTGCGTGGGAACGGTGGGGCAGGGGCATGCTTGACATCCTTCATGCGCTCATGTACAATCACCCAACCCTGAACAAGGGCCTGTAGCGCAGCTGGGAGCGCGCATCAATCGCACTGATGAGGTCGCGGGTTCGAATCCCGCCAGGTCCACCTGGCCGCGGTCAAAAAGCTTAACAATCTGGGGCCCATAGCGCAGCTGGGAGCGCGCCACAATGGCATTGTGGAGGTCGTGGGTTCGATCCCCACTGGGTCCACCTACAACAGAATATCCAAAGGTCACGGCAGGAGTAGTAAGCCATCTGCCAGCGAGTCGGGAATACCCGGTGGGAGCCCGGCAGCGTGCCCGCAGAGCACACAGGCTGAACTCGCCCGCCCGCCCAATATTGGGCAGACCGCGCCGCTGAAATCACAGTAAGCCGTGCCGGGAGATCCCCGTTAGCGCAAACCAAGCGGCCAACCTAAGCAACACGGTTGGCAAGCAGGGTGGTACCGCGGAGGCCCCTCTTCGTCCCTGAACGAATGAGGGGTTGTTTGTTTAATGCATCAATTTGATGATACCGAAAGGAGGTGCGTGATGATTAATTGTGATAAGGATATGCGCTGGAGCGAGGGTCGCCTTCTCGCCCAAGATGGGTACGCGCTCCTCCGGCTGCTTTCAATTTGACGCCAAGAATTATTACAAACTGAAACGGCAAAACATATGGAGAAGAGAGAATGACCGATAATTACAACCCTGCCAAGATTGAACCCAAATGGCAGAAAAAATGGGAAGACGACGGGTTATACCATGCCGACATCGACCCTAAAAAGCCTAAGAACTATTCCATGACCATGTTGCCCTATCCCTCGGGGGACCTGCACATCGGCCACTGGTATGCCATGACGCCCGCAGATGCACGCGCCCGCTACATGCGCATGCAGGGCTATAACGTCATGTTCCCCATGGGCTTTGATTCGTTTGGCCTGCCCGCCGAAAACGCCGCCATCAAGCGCAACACCCATCCCAAAGAGTGGACCTACGCCAACATCGACCACATGCGTGCGCAAATGAAAACCATGGGCGCCATGTTCGATTGGCGCCGCGAGATGATCTCCTCCGACGCTGAATATTACAAGTGGACCCAATGGTTCTTCCTGAAGCTGTACGAAAAAGGTTTGGCTTACCGCAAGATGTCTGCCGTGGACTGGTGCCCGAAGGACAACACCACCCTGGCGCGCGAGCAGGTCATCGGCGAAGACAAGGTCTGCGAGCGCTGCGGCACGCCGGTCATAAAGAAGAACCTGGAGCAGTGGTTCTTCCGCATAACCAACTATGCCGATGAATTGCTGAATTTCGAGACGATTGATTGGCCTAAACGTGTAGAGCTGCTGCAGACCAATTGGATTGGCCGTTCAGAGGGCGCGCGCGTCACCTTCACCGCCGAGACCGGGGACCCTATGGAGGTCTTCACCACCCGGCCCGACACCCTGTGGGGCGCCACCTTCATGGTGCTGGCCCCCGAGCACCCGCTGGTCGCCAAGCTCACCACCGCAGAGCAGAAAGCCGAAGTGGAAGCCTACGTTGAGATGGCCGCCCGCCAGACCGAGATCGAGCGCGAGGCCGTCGATATAGAGAAGACCGGTGTCTTCACCGGCGGCTATGCCGTCAACCCCGTCAACGATGAGAAGGTCCCCGTCTGGATCGCCGATTACGTGCTCATGACCTACGGCACCGGTGCCATCATGGCCGTGCCCGCCCATGACCAGCGCGACTTCGAGTTCGCCCGCCAGTTTGGCCTGGAAGTGCGCCCCGTCATCCTGCCCGAAGGCGTCGAGAGCCTCGACGGTGAGACCATGACCGAAGCGCTGCCCGAATACGGCGTGATGATCAACAGCGGCGCCATGGACGGCACCCCCGCGGATGAAGCGGTCAGCAAAACCATCACATATCTGGAGAAGAACAAGACCGGCGAAGGCGCATTAAACTACCGCCTGCGCGATTGGTTGATCTCCCGCCAGCGCTATTGGGGCTCGCCATCCCCATGGTCTTCTGCAAGACCTGCGGCGTGCAGCCCGTTCCGGAAGATCAGCTTCCCATCGAGTTGCCCGATGATATCGAGTGGCGCCCGACCGGCGAGAGCCCGCTGACGTACCATCCCACCTGGAAATACACCACCTGCCCGAATTGCGACGAAACGGCCGAGCGCGAGACCGATACCATGGATACTTTCATGTGCTCATCCTGGTACCACCTGCGCTACCTCAGCCCGCATTACGACCAAGCTGCATGGGATCCCAAGGAGTACGACTACTGGATGCCGGTGGATACCTACACCGGCGGGATCGAGCATGCCATCCTGCATCTGATGTATACCCGTTTCTTCCACAAATCCCTGCGCGATATCGGCATCGTGGAAGGCAACGAACCCTTCCCGCAGGTGCGTAATCAGGGCATCGTGCTGGGTGAGGACTCCGAGAAGATGTCCAAGAGCCGCGGCAACGTGGTTGCCCCGGACGACTTGGTCAAGCAGTACGGCGCTGACATCGTGCGCACTTACTTGATGTTCTTCACCCGCTGGACGCAGGGCGGCCCCTGGAACAGCCAGGGTATCGAGGGCTCTGTGCGCTGGGTAAAGCGCGTCTGGAACATGGTCACCCAGGAAGCGAAAAACCCCGGCACCGCCTCGGATGAGACCATCCAGGCCCTGCGCCGTAAACTGCACCAGACCCTGCGCAAGGTCTCCGCAGATTATGAGAGCTTCGAGTTCAACACCATCGTCGCCGCCCTCATGGAGTTGACCAATGAGATGTACAAGGCCCGCGAAGCCGGCGCGGCCGGCACCCCGGTCTGGGATGAAGCTATCGACATCTTCCTGCGCATGATGGCCCCTATCACCCCCCACATCACCGAAGAGCTGTGGGAAAAGCTGGGCAAGCCCTATTCGGTGCACACCGCCGCCTGGCCCGAGGTCGATGAAACCGCTGCCAAGGAAGACGAGATCACCCTGGTGGTGCAGATCAACGGCAAGCTGCGCGACCGCATCACCGTTCCGGTCGGCCTGCCCGACGAAGAAGCCAAATCCAAAGCCCTCGCCAGTGAAACTGTGCAGAAGTTCCTGGAGGGCAAGGAACCCAAGAAAGTTGTTGTCGTGAAAGGCAAGCTCGTCAACATCGTCCTCTAGAATATAAATCTCGTCCCCATGCGAAGATTTTTCTCCTACCCGCGCTCCTGCGCGGGAACGGCCATTCTCCTAACGGTAGGGGCGAGGCATGCCTCGCCCTTGCCTTTTGGTTGAATCTTGTACCCTCGCTCCTGCGTGGGTACAGTTATTTTGTCATTCCGAGCGAAGCGAGGAATCCCTAAATCCCCTAAACCTCCCACCCTCACCTCCATCCGAATACCTCCCCCCCCTCGCGAAGGGGCGCACAACGGTGCGCCCGCAATTGGTAGCGTGCCAATCAATTGTAGGACCAGGACTGGTAGAATATTGTCACGAGGAGGCTACTATGTTCAAAAAGATTTCCCAATTCTTCGACCGGCGCGGCACCGTCCTGGGCGGCTTCCTGGGCATTCTCCTGGGTGCGGTCATCTTCCTGGGCATGTGGCTGTTTGCGTTGGGTGGGCCGGTACTCCTCGACCGCGTCGCTCCGATATATACTTTTATTCCTGAAAAATTAGGTATTATCCGATTCCTCTCAGAAGAAGACATTTCTACCTTTGAGGTGCTCACACCCTATGAAGGAATACTGGAGATCGACGAAGCTGGCACCTATGCTCTGTTCTCCGATATCCCCGAATCCGAGGTCGCCAGCATCGCCGTATGGTACGAGCCCACGGATGAATTGGTGATCTCCGGCAGCCGGTGGTACGCTCTCCAAGAAAAGAAGGTGGATATACCCGGTGAATTCTCGGTCGCATTCGAGGCCGAGAACGCAGGGGTTTACCGCATATTCGTACATGAATTGCCTGGAGGTTCACGCACGATCACCATCGTCCCCGATTTCACCTCCCAGAATCAGTCAGTCTTCCTTTTGGCCTGCCTGGTACAAAACGCCGCCATCGTAGGCATACTTATACTAGTTTACCGGCGAAAGAACCAGGAGAAGCTGGAGGAAGAAAAGGAGGCCAAGCAGGAAAAGAAGGATCGCCTCGGCCGATGGCTGGAGGAGGAGAAAAAAGAAGGGGAAGAGGGTTAACCAACCTCATTACTCTCTCGTTCCCATGCTCTGCGTGGGAACGTTGAACCCTCCCAAACTCGCCCTCCCCCTTCCAGGGAGAGGGTTGTCGAGCGAAGCGAGACTGGGTGAGGGTGATTTCACCGGCACGGCCTTCTCCCTCCACAGGCTGTCCGCCAGCCCGGAAAGCGCTTCCCATTTGCTCTCGAATTCGTTTGACATGCCGTCCTCCCCGCGGACGGTGAATGGTGTAGTTAGATTATTCGAGGATTCACAGATCTCTCGTTCCCATGCTCTGCAAGGGAACGTTGAACCCTCCCAAACTCGCCCTCCCCCTACCAGGGAGAGGGCTGTCGAGCGTAGCGAGACTGGGTGAGGGTGATTCATCGTAGCCCTCGCCCCATGCCACCCTTCCCCTTTCAAGGGGAAGGGCCGGGGATGGGGTCGTTTGCCATCGCGACCTCCTGCGGTTGAGCAAGTGTGATAGTTAGATTATGGTGGAAATCCCCAAATCCTTACTGTTCCATCCAACGATACTGTGGCGATCATGGTGCCGTCTGGAGAAAAGGCAACCCCCGGGATCCAGGCTGTGTGCCCATGAAGTTCAGCGAGGACGGTGCCGGATATAGGGTTAATTAGGCGCAATATTCCGTCGGCTCCAGCATAACTCACAAGATCATTAAATGGAGACCATGCAATGTTGTGATTAATGAGCACTGTAAAACCCTTCTTTTCCGACGAAGTAGGTCCGTTTATCATTGAGACCAACTCCCCATCAACGAGGCGCCAGAATCTTACAGAATATTGATTTTGATTATTAAATATATCAATGGATGACGCACCTAATGTGGAACCATCAAGGGAAAATGAAATTGATTCGTAATACACGTTATTAGGGTTTTTTTGACCCGGCAAAGTCTCATCTTTAAATGAGTGTTTGAGAGAACCATCATCAACATTCCAAATATGGATGTATGGGCTGTAGGAGACGGATAAAGCAGCAGCAACCATTTGCCCATCAGGTGATAGCGAAATGTCATGTAGTAAGTTTTCATCGCCTTCGATAGCGATGTTATTGATTACTGACCAATCTCGTGTGTCCCAAATCATTATCGTTTCAATGGTGTAGTCATCTCCCCTAATATTTGCTGCCATTCTGGAGCCATCAGACGAGAAGGATACTTTAGTTAATGAGTAACCAAATTCTCCTTCAAGAATAGACAATAATTCCCAGGTTTGGGTATTCCATAACTCTACAATTGCGTTTTCTAGACCAATGGCGAGGATACTGCCATCGGGAGAAAACTCAAGGCTTGATATTGTTGATACCGATTGTAAATGTTTAATGAGCGATCCAGTTCCCGCGTCTCGGATAAGAACCCCCCCACCGTATCGAATAGCCGTTGTCAATTTTTTCCCATCAGAAGACCAAGCAAGTGAGTGAATTGGATGGCTGAAGTTGTGAAAAGAACCTAGTAATTCACCAGAATTTACATCCCATTTCTGAAGACCGGCATCAGAAGACGCAGATATCATGTTCAAGGCGTCGGGAGACCAAGCAAGGCTGTGAATATTTTGTTCATCTACCGCTATCGTCCGGATATATTCCCATGAGCTTGAATTCCATATCTCAATCCCTTCAGAGGATGAAACCGCAAGAAAATTTCCATCCGGTGAATATGAGACCGCAGAAATGGCATCACTAGATTGCGTTCCGGTGTTTAATACGCGCTCCCATGATCCATCGGAAATGCGCAAAAGAGATACTTCAGCCATGCCACCGACGTTCCGGTATCCAACGGGAAGAAGAGGATTTTTCTCAAAGAACGTCATATCTTTAATGAAACGATCGAAATGATCACTCATTGTATAAAGGGAAGCCACCCCCTCATCCATTTTCCAGATCCATACTACCAGTCCCGATGCAGCCAGATAATTTCCATTGGAGGAAAAAGTAATTTCCTTTGTGCAACCAAGCTTGGGTTCTAAAGTTTGAATAAGGTCCCAATCATGCACCCTCCAAAGATGAATGGGTCCCTGATCGCATAACCAAGGATCGCCTGTGCCTACTGCAAGAATGCTTCCATCGGGGGAAAATGCGAGTGCATGACTGATATAGTCAAATGTCTTTATTATTTTTTCGTTTTGGATATCCAAAACGAGGATATTGTCCAAAGTAGATACTGCAATCATTTTCGAATCAGGGCTAATAGCGAAATCTAATACCATAGAATCAGTTGGGATGAAACGCATTTGTATTAGATCTACGGGATTGAAAATATATATTCCAAGGGAAGTATTGAAGACAATTGAATGACCATTGGGAGAAAATTCAACTTGGCCAATGACACCGTCCCCCCAACGGGCAAGTTCTACGACCCTGTTCGCATTCCCGGAAGATATAGCTTCAGTCGGTGCCGGGACCCGGGTTTCAATATGAACCGGGGAGAATGGTGTTGGAGTAAAGAGGGGAGAAGGGGTTGGCGAAGGAAGAAGTATGTCGGTTGGCAGTGGAGATTGGGAAACGATTGGAGTTGGGGTAGATCTTGAAGAAGGGTATTCATCTGGCTGTGTACAGGTGGCCAGAAAGATAGGGGCAAGGATAATAATAAGGATTTTCTTCATCATTCTATTCTCCCATCAATGATTATGCACAAAAAAACCTTGACCTTCGACAATGGTATCATAATTATTCCAGAGACTAATTTTCGGAGATAATGATTTCGAAAAATGAAACTGACCAATCCTAACATCCGCTGGCCCCGCCTCCTGCGCCTCTCCCTCTTCGCCCTGCTCGCCCTCGCCCTCGTCCTAAACTTCGGTCTGGCCCTCGCCTACGTCTACGCCCTCACCCATCCCCCCTGCGCCGCCCCGCCCGCGCTGGCCGAAGGCCTGCCCGCGCCCCTCATCGATGAGATCCTCACCGAAGACGGCGTGCGACTGGAAGTGTGGTACTACCCCTCACACAACGGTGCCGCCGTGGTCGCCATGGGCGGCATGACCGGCTCGCTGGGCGCCCAGCCGCCGCAGGTCGAAGCCCTGCTGCAGGCCGGCTACGGCGTGCTCCAGGTCGCCGGCCGCGCCTGCGGGGACCCGCCCAGCCCCGTAACCCTCGGCTACTCCGAATCCTTCGACGCCCAGGCTGCCCTCGACTACCTGCTTGACCGTGATGACGTTGATCCAGAAAAGATCGGTATCTTCGGCTTCTCGATGGGCGGCGCGGCCGCCATCCAGGCTGCTGCCCGCGATGACGGCTTCGCCGCCGTGATCGCCGAGGGCGGCTACTTCAACCTCGGCCAGGACATGGTCGAGGGTGACGGCACCGGCCCATCCCAGTGGTGGCTGCTGCCCTTCCAATACACCGTCGCCTGGATGTACCGCCTCCAGACCGGGGTCGACCCCTGGCTCAGCAGCCCCGTCGACGTCATCGCCGAGATCAGCCCGCGCCCCCTGCTGCTCATCTACGGTGAAAACGAGCTCGCCAGCGGCCGTGGCCAATTGCAGTTCGAGGCCGCGCGTGAACCGAAGGAACTGTGGGTCGTCTCCGGCGGCGGGCACGGCACAAACCATCTGGCCGCGGGGGAAGAATATGGCCGGCGCGTGGCCGCCTTCTTCGAAGCCGCTTTGCTCGATAAAGGCGAGTAGCCAAGTAAAAACCATGTAAAGCGCCTCGGAAATGGGGTTATCCGCCGACGTTCTCCGCTATAATTCAATCAACCTAACACAATCGAGGTGCTCCATGCAAAAACAAGTTGTCATTCCCGAGGGCGGCGCCAAGCCGCTCGCCCCCTATTCCCCCGGCATCAAGGCCGGCATGTTCCTCTACACCGCCGGGCAGATCGGCCTCGACCCCGACTCGCAGACCATCGTCGAAGGTGGCGTGGCCGCCCAAGCCAAGCAGTCCCTTGAGAACCTCAAGAAGATCCTCGAGGCCGGCGGTGCCTCCCTTGACAGCGTCGTCAAGGTCACCGTCTTCCTGCAGGACATCGCCGATTACGCCGCCGTCAATCAGGTCTACGGCGAATATTTCACCGCCGATCCCCCCGCACGCTCCGCCGTGGCCGTCACCGGGCTGCCCGCCGGCGCCCTGGTCGAGATCGAAGCCGTCGCCTTGACGGGTTAGCGATTCAACATGGCGGGCGAACTGATTCTAGTCGTCGACGACGAGGCCAACATCGTCGAACTGGCCAAAATGTACCTCGAGAAGGATGGTTTCCGCGTCGAAGCCGCTGGGGACGGCAGATCCGCGGTCGATAAGGTCGATCAGCTCAAGCCCGCCCTCATCGTGCTCGACCTCATGCTGCCCGAGATGGACGGCTTCGAGGTCTGCCGCACATTGCGGGCCTCGGATAACCCTGTGCTCATCATCATGCTCACCGCCCGCGACGAAGACATCGACAAGATTGTCGGCCTCGAACTCGGCGCCGACGATTATATGACCAAGCCCTTCAATCCCCGCGAGCTGGTCGCGCGCGTCAAAGCCATCCTGCGCCGCGCCGACCGTCCCGTAAAAGCTGCCGCCGCCCTCCACCTCGGCGATCTGGTCGTCGATCCCGCCCGCCGCGAGGTCACCGCCGCTGGTGAAACCGTCGACCTGCGCACCCAAGAGTTCGACCTGCTGCTCGCCCTTGCCGAACACAAGGGTCTCGTGCTCGGCCGTGAGCAGCTCCTGCAGCTGGCCTGGGGCTATGAATACTACGGTCAGACTCGCACCGTCGACGTCCACATCGCCCACCTGCGCAAGAAGCTGGCCGACAGTCACGCCTCCATCGAAACCGTCACCGGGGTGGGTTACAAGCTGGTGGTCTGATGTTCTCTTCGCTGCGCTCCCGGCTGTGGGTCACTTACGCCGTCGTCATCGCTGTGGTCTTGGGCGTCGTCGGGTTGGCACTCTTCATCTACCTGGCCCGCAACCCCCCAGCCCTGCGCGCCGCTCGCTTCGAGCTCGGCCTTACCGCCCAGCAGCTTCAGGTGCGCCGGTTCAACCTCGATCAGCGCGATCGAACATTCCCATTCCTGCATGAATTTTCCGACAATAATGGTGTGCGCGTCGTCATCTATTCGGCCGCGGGGGAGCTTCTGTTGGATACTGCCGAAGACCAAGCCGCCTTTCCCATTCAACGCATCGCCCCTGCCCGCTTCGAACCCCATCCGGTCGCCGAGTTCACCGACGAGGCTGGCGAGCGCTGGCTCTATACCGGTTTCCGCGGCCAGAGCGGGGAGAGTGTCATTGTCGCCATGCCGCGTCCCCGCCTGCTGCTCATATCCGTCCTGGCCGATGAGCTCTTCGCCCCGCTGGCCCGCGCCGCCGGGTTGGCCCTGCTGCTCTCGCTCTTATTTGCCATCCTCATCAGCCGTTGGGTCGCGGCCCCGCTGCAGAAGATGGCCGCCGCCACCAAGGCCGTCGCTGCCGGGCAGGTTGACCCCATCAAACCCGAAGGCCCCCGCGAGGTCAAATCCCTCGCCCGCGCCCTCAACGCCATGAATGCCCAGGTGCACTCCAGCCGCCAGTCGCAGCGCGATTTCGTCGCCAACGTCAGTCACGAGCTCAAGACTCCCCTCACATCCATCCAGGGCTTTGCCCAGGCCATCCTCGACGGCGCAGCCAAAACCCCTCAGGAGTTGGAAAAGGCTGGCCAGGTCATCTTCGATGAAGCTGGCCGTATGCACCGCATGGTCGTCGACCTGCTAGACCTCGCTAAACTGGAGGGCGGCACCGCGGAGCTGCTGAAAGGCCGCGTAGAGCTGCCCGACCTGTTGCGGGGGACGGTCGAGAAGTTCGCCCCCCAGTCAAAGCAAGCCAAAGTCGAATTGCAGACAGACATCGGCCCACTCCCCGGCTTCAGTGGTGATGGCGACCGCCTCGCACAGGTCTTTGGGAACCTGCTAGACAACGCTATCAAACACACCCCCGCTGGAGGCAGGGTCGTGCTGCACGCCCATCAGTCGGGTGATCATATCGAGATTTCCGTCGAGGATACCGGCTCAGGCATCCCCCCTGAGGAACTCAAGCGCATCTTTGAACGTTTCTATCAATGGATAAGGCCCG
>Ga0224514_10000495_pt1 | contig 11256 bp, 8 predicted proteins | sample SF_May12_sed_USG_3_FD_169107 | JGI IMG/M metagenome (GOLD analysis project Ga0224514, IMG submission 169107) | Sediment microbial communities from San Francisco Bay, California, United States - SF_May12_sed_USGS_24 | ecosystem: Environmental > Aquatic > Marine > Sediment | place: USA: California...
CTGATCGTTCCCACATGGCGATAGCGTACCTCTACGCCCAGGACAGGGATTTCCCCGATGCGTACGAGCATATCCGGCAGGTCAACACGACCGGTGTCTATTCCAACCGTGCGCTGCTGGGCGCCGGCTGGGCATCCATCAACAGCGAATCCTACCGGGAAGCCCTTGCGCCACTGACGGTACTGGAAAAACGCTCGATGGCGATCCCGGAGGTGCAGGAAGCCGTTCTGCTTGTTCCGCATATCCACGAGAAACAGGGCCTGGAAGGGCGCGCAGCGCAGGGCTTCATCACTGCCTACGATCGCTACAGCAATGCCCTGACACACCTGGACAAGGCACGGGCATCCCTCGGGGATGCCGACGTACTGGAGCTGTTCGTACGTAACATGGATGACTTGCTGGAGGAGAGTGACTGGTTCGGTACGGCGCCGTCGGTGTCGCTCAATTCATTGTCGCCTTTCCTGCTGGACCTGATATCGGACCACAGTTTCCAGTCGGTGCTGAAGGACCTGCGTGACCTCTACGCCATCCGCAACAACCTGAACGGCTGGAAGCGAAAACAGGATGACTTCGACGTCATCATCAGCTCGCGTGCGGCATCCCTGGATTCAGCAAAACGGGGCAGGGACATGGATGCTCATTCCATCCGGCAGGCAGGGCTCAAGGACAGCTACAGCACCCTTATGCAGCGTGTGGAAAACCATAACGCGGAAGACAGGGAGCGGGTTCAGTGGCTGCTAGATGATCTCCGTGGGGAGATTGACAGCGCAGGCCTGCTGGTGGAGCTGCTGCGCGCCGGTCCTGGCATATCAGGAGATATCAGTGATTACGCGCAGCTGGTGAAAACTGGCATGGAGTCCGTGGACGAAGAGCTCGTGAAGACCAACGCGCTGATTGTAAAGGTGGAGCAGGTGATGCTCGAGCTGATCAATGCGGAGCTGGATATCCACGAACACCGTCTGAAGTATTACCGGGTGCAGTCGCACCTGGCCAAGGCGCGGATACTGGATAAATCACTTGCCGCGCTCGATGACATGGAAACGGTCGAGCAGGGTGATGCAGTGAAGGGCCTGGAAGCAGCAGTTTCTCCGGTTGATGGTACAGCCGATGTCCAGGGGGTGTCCGATGCTCCGTAGGACGCCGATTGTATTGCTGATGCTACTGAGCGGTTGTGGCCTGATGAACCAGAACACGACCATCGGCGAGCTGGGCACGGACGAGGCGCCGCTTTCCGACATACCCCTGCCGCGGGTAAGCCATGACGATGTCAGGGAGGAATACCGTGCCCTGCTGGAAATCGTCGAGGAAGAGGCGCTCAGGCGGCAGATCGAACGGCGTATCGCCAGTGTCCACATGCTGGAGGGGGATCACAACCTGCTGCTCGGCTCGGCTCCATCTGAAGACGGGTACTTTTCACCGGCAATCACGTCCTACAACGAGATCGTAGGCAAGTACCCGGGCGATCCGGACAATGCCGAGTCCCTGTACCAGCTGGCAAAGGGCTATGACCTCGACAGCAAGGACATGCTGGCGCTGGAGACGCTCGACCGGTTTATCGAAGATTATCCGGGGTCGCCACGCCTCGGTGAGGCGTATTTCAGGAAGGGGGATATCCTTTTCCACCACAAGGAGTACGAACAGGCGGAAACAGCCTATCAGTCCGTGATAGCGCTGGGCCAGGCCTCGCCGTTTGTCAACAACTCCTACTACCTGCTGGGCTGGTCGCGCTACAAGCAGAGCAATTACGAGGGTGGCCTAGAGTCGTTTTCCGAAGTGCTGGACAGGCTGATACCGGAGAACGGCGATATCGACCAGATGGACAAGGTGCCCCGGTCGCTGGTTGATGACACCCTGCATATTGTGAGCCTCAGCCTGGCCTACGACGGCGGCGCCGAAAAGATCGACGCCGTGTTTGGCAACCGGCCGCAGAGCCAGAAATACGTGTGGCTGCTGTACACGGGGCTTGGCGAGCATTTCCTGGGTAAGGAGCGCTACGAAGATTCGGCTTCCTCGTACCGGGCTTTCGTCATGCAGAACCCGACCTCGGAACGCGCGCCGGAGATGCACTCCGAGATGATACGCGCCTATGTCGACGGCAAGTTCTCCTCGCAGGTCCTGCCCGAGAAAGAGCGCTATGTCGAGTTGTACGGTATCGACTCCGAGTACTGGAAAACCAAGGATCCTGACGTCAAGGGCAAGGTCATACCCAATCTCAAGACCTACCTTGACGAGCTGGCGCGCCACTATCACGGTACGGGACAGGAGCTGAAGAAACAGCAGGTCGACAAGGGCACGGATGACGACAAGCGCGCAACGCTTGCCGCGCAGGAGAGTGAGTCCTTCCTGAAGGCGGCAGATTACTACGGGCAGTACATGCGGACCTTCCCGCAGGACCCGCGTGTCCCGGAAATGACCTACATGCGTGCCGAGGCGATGTTTGACGGCGGTAACTATGTGGCGGCAATCGGGGACTATGAGAAAACCGCCTATGAGCAGAAGAATAGCAAGTACGGGGCAGATGCCGGCTATGCGGCCCTCGTGGCCTACCAGAAGCATACCGAGGAACTGCAGGCGGCCTACGGCGATGACGCACCGCAGGTCACCGAGTGGCGCGAGAAATCCGTCGACAGCCAGCTGAAATTTGTCGATACCTACCGGGGTGACGAGCGTTCCGGCACGGTGCTCGCCAAGACATCGGAAGAACTGTTCGCGCTGAAGCGCTACGAGAAGGCGCTGGAGGTGGCCAGCAGTGTTGTCTCCCGGAAGGGAAATACCGACAGCAAGCTGTCCAGGACGGCATATGGTGTCATTGCACACAGCCAGTACGAACTGGGTAATTATGCCGAAGCCGAGTCCGGATACCGTGACCAGCTGAAATACATACCCAGGGACGACAAGGACTATGCCGTTGTCACGGAGCGCGTGGCGGCAACGGCCTACAAGCAGGGTGATGCGGCACTGCAGGCCAACGACCTGAACCAGGCGATCGAGCACTTCCTGAGAATCAAGACGATTGCGCCGGATTCCGACGCGCGCGTGGCAGCCCAGTACGATGCGGCGACGCACATGCTGACACTGGAGAGATGGAAGGACGCGCTTGTCGAGCTGCATGAATTGCGTGACAGATTTCCGCAGCACGAGCTCACCGGGGATGTGTCGCAGAAGATCGCCTACGCCTACGAGCAGGATGAGCAGTGGAAGAGCGCGGCAGAGGAATACATGGCGATATACCGTAACCACGCGGACGCAAACGCCAGGCGGGATGGCCTGTTTATCGCCGCGGGCCTGTACGAAAAGGCGGGCGATGATGCCATTGCGATCGAGCATTTCAAGCGTTGGGCGCATGAATACGAAGAGCCGTTTGATAACCGGATGGAGGCGCGCTACCACCTGGCATCTCTCTATAAAAAGCACGATGACAAGGAGCGTCATCTCTACTGGCTGCGCAGGGTCATCGATGGCGACAGCAAGGCAGGGGACAGCCGAACGGCACGTTCGCAGTGGCTGGCAGCCTGGGCCCATGCCGAGTACGGCGATTACTGGACCTGGGAATTCAAGCGCGTGAAGTTGCGCAGTCCGCTCCAGAAATGGATGCCGCGCAAGAGCGAGAAACTCGAGAATGCGCTGGACCGCTACAAGAAGGCTGCAGCCTACGGGGTTTTCGATATCTCGGCCAGGTCCACCTACAGCATCGGCGAGCTGTACGGCCGGTTTGCGAGCGAGCTGATGGATTCACCACGACCAAAAGGTCTTTCTGCATCGGAACTGGGGCAGTATGAGCTCGTACTTGAAGAGCAGGCCATACCGTTCGAGGACCTGGCCATGGGAATTCACCAGTCCAACATCCAGCATGCCTGGAATGGTGAATACAACGAGTGGGTGGACAAGAGTTTTGCCGCGATGGCGAAGCTGTCGCCGGTACGTTACGGGAAACAGGAAATGGTGGCGAGTTATGGCCTCGGTCTCAGGTAAATACGCTATTACGCTGTCAGCAATACTGTCGGCCTCGTTTGCCGTCTCTGGCTGCAATGCCCTGACGGCGGTAAAGCAGGCAGGCATCACGGGCAATGATGACGCTGCGGAGTCTGCGCAGGAGGGTCGGCAGGCTGGTGACGGGCTGACCCGGGATCGTAACGTCAGCAGCAAGGATGTTCCGGTTGAGACCAGCCAGCAACTCGAGCTGTCTTCCGGTTCTGCTCCGTTACCACGACAGGTTTACAGCGCAAAGGGCGAGAAGGTGCCCTACGTGCCCGAGAAGAATCCCTATACGAGGGATACCACCCCGGTTCCAACGGAGGCAAGGGCGATGTTCGTCGCGGCCAGTACACAGTTCAAGAGGGGAGACCTGACTGGCGCGCGGGCGAAATTCGGGAAGATTTCTGACAAATACCCGCACCTGGCAGGACCATGGGTCAGGCTCGGCGATATTGCGCAGCGTGACGGAAAACATGCCGAGGCGGCAGGGCACTACAAAAAGGCAATTGGCCTCAACAAAAAGAATGTTAACGCCTATATTGCGCTGGCCCTGGTACAGCGCAAGCAAGGGCAGTTCAACAGCGCCCAGAACACGTATCTGGCAGCACTGGACGTCTGGAAGGACTTTCCCGAGGCCCACCTCAATCTTGCAATCCTTTATGACCTGTACGCAAACCGGCCGGAAGCCGCGCAGAAACACTACGAGGCCTATTACTTTCTCACCGGGGAAAAAGACAAATCGGTTCGAAAATGGCTGGTCGAGGTGAAACACAGGACCGGAATTGAAGAAAGCTTTATCGACATCCCGCCGGCTGGCGTGGCGGGAGAACCGCTCGGCGAGGTTGACAAGGCCAGCGTGACATCAGGCCCGGAGAACCCCGGTTAGGTGCGGTGTGGAATCATTATTTGACGGAGCAACTGTTATGAATCTCAGGAAAACAGCTTTTTCATTCTGCCTGCTGGTGCACACGGCTTCAGTGGCCCAGGAAGATATCGACCTGGAAAGCACCTTTGTGGGTGACAGGGAGCAACCGGCGGTCAGTTACATCACGCCCTGGAAGGCTCCTGAAGGTCCGGACAAACTGTACCGGCCGATCAGGTCGATCTCAGCCAACGTCCTGGACCCGGTGGACCGGGACATCCTTTCCAGAAACATACAGTACTACAGCGAACTGTCACTGGAGGACGCCGCCGGGAGGTATTGAGACGATGGGTAACTGAACCGAAACATTCAAGCGAATACGTATTTTTATTTATCTGGTGGTATTTAACAGGAGAACATCATGGATACCTACACATCTGTTACAACATTTTTCCAGTCAGGCGGTACGTTCATGTACCCGATTGCACTGGTACTGATTATTGGTATGGCAATCGCCATAGAGCGCTGGGTTTTTCTGAAAAAGGCGCTTTTCACCAACCAGAAAGCCTACAGGGAACTGCTGCCCCTGCTGACCAGCAAAAACATGATGCAGATTCAGGAGTATGCAAACAACAGCCGTTCGGCGATTGCGCGTATCTTGCTGGCTGCGGTTGAGACCATGCAGACCTCCCCGCGCAGGGATGATATCCAGTCTGCTATGCAGGAAGGCATCCTGGAGACGGTGCCGCGGCTGTCCAGGCGCACGAACTATCTGTCTGTGCTTGCAAACATCGCCACCTTGCTGGGTCTGCTCGGTACGATTATCGGTCTGATCGCGGCATTTACGGCCGTGGCGCAGGCCGATCCGGCAGAGAAGGCAACGCTGTTGTCCGAGTCGATTTCCGTTGCGATGAATACCACCGCGTTCGGACTGATGGCCGCCATACCGCTGCTGCTGATTCATTCCCTGCTGCAGAACAAGACGGTTGCAATCGTGGACAGCATCGAAATGGCAGGCCTGAAATTCCTCAACACGATGGTCAAGGGTCGTCAGGGTGCGGTAACCCGGACGTCTGATGCCTGAGTATCACAAGGTGGTGACACATGTTTACTAAAAGACGGGAATTCGAAGAGGCGGATCTCAATATTACGCCCTTCATGAATCTCATGATCGTGCTGGTACCCGTGCTTCTGATCAGCATGGTGTTCAGTCACATCACGATCCTGCAACTCAACCTTCCGGATCTGACCGGTTCGGTGACACAAAGCGCCGAGAAAAACCGCCAGCTGGAAGTGGTGCTGCGCGAGTCGAGCATCGAGGTGTATTACCCCAGCGGGGTGCTGGTGAAGCGGATCGAGGCGAAGGACAAGGACGGTGTCGAGAAGCTGGACTACGAGATGCTCTCCATGGTGTTACAGGAGATCAAGAAACAGGCGAAGGACAAGTCCGACATGCTGCTGTTATCCGAGGCAGGTGTCAGCTACCAGTCGCTGGTATCCACCATGGATAAGGTCAGGGCGTTCAGGACCATTACCGCGGCCAGTGCAGTCGAGGTCGATCTGTTTCCGGAGATTTCGCTGGGTGACGCACCGCCCATGAGAGGTGAAATATGAACGAGTCAGCCGCAGAGCGCATGCAGAAGAACCACAGGCGTTTCATGCAGCCTGCGAAACTCAATCTTGTTTCGCTGATGGATATTTTCACGATTCTCGTGTTCTTCCTGCTGATCAACACGGGGGACAACGAGCTGCTGAAAAACAGCAAGCACATAAAGCTTCCCGACTCCATCGCGGATACGCGGCCCGAGGCCACGATTACCGTGATGGTGACCGTGACAGATGTCATCGTGGACGGCAGGCCGGTGGCGACCATGGAAGATGTTGTCAGCAGTAACGGTGTGATACCGGGGCTGGCAAAGGAGCTTGATTACCTTGCCGCGAGCCGCACGGAGCTTAGTTCTGAAGAAAAGGCAAACGGCAGGGCGGTCACCATCCTGGGTGACCACACGATTCCCTATGAAATTCTCAAGCGGGTCATGATGACCTGTGCGAGATCGAACTATCGTGATTTATCCATGGCGGTCACACGCGTCGCAAATGCCGGCGGGTAGAGGTTACACACGATGACGACAACAGCAATTGCATTTAACGGGTTTGTGCTTCCCTGGGAAGCAACACGCAGGGAAGACGAGCGCTACAGGCGAATACTCAAGCGCCTGTTCCTGGCATTCCTGCTGCTGGGCATAGTCTTTCCATTGCTTCCGCTCCCGGAGATCGAGCGCGAACTGGAAAAAATCGAGCCGCCCGCAATGGCCAAGGTCATATTGCATCACAGGAAGCCGGCACCACCGCCACCACCTCCCGCACTCAAGCAGGCGCCGGAGAAGAAATCCGTCAAGAAGGCGGCAGCACCTGCACCAAAGAAGAAAGCAAAGCCGGCAGGTAAGGCAGTCGCGAAGATGGGTGTGGGGGCGTTCTCGAAACAGTTGCAGTCACTGCGCTCGTCGCTGGACGTGGCCAAACTGCATGCCAGAAACACAAATATCAAGACCGGTGCGGCGGCCAGGACATCGCGCTCCGTGCTCGGGCGTGAGACCGCAACAAAGACCAGCGGTGGCGTGAACACCTCGGTCATGAACGGTAAGGGCGGCGGGACTCAACTCTCGGGACGCAGTGGTGTTGCCGTGGCCAGCCCGATGGGTGATGGCGGCGGTGGCGGCGGCACTGGCAGCGGTAGTGGAACCGCCGGTGCCGGAGGCGGCGGGAAACACAACTCCTCGGTTGCAGGCGGGCGTGATATGGAGTCGATCCGCCGCGTTTTCGAGCAGCACAAGGGTGCAATCTACGCCATCTACAACCGTGCGCTGCGCCGCGATCCCGAGATCATGGGCAAGTATGTATTCCATATTGTCATCGAGCCCAGTGGAGAAATCTCCAGTATTAAACTTGTCAGCAGTGAACTGGGTAACGGCGGCCTGGAGCACAAGCTACTGGCGCGCATTCGTGGAATCGACTTTGGCCCCGAAGACGTCCTGGCTACACCTGTTAACTACAAATTTGATTTTTTGCCGAGCTGATCACACCAAAGACACGATCAGGATCATATTCTCAGGGTAAGCAGTGCGTAGCTACGCCATTGACATGGCGTTGTGCCGGGTAGTGCATGCAGGCTCATCCTCGAACGAGGGTGCAGGAGGTACCAAATGAAGGTACACAACAACCGTTGGGCGTTTGTTTTACTGGTTCTGATTGCAGTTAGCATACTCGCTGGCTGCAAGCAGGAAGGTCTGACAAGCGATGAAGGTGTAATTGAAGACCGTCCCTTCGCCTACATTGTGCGGGATTTTCCGGCAATGGGAGATACATCTTCCATCGACAGCCGGCCACCACTGGATCCACGGGCGCCATACCAGCTCAACCCGGGCGCCAGGCTGTACGTGCGCGACAGAATTGCGCTGACTTCCAGTGAAACGGATATCCTGAGTGGTTATTTCGGCGGTGGAGAATACGACGTGAAGGACCTCACCGTGTCTCCGGATGGCGAACGCATTGCCTTTGCCGCGCACGGTCCGGAAGGTGATGTGCAAGACAGCAGCTGGAATATCTACGAGTACAACTTCAGCACGAAGAACATCAGACGCTTTATAGCAGACGATGATCTCGCCAATGCCGGTCAGGATACCAATCCCGCCTACACCAATGACGGACGCATGGTATTTTCCTCGGATCGCCAGGTCGCGACCGGTGATTACCGGCTTGTCGACCGCAGAGACTACATAGGCGATTTCAACGAACCGGCCTCGTTACTGCATGTCATGCAGCCGGATGGCAGCGAGATGGTGCAGATTACCTTCGGTGCTTATCACGACATCGAACCGAATACCACGGATGACGGGCAAATCGTGTTCATCCGCTGGGGGCGTGATTACGAAACCCTGTACGACTGTACAGAAGAAAACATCGACGACCCGGATTTCGGTACACATCCGCACGGTGGTGGTTTCGGGCACGGTAATGGTAACGCTTTCCCTCCGGGACTGGATGAACCCAAGGACTGGACCACCGACGACAAGTGCGGTGCGTCGGTCGATGGGAACACAACCGAAACCCGGATCTTTATCCAGGACATACTGAGCCTTTACCGCATTGCACCCAGTGGCGGCAACCTGCATCGCTACTTCGGCAGCCTCAACGAGACGGCGACTGATGCATCCTTCATTCACTACATGGATCCGATCCCGACGAATGACGGCAACCTGATCACTATCATGCGTCATATCTACAACCCTGTTTATGGCGGCGACGTGGTAAAGATCAACAGCAGTAATTTCTATGCGGTCGGCAAGCCCATCGATGACACCATCACGGGAGAGGCGGAACAGTCAATGACGCCGGGGCTGGTCAATTTTTATCCTGCCCAGGTGTCGCCGAATGGGTGGTACAGCGCGGTATTCCCCTACCGCGATGGCAGTAGCCGCCTGCTGGGAAGCTGGGCACATTGCCTCCTCAGCAGCGGAGGTATCAGCAGTGTCTGCGCGGGCAGCTCGACAACAGACGAGCTGTCTGCACCGCAGTACGGGATATGGACGATCGATCCGGCACAGAATACCCGGCTTCCGGTGGTCCAGAGCGATACACAGGCACTGTATACCGATATCGTCATCGGTGAGTACAACGAGCAGGCACTGGACTACCAGAGTCCTGGTACGGATTTCCTGATCGATGACGGGTTTGGTGCCTTCCATATCCTCAGTGTCTACGACATGGACGGACAGGACATGGCCGAACCGGAGGGCGGCATCACGGTATTACGCGATCCGTCCGTTACGACGCCGGATAACCGCTCGGAGCGCTTTATCCGTGTGCTCACCCGTCGCAACATGCCCAGTGAACTGGAGCAGGCCATACTCGACAGTCCGGTGTTCAACCCCACCGACGGCAGCGGCCCAAAGATGGGCCTGCGTCCGATGCTCGGCTCGGGTGGGCGTGATCTTTTCGACATCCTGTCCTACGGCATGGTCGAGCCGGATGGTTCGGCCATCATCCAGGTGCCGCACGATACCTATTTCACCTTCGAGATAGTCAACAAGTATGGTAAGCGTGTGAACCTGATTGCCGAGCCCGGCTATAACTACAACTACCTGAGCCAGCACGATAGCCCGCTGCTGCTGGAGAATGGCGAGTTCCGCGAATGCAACGGCTGCCATGACCCGGCCAACGATATCCCGCATGCACGGTCGGATATCCAGCTGGCGTCGGCCAATCCGGGGGCGCCGGCCAGCGGGTTGCCGTTCCCGAATGCCAACCCGCAGATCCTGGCTGTCAACTATCAGGACACTATGGCGGAATCACTGGCGTTCATGCTCGGCAGTGTGACCGGCAGTGGCGGTGATGTGGTCTACGAGGATTACTGGACCAATCCGTTTGCTGCTCCGCCTGATCCAGCTCCGTCCTTTACCTACAGCCACGGTGCACTGAATACGCCTGTTCCGGTCAACGACCCGGCCTGCCTGGACACCTGGACTGCCAACTGCAAGGTCACCATCAATTACCTGGAACATATCCAGCCGGTCTGGGACCTGTGCCGCGCGAATGTGGACCCGCAGTTGGACCAGAAGGCCTGTGTCAGCTGCCACGACAAGGCGGACAGTGATCACACTGACGACTGTCCGAATAAAGGCGGTGATGGTGGCAGCATGGAACTCACCGGTGATCCTGATCCGTGGAACCAGGGGGAAGTCGCCTCCTATGTGCAGTTGTTTGAAGCCGATTACTACCTGATGATTGCGGCAGGTGAATGGGTAAAGGTGGATGGCGCGGATTGTGACACGATCGAAGGTGATCTCTCTGTCGATCCGCCGGTCGGTACCTGCTTCACCCGGCGCCTGATGAGTGCGCGCGGTGCGATCGCGAGTGCGCGCTTCTTCCGGCAGTTTGATGACGATCCCGATGATGATGCCTATGAAGTCGAGTCCATCGATCCGAACACCGGCACCAGGAAGGACCTGTCCTTCCACAAGGGCATGCTAACGCCTGATGAACTGCGGCTGATCGCCGAGTGGCTGGATACCGGCGCCCATTATTTTAACGATACTGATAAATTTGTGTTGCCGGCACCTTGATACAATTTGCGCGACGCTATGTTCAGGCATATTTTACCCTGCACTTTGGCTGATCAGGGACTGCCCGGGCATTGCTGGTTGCCATGGCAGCACCCACCACCAGAATGCCGGCGATTGTTGTATGTTGCACAGGGTTTCCCGTTTTCATTTCTGCGGGTTCGAATCCCATCCTCTCCGCCAAACAGAAAAGGCCCCGTGAAGGGGCCTTTTCTGTTTGTTAATAATGCTCTGACTTATTCACTGGCTGGTGCTGCCGGTGCTGCCGGTGCTGCTGGTGCTGCCGGTGGCGCATAGGCC
>Ga0224514_10000497_pt1 | contig 11250 bp, 8 predicted proteins | sample SF_May12_sed_USG_3_FD_169107 | JGI IMG/M metagenome (GOLD analysis project Ga0224514, IMG submission 169107) | Sediment microbial communities from San Francisco Bay, California, United States - SF_May12_sed_USGS_24 | ecosystem: Environmental > Aquatic > Marine > Sediment | place: USA: California...
TATCCTGGCAAGCGGTCCCTTCAAACTGACCGCCAGCAACCAGGCCGAATTCGTGCGCGAGATCGAGGGCATCAAACGTGAATTCCTCGAGACCGTTAAAGCAGGCCGGGGCGAAAGACTGCAGATGGCTGATGATGAAGTGCTCACCGGCCTGGCCTATCCCGGGCGTGAAGCGCTCGAATTGGGGCTGATCGACTATATCGGCAGCACCAACGAAGCCATAGCCACCGCCGCCGAATTGGCCGGCATCGAAAACTACCGCATCATCGATCTAGAAAAGCGCGTTCTAGAAGAAGTGCTCGGGATCACCAATCCATTCTTTGAGAACATCGAAGATTGGGTATATTCCAAGAGCCCCTTAACTGACGGTTTCATGCTCCCACCTGGAGCGTATTTACTCTACGATATGCAGCTGGGAGGATTGCCGTGAAAGACCTTCGACGACTGATTATCGTTGCAATAGTATTGCTTGCCGTGCCGTTCTTATTCCGGTGGGATGCCTTTCGAACCGGAAGCTATGATCCTGGCGAACTGCCGGAGATCGACGACTCGGCCTTGATCGATACCCTGCCCACCTACCGCACCTACCGAGACGAACCGGTTGAAGGTGCCGGCACAGTTATATTCGATCTTTCCCACCGCAACAACACCGCCCTCAATGACCTGACGCCTCTGCGCGACCGCATCGTCAATCGCGGCGTAGAGATCGTCGATTTTGATGAAGAGACCGGGTTCCGCATTTCCGGATTGCGCGGCGCGACCGCATTGGTCATCCCTTCGCCGACTCTGGCATACTCGGATCTCGAGCTTGAGGCCATCGTCGATTTCGTGAACGACGGTGGGCGCCTGCTGCTGATCGCCGACCCTACCCGCACGGCAGAACTGGATGCCGGCGATGATCTCTTCGCGGCCTTCTTCCCGGAAAGCGCCATACCGGCCATCAACAGCCTGGCCAATGAGTTTGGTATCGTCTACCTGGACGATTACTTATACAACCTAGAATCCAATCAAGGCAATTACCGCAATGTCATCCTTGACCACTTTGCCCCCGAGCAGGCTCTCACGGACGGCCTGTCCAGCGTGGTGATGTTCGCGGCGCATTCCATCCGCAGCGACGGCACGCCCATCATCAGCGGAGATAACAACACCCACTCGCCAGTGCGCAGCGGGGAGAGCAATTTGAGCCCTGCGGTTTTGTCGGAAGACGGCCAGGTATTTGCTTTGGGCGATATCACCTTCCTTACCCCGCCCTTCCACACCATCGCCGACAACGACCATTTTATGAGCAACCTGGCAGATTGGTTATCCACAGCAGAGCGAGATTGGGACTTGAACGATTTCCCCTACCTGTTCGAACGGCCGGTTGACGTGGTCCCGTTCCAAGAAGGGCCGGTCGATCCGCAATTCATCCCCTTGGTCAGAGACCTAGATGAAGCTCTCGAAGAGACCGGATTGAGCGTGAACATCGCTCCCCAGGTCATCGGTGGACACGACAGCATCCGTGCAGGCAGCTTTGAAGACAGCACCGCCGTGGAAGACCTGCTCTCTCGCGCCGGTGTAGAGATCGGCGCGGAAGGCAACGGCGACCTGATCGAAAGCCAAGACCTGGGTGTCTTCCCGGCCGACGGCACCACCCTGTTCCTCACGCTGCACAGTGAAACGGAAGTCATCATAGTTGTTATGGCGGAAGATGAGGACAGCGTGCTGGCAGGTCTGGAAATGCTGTTGGAGGCCGATTTCGAAGACTGCGTTTCCGGCGGGGCGGTCACCTTGTGCACCGATGGCGGAGATGGGATATCGGGCGAGTTTGGGGACGGCGATAGCGGTGATCCTATTTCGTCGATCTGCTTAGGATTCCCGACAACCGAACCGCTGGAAGAAGGCTTCCCGCGACTGATGTCCCCAGAAGAATCGGAATGTATGGTCAATGAAGGATTGGCGATCTCGCTGGAGTTCTTGTCTCCCGAAGCCTTCCAAGAAACCCCTTACGATGCCGGAGACGTTTACACCTATCCCATCGAACTAAGCGAATCATTGGATGCGCTCTGGTTCTGGGGTTGGTGCACTACACCTGACCAGTTCGAGAACAATTGGGACATTATCACGATCACATTCTCAATAAATGGGGTGGAGATCCCCCTGACCGAATTCTTCGTCGAGGATGAGGGCGACGAGGACATCGCCTGCCGCCGGTACTACGCTGTAGTGACCGAGTGGCCGGATGGTGAATTCACGCTCATCACCGAGATCGAATTCGTAACCGACATGGACGATGGTTTTGGGGAATACGATGCAGGTATCCGCACCATCGTTTATGAAGTGGTGATCGCGGAAGAGTAAACCCGCAGAAATTGCGATCCAGACAACCTCCCGCCCTCACTAAGGACGGGAGGTTTTTTGTTAATTTTCAGGTGCGGGCAGTTCGAAACCGAACGCCAGATTCACGACCGAAGCAAGCCCCAGTTGGGCGGCTTGGCGTAGATACTCCACATCGACATATTGCGGTAGGTCGAAGGGGGAATGCTGTCTGGATGCAACCTCGACTGCTTCGATCAATCGGATGGCCGGAATTCCCGCCCGGCTAAATGGAACATGGTCAGAATAGCGTCCGGGGCGGTCCAGGCTGGGCTCGACCTGGACATGCAGATCGGGAGTGTAGACCAGGGCGACACTGGATACCCAGCGCGCCAACTGCCGCGAAACGGATGTATCCGGCGGGCTGGAAAACGCCCGGATGACACCATTGCCAACGGCACCGGCCGAATTTCCGACGATATCGAGGATGATGACACCGCGCACGACCTCGCCGCGCTCCTGGACGGTCTGCAGGTAAAATTCACTGCCCAAAGCGCCCACCTCCTCAGCCCCGAAGGCTACGAAATCGATGTTGGCGATGGGGGTCTGGTCTGACAGCAAACGGGCGATCTCCAGCAGCGCGGCCACACCGCTGGCATTGTCGTTGGCACCAGGGGCAGGATTGGAACCGTCGGTGAGCTCATCCAAGCGCGAGTCGTAGTGTGCGCCGATAAGCACCACACCGATATCCGGGTCGGAGCCCGGCAGCCGGGCGATGACATTGCGCTGCTGCGATATGAGGCCATCGAATTCGATCTCGAAATCCTGGTAAGCGACGTTCAAGCGGCCGCCTGATGAACTGAAGCCTTCGAAGATCATTTCCGCCGCTTGATGCCGGCCGGGGTTATGTACGTGGCGCGAGGGGACGGCAGCCAAGGCGTCTACCCATGAACGCAGGTTGTTGACGGAAATGCCGGAAATTAGTTCATCTACAAGGTTGACGCGCTCGGGAGGCGCAGGCGTGACCCCCGGCGGTAAGGGCGTGCCCGGTGGATGTATGAACTGCAGCACCTCGGGACGTTCGAAAACGATGGGCTGCTCCTGCGGGAGGTTGCAGGCAGCCACCGTCAGAAGGATGCAGAGAGAAAGGGATAGTTTTTTCCAATTCATTCCAATAAATCCAAACCGTAATTATACAAAAAGTGGATGGGAAAATGCCTGTTTTCCCTCGTTGCAATTCTCCATGTCGCCGAGATAAAGCTGTGATATTATTATTCGCCCTGCCAACTATTTTCTTCCAACATAATAAATGAAGATACCCTTCCAACAATACTGGGACCTGCTGGCGACCCATATCCGCCCACAGGCCCGGCGCTTTTCCATGCTGACCGTACTGCTGCTGTCCAGCATTGGTTTACAGGTGATCAACCCGCAGATCATGCGCTATTTCATCGATACCGCTACTTCAGGCGGATCTGGCGAGGCATTGAGCCTCGCGGCGTTTGCCTTCATCGGGATCGCACTGGTCCAGCAGGTCGTAGGAGTGAGTGCAGCTTATGTGGGCGAGAACGTAGCCTGGACGGCGACCAACGCGCTGCGGGCTGAATTGGCGCGCCACTGCCTGCAGCTTGACATGACCTTCCACAACGATTCCAGCCCGGGTGAACTGATCGAGCGCATTGATGGGGACGTGGCCGAGTTATCCAACTTCTTCTCCCAATTGGTAGTGCGCGTATTGGGGAACGTCCTTCTGATCCTTGGGATCGTGATGGCATTGTTCGTCGAAGAATGGCGCCTGGGATTAGCCTTCCTTGCATTTGCGGCCACCACCTTACTGTTGCTCAATGCGGTGCGCGGCATCGCCATCCCCCACCAGAAAAAACTGCGTGAATCGATCGCTGATTTCTTCGGCTTTCTGGAGGAGCGGTTAGCAGGCACGGAGGATATTCGCTCCAACGGGGCGGTGGATTTCGTGCTGCTGGGGATGTACAAGCTGGCGTATGTGGTCTTCGGGCACATGTACAACGCCTGGCGCCTGAACCTGGTGGTACGTGCCGTGGCCGGGTTGATGCTGACCCTGGGCATATCAATGGCCTTCGCCTTCGGCTATTATCTTCTGCAAGGTGGGGTGATCACTCTAGGGACAGCATACTTGATCGTGTATTACACCAACCTGATCCGTCGGCCGATCCGCGAGATCACCCAGCAGGTGGAAAGCATGCAGAACATTGGGGCGGCTACTGAAAGGCTGCGAGAACTGCGCGCCATCGAGAGCAAACTTGAGGACGGACCCGGCGCAGAGATGCCCACTGGGGCGCTGGGATTAGAAGTGGAGCGACTGCATTTTGGCTATGAGGTCGAAGAGCCGGTGTTGAAGGGGCTTACCTTCGAGCTCAAACCCGGGAAAGCGCTGGGACTGCTGGGGCGCACAGGCAGCGGGAAGACCACTATGGCGCGGCTGGTGTTCCGCCTGTACGACCCGGTTAGCGGCAGCATCCGGTTGGGCGGGACCGACCTGCGCACCGCCTCCCTGAAGCAGCTGCGTGAACGCGTGGCGATCGTGACGCAGGACGTGCAGCTTTTCCAGGCCAGCGTACGGGATAATGTGACCTTCTTCGACCGGAGCAAATCCGATGATCGCATCCTGGCAGTTATCGAAGATGTCGGGCTGCGAGAGTGGTACGATGCACTGCCTTATGGGCTGGACACCAAACTGGAGTCGGGGGGACGCGACCTCTCCGCCGGGCAAGGGCAGCTGCTGGCGCTGGCGCGTGTGTTCCTGCGCGATCCCGGATTGGTGATCCTGGATGAGGCTTCGTCACGGTTGGACCCGGCCACGGAACAGCTGATCGAGCGCGCCGTAGATAAGCTGCTGAAAGGACGCACAGCGGTGATCATCGCCCACCGGTTGGGCACGGTCAACCGCACAGATGAGATCATGATCCTGGGCGAGGGCAAGATCGTCGAACATGGCGAGCGCAATGCCCTTGCGAACGACCCGGGATCACGCTTTGCTTCACTTCTGAAGACAGGCTTGGAAGAGGTGCTGGTATGAGCGCGAAGCGCGGCGGTCCACAAAGAGAAGAAATTAAACGCGGCCTGCCGGCTTGGGTGGTGATCTGGAAAATGATCCAGTACCGGCCCGGCATATGGCTGCTCAACCTGTTGGCGATGTTGATCGCGTATTCCTTTTTCCAAATCCCGGGATTGCTGATGCGCGAGTTCTTCAATTTGATCAGCGGGGACGCCCAAATCGGGCTGAACCTGTGGACGATCATCGCACTGCTGTTCGCGAGCGAGGTTGGCACGCTTCTGGGCATTTACGGCCTGATCACCACCAACGTACCGTTCTTCATCCATACCATGACCCTGCTGCGCAAGAACCTGCTGAAGAACATCCTGCGACGGCCTGGGGCGGCAGCGCTGCCCGACTCCCCCGGGGAGGCCATCAGCCGCTTTCGTGGGGATGTATTTGAGATCCCATTGTTTTCGCTGTGGTTGAACGACATCCTGGGCTTATTGGCCTTCAGCATCGTGGCGCTGGTGATCATGTGGAATATCAGCCCAACTATCACTCTGCTGGCATTGGCGCCGTTCCTGGTGGTGGGTATCGTCGCCAACCTGGCCAGCCGGCAGATCGAGAACTACCGGAGAGCCAGCCGCCGGGCGACCGGCATCGTGGTGGGTTTCATCGGCGAATTCTTCGGCTCGGTCCAGGCGGTCAAGGTGGCCAGCGCGGAAGAGGGTGTGATCGAATACTTCAACGAACTGAACGACGAGCGGCGGGTGCTCTCACTGAAAGACCGGCTGTTCAACGAGATCCTGCATTCGATCTTCCGCAACGCCATCCACATCGGCACCGGCGTGATCCTGATCCTGGCAGGGCAGGCCATGCTGGACGGCAGCTTCACCGTAGGTGATTTCGCACTGTTCGTCTATTACCTGGATTTCATTGGCGACCTAACCGCCTTCTCCGGGCTGCTGGTGGCGCGCTATATGCAGATCGGCGTCTCGGTCGAGCGCATGTACCGGCTGATGGAGGGCGCGGAGGACAAAGCGCTGGTGGAATTCAGCCCGGTATACATGGACGGCAATTTCCCAGAAATTTCGCATCCCGAGAAAAATGATAAGGACCGGCTGAGATCCCTCCAGGTGCGCGATCTGGCTTACCGATTCCCCGGTAGCGAGAACGGCATCTCCGGCATTGACCTGGAGATGGAACAGGGCGGCTTCACTGTGGTAACCGGGCGGGTGGGTTCTGGCAAGACCACCCTGCTGCGGGTGCTGATGGGGCTGCTGCCGCGCGATAACGGGGAGATCCTGTGGAACGGTGAACCTGTTCCCGACCCAGATGACTTTTTCGTGCAGCCGCGCGCCGCTTACACCGGGCAGGTGCCGCGCCTGTTCAGCGATTCGCTGCGCGACAATATCCTGATGGGTTTAGGCCGAACGGATGACAGTGTGCGCCAGGCGATCCACGCAGCAGTGATGGAAAAAGACCTGGCAGATCTGGATAAAGGGCTAGACACGCGCGTGGGTCCGAAGGGCGTAAAACTCTCCGGTGGCCAGATCCAGCGCACAGCGGCGGCGCGCATGTTCGTGCGCCAGGCTGAATTGATGGTTTTCGATGACCTTTCCAGCGCGCTGGATGTGGAAACCGAGCGGGAGCTTTGGAAGCGAGTTTTCGATCGACCCAACGCCACCTGCCTGGTGGTATCCCACCGCAAGATGGTGCTGCGGCGCGCCGACCACATCATCGTGATGAAAGACGGGCGCATCGAGGATGAGGGCAAGCTGGACGAGCTGCTGGAGCGCAGCGAGGAAATGCAGCGTATCTGGCACGGGGACCTGGTGCCGCGCGAGATGCGGGGGCAGAAGACGGTGGTGTGAGTAATGGAAAGCCTTGCATTTGCTATCTACACCTCCCCGGGGGAAGAGGCGCAGCAAAGCATATGGCTGTTAGAGAGCCTGCGGGCTTTTGGGGGACAAGCGGCCGAGGCTCCAGCAACCATTGTCACGCCATGCCCGGTCGAAGAATTTTCTAAGCAGGAATGGGAAGTGTTGGCGGAACTTGGGGCGGAGATAATCGCATTCGAAATGGAGCCTGAAGTTCGGGATTTCCCGCTGTCTGCACTGCCGTACGCGGCCGCCGTCGCGGAAGAATACTTTGAAGGACAGGCGCAGGCGATCGCCTGGCTGCTGCTGGATACGCTGGTGGTCAACCCGCTAGATTCGTTTTTCCTCCCGGAGGGCACCAGCTTCGCCTACCGGCCTGTACACCACACGCTGATCGGTTCACCCTATAATGAGCCGCTGGATGAATACTGGTCACTGATCTACCATCATTGCAGGGTCGCTGAGGAGAGAGTCTTCCCAATGGAGACTTGCGTGGGCGACAACGTCATCCGCCCGTATTTCAACGCCGGGATACTGGTTGCGAGACCGGAGGAGGGATTGTTCACAACCTGGCGGGACGCCTTCGATAAATTGCACCGCCACCCCGATTTTCAGCCATTCTATGAGCGCGACTCGCGCTATGCCGTCTTCATGCACCAGGCAGTACTCAGCGGCGTAGTGTTATCGCTATTCACCAGAGACGCGATGGTGGAGCTACCGCCGACATTCAATTACCCGCTGCATCTGCACCACGCCGAGATGCCCCCATCGATTAGACCAAACATCCTGAATGACCTCACTACCGGCCGCTACGAAAATCACCATGAACTGCTAGAAGCGCTCAGCAGCATAGAAATGAAAGAGCCGCTGAAAGGTTGGCTGGAGGCGCGCTTTTTTTCTGCTTAACCCTTCCCAATACCTTCCACCACCATATCCCCTATCTGGGAGGTGCTCAATCCGCTGTCCGCGGTGGCGGTTGGGATCGCGCCGGAGGATAGCAGTTGCGCGACCGAATCCTCCACGCGCTTGGCGGCCGGTTTTTCTCCGAGATATTCCAACATCATACTGACCGCCATAATGGCGCCTAGAGGCGAGGCCACGTTCTTGCCGGCGTACTTAGGGGCCGAGCCGTGAATGGGCTCGAACATGGAGGTCTTCCCGGGGTGGATATTGCCGGAGGCGGCGATGCCCATACCCCCCTGCAGCATGGCGCCCAGATCGGTGATGATATCTCCAAACAGGTTCGTGGTCACGATGACGTCGTACCATTCGGGGTTCTTGACCATCCACATGGTGCAGGCATCAACGTAAGCGTGGTCCTGCTCGATCTCGGTGAACTCCTCGCCCACTTCGGCAAAGGTGCGCGTCCAGATATCGTGGGGGCGGATGGCGTTGGCTTTATCCACCATGGTGACGCGGGCAGTACGGCCGCGTTCCTCGGCGCGCTGGCCGGCGATCTCAAAGGCATAGCGGATGGCGCGTTCCACTCCTTTACGGGTGTAGACGCCCGTCACGGTTGCGACCTCATCGGGAGTGCCTTTCTTGAGGATTCCGCCGATCTGCGAATACAAGCCTTCGGTATTCTCACGCACAACCACCATATCAATATCTTCCGGCTTTTTATCCTTCAAAGGGCACTGCTCTTCGGCATAAAGTTTGATGGGGCGCAGATTGATGTACAGATCCAGGCCAAAGCGCAGACCGAGGATGACGGAACGCTCGACCAGGCCGGGTTCCACATCCGGGTGGCCAATGGCGCCCATCAAAACAGCATCCAGCCCGCTCCATTCGTCAATCACATCCTGTGTGACCAGTTTCCCGGTCTTCAGGTAATACTCCCCAGAATAGGGATATTCGATGAAATCACACTCAAAATCTCCGCCACCCACGACGGTTTCCAAGGCTTTCAGGCCTTCATCGAGCACCTCCGGGCCGATGCCATCCCCCGGCAACACTCCGATCTTGTACGTTTTCATTCTTTCTCCTGGTGTAGGTTTTTTTCAATCCATTAAACTGCGGGCGATGATCAGGCGCTGTATCTGGGCAGTGCCCTCGTAGATCTGCATGATCTTGGCGTCCCGCATCCATTTTTCGACGGGATACTCGCGGCTGTAGCCGTAGCCGCCCAGCACCTGGACGGCGTCGGTGGTGACCTGCATGGCGGTATCTCCGGCAAAGGCTTTGGCCATACTGGCCTCTTTGGTGCAGGGTTTACCTTCATCCGCAAGGGCAGCCGCCTGCCAGCACAGCAAACGGGCAGCTTCTATGTTGGTAGCCATATCGGCCAGCATGAAACCAACTGCCTGGTGGTGGATGATGGGTTTGCCGAATTGGATGCGCTCCTGGGCATAATCCGTTGCATACTCAAAAGCGGCGCGCGCCACTCCCACGCCGCCGATGGCGACATCCGTGCGGGTGCGTTCAAAGGTCTGCATGGCGATCTTGAAACCCTCCCCTTCCTCTCCCAGACGGTTCGCGACCGGGACGCGCATATCCTCGAAAGCCAGCGTGGCAGTATGCGAGGCGCGGATGCCCATCTTCTTCTCTTTCGCCCCGGGGATCAACCCGGGGGTATCGCCTTCCACAATGAAAGCGGTGATGCCCTTTTGGCCGCGGCTGATATCCACCGTGGCGAAGACCACGTACAACCCGGCAATGCCGCCGTTGGTGATGAAGGTCTTGTAGCCGTTGAGGACGTACTCATTGCCCTCGCGGCGCGCTTCGGTGGACAGGCTGGCCGGATCGGAGCCGGCGGAGGGCTCGGTAAGGGCAAAGGCGCCCAGCACCGGTTCTTTGGGATCGCACAACCGCGGCAGGAAGATGCTCTTTTGGTCTTCGGTGCCGGCAATGAGTATCGGTACGGCGCACAGGCTGGTGGCGTCCAAAATAGTGTAGACCCCCGCGCAGCCCCAGGCGATCTCCTCGCCGATGAGGCAGTGGCTCAAGGTGTCGTCCATGCCGCCGCCGCCATATTTTTCGGGGATGAAGAAAGAGGTCAAACCGGTCTGGGCGGCTTTCTTGAGCAGGTCCCAGGGCACTTCTTCGAGTTCGTCGTATTCGGCCGCGATCGGTCGAATTTCCTTCTCGGCAAAGCGGTGGGCTAGGTCGCGCATTTCGCGCTGTTCGTCGCTCAGTTCGAATCCGATCATGATTGTTCCTCCGCAGCCAGGCGGTCTTCCACGTAGGGCAGCAGGCCGCCTTTATCGATGATGTTCTGGAGAAAATCGGGGAAGGGCGCGGCTTGATAAAGCTCATCCTTGGTCAGGTTGCGTATCTCTCCCGAGGCGGGATCGACCGTGATCTCGTCCCCTTCTTCGATGGCTTTCGCCGCCTCAGGGCTTTCGAAGATCGGTAGGCCGATGTTTATGGCGTTGCGGAAGAAGATGCGCGCAAATGATTCGGCCACCACGGCCGATACCTTGGCAGCCTTGATCGAAAGCGGCGCCACCTCACGCGACGAGCCGCAGCCGAAGTTGGAGCCGGCCACGATCAGGTCGCCCGCGCTCATCTTGATCACGAATTCTGGGTCGGCATCTTCCATACAGAACTTGGCTAACTCGGCTGGGTCGGCAGTATTGCAGCGGCGAGCGGGGATGATGGCATCAGTATCGATGTTCTTGCCGAACTTCCAGGCCTTTCCTTGAATTGGGGAACCATTCTTTTCGCTCATGAGTTTCCTTTGGCTATACGGGGATGGCTTTATCGAGCACTTCATCGGGGGAGGCGATGCGCCCGGCGATGGCGGTGGCGGCGGCCACGTAGGGGTTGACCAAATAGACCTCGCTATCCGGGTGGCCCATACGGCCGCGGAAGTTGCGGTTGCTGGTCGAGACGCAGCGTTCGCCCTCCGCCAGCACGCCCATGTGCCCGCCCAAGCAGGGACCGCAGGTCGGTGTGCTGACCGAACAGTTGGCCTCGATGAAAGTCTCGATGATGCCTTCTTTCATGGCCTGCAGATAGACGTGCTGCGAGCCGGGAACGATAACGGTGCGCAGGTCAGGGTGGATCTGGCGGCCTTTCAATATGCTGGCGGCCGCGCGCAAGTCCTCCAGGTTGCCG
>Ga0224514_10000498_pt1 | contig 11248 bp, 14 predicted proteins | sample SF_May12_sed_USG_3_FD_169107 | JGI IMG/M metagenome (GOLD analysis project Ga0224514, IMG submission 169107) | Sediment microbial communities from San Francisco Bay, California, United States - SF_May12_sed_USGS_24 | ecosystem: Environmental > Aquatic > Marine > Sediment | place: USA...
CCAGAAGCCAACCGGGCTGGACTTTGCCAAGCTGGCGGAGAGCTCACCCTGAGTTTGGATAAACAAGATCATTGTGTGGTCTCTCTATCATGGGCCAATCCTTCTCGCGCTATAATACGGTTTCATGCCATCCCGAACAGTGAAAAAAATAAATAACCGCCTGATCTTCCCAGTGGGTGCGGTGATCGCGATAGGCATCATGGGCGATTCGCTCATGTACAGCCTGCTGCCGCTGCAGGCCGAAGCGCTCGGCTTTTCGTTGGCCGGCGTGGGGCTGCTGCTCAGCGCCAACCGCATCATCCGCCTGTTCTCCAACACCTGGGCCGGCCTGGCCTTCGAGCGATTTGGGCCGCGCTTGCCGTTCGTGTTTGCGGCCGTATTGAGCGTGATCACCACCTGGCTGTACGGCGCCGGCTATGGATTCGCTGTGTTCCTTCTGGCGCGCGCCGGTTGGGGGGTGGCCTGGTCGATCTTCCGGCAGGGGGGCTACGTTGCGGTGTGGGCCGCCGGCGGGGAACGCAAAGGCCGCCTGATGGGCAGTTTATGGGGACTGGTACGGGTCGGCAGCGCGGTGAGCGTGCTGCTGGGCGGCTACCTGTACGACCAGCATGGATTCCCGGCGGCAGTGTTGGTGGTGGCAGGCCTCACGCTGTTCTCGATCCCCGGCGCGCTGCTGGTTCGCTGGCCGGGCGGCCAGAGCGATATGGCCGAAAGGCCGGCCTCTCCGTTGGCCGGCTGGCGGGAGGGATTCAGTACGGCGGTGCGGCGAGGCATCCTGGCGGTTGGATTCATGTACCCGCTCTTTGAAGCCATCGTCGCGGCGACGCTTTCGAAATACATTGAATTCAATTTGAGCGACTCGATTGAAATCCTGGCAGTTGGTATCGGCACTGTGGCGGGTTTGATGCTGGCGCTGCGTTTCACCGCCGATTTCATCTTCGCGCCGCTGCTGGGTGCGGTCTCAGACCGGACCGGGCAGCCCCGAGCGATCATGGTCTTAGCATTCTTTATCTTCATCAACATTTTGTTGGCGGTCTATTTGGACGGCCTATGGTCGTTGGTGTTCCTGGCGCTGGTGTTCTTTGCGGGTTCGGGTATGTTCGCGGCTGCGAACGCGGCCGCATCCGGCGAGGCGACCAGCACGGCGCGGCCGCATATGTTCGTAAGCCTGTTCACCACCTCGGTGGACGCGGGTGCGGCGCTGGGGCCATTGATCGCCTTCCCGCTGGTGAACTTGATCGGATTCGAGATGCTGTATGCTTCCGCAGCGGGAGTGCTGGCGTTCGCGGCGCTGCGGTTGTGGAGTATTGCGCAGAAGTCAGCATAGCCCGACTAGAAACCTGATAAAATATGCCGCTCAGAAGAAATCATAAAATTGGAGGTGTTTCGTGGAAAAGGCGCGCGAAATTAAGCATTTGCTGGTAAAAACCGTGCAAAACCATCATGAGTATCAAGAAAATCAGCTTGGCGGGGATTACAACAATGATTGGTCCAAATGGTATGCGGATTTTCTGCTGGAGAACGACCTGGTGGAAGTCTGGGGACGTGAGATAACAGCGGAAGAATTGGCCGCCACTTTGCGACAGCTTGATGAGGAATACAAGGCGGAAGAGCGCGAGGAGAACTGGCCGACATACTACGCCGGCCGCATGGTCGAGATGTAAACAGGCCTAGGCAGACGGGTTTAGCACGATAAAAAATATTCATGGAGATCAAATGTACGCGAAGAAAGAAGAACTGCCCCGCTGGGACCTGACGAATGTGTATCCCAGCCTGGAATCAAAAGAATTTACCCAGGCGAATGTGCGCATGAGTGAGATGATCGCCAACATCGGTGATTATCTCGAAGAACACAATATCGATCCATCTCAACCACCCAAGAACAAGGATCCGAAATATCTGGCGGACGTGGCCGGCGGATTCATTGAGTTGGCCAATGAGACCCTGCGATTTGCCAATACCATCTCGGCCTACATTTATTCGTTCGTGTCAACCGATTCGTTCAATGACCCCGCGAAAAAGGCGCTGTCCGAATGGGAGCAGGCCTACGTTCCGATGCATAAGAATCTAAACATCACCTTCCAGGGATGGGTTGGGCAAATCGCCGATTGATCCCCGAGGTGGCCAAGCAAGAGGGCGCGGCAGGTGAGCATGCATTCTATCTGCAGGAAGCGGCCGAGCAAAGCCAATACATGATGAGCGCGGCTGAAGAGGCCCTGGCATCCGAACTGCATCTCAGCGGGGCGGGCGCGTGGGGAAAACTGCAGCAAACCATCACTTCCCAATTGACCTGGGAGATCGAAAACGAAGAAGGGGCTACTGAAGCATGGCCGATGACCGAAATCATCAACCTGCGCTCCCACAATGACGAGACCATGCGGCGGCGGGGCTACGAAGCAGAACTGGCTGCCTGGGGCTCGCTGGAAAACCAATACGCCGCCTGCCTTAATGGGGTCAAGGGCTCGGTCAACACCCTAAATAAGCACCGCAAGCGTGAAGACGCCATCCACGGATCGCTGGATAGTTCCCGCATCGACCGGCCGACTTTGGATGCCATGCTTGGCGCCATGAAAGAATCCTTCCCCATGTTCCGCAAGTATTTCAAAGCGAAGGCCAAAAATCTGGGCAAAGAGAGCTTGCCCTGGTGGGAAGTGTTTGCTCCCGCGCCCGCATCGGAGATGACATTCTCGTACCAAGAAGCCAGTGATTTCGTGATTGATAATTTCGCAAATTTCTCGCCCGGACTGGCAGAATACGCCCGCAAAGCGATCGACAAGAACTGGATCGATGTGGGGCCGCGCGAAGGAAAGACCGCCGGGGCTTTCTGCATGGGGGTTCCGGGTGTGGATGAATCGCGCATTTTGCTCAACTTCGACGGTTCTTTCGACAGCGTCTCCACGCTGGCCCACGAGCTGGGGCACGGTTTTCACAATGAGTGCGCCATCGGCAAAGAATCCCTGCAGAAGGTCACCCCCATGACGCTGGCCGAGACCGCTTCGATCATGTGCCAGACCATCATCACCGATGCGGCCCTCGAGGCGGCTGACAGCCCCGCAGAGAAATTCGCCATTCTGGAAAATGACCTGATCGATGCCAGCCAGGTCGTGGTTGACATCTATTCACGCTATCTCTTTGAGAAAGAGGTGTTTGAACGCCGGGCCGAAGCGGAGCTATCTGCAGAGGACTTGAAGGAGATCATGGAACGCGCCCAGGTGGAAACCTACGGCGAGGGCCTGGATGAGAAATATCTCCAACCGTACATGTGGACCTGGAAACCCCATTACTATTCTTCCGGGCGCTCGTTCTACAACTACCCGTATACTTTTGGGCTGCTGTTCGCGACCGGTTTGTATGCCATCTACAAACAGCGCGGCGAAGATTTCGTGCCGGATTATGTGGACCTGTTGGCGAGCACGGGCGAAGCCAATGCCGCCGACCTGGCAGACCGATTTGGCATAGATATTCGTACGAAAAAGTTCTGGGAAGACAGCCTGAAGATCATCGGCGAACGGGTGGAGGCCTATATCGCCCTCTAGCGGCAGGGTCTGTTTAAGCGCTCTAAGGTAAATAAAAACCTCCCGGCGGTGAATGCTGCCGGGAGGTTTGTTTATGTTCAGAAAGAAATGTCGAGTTTAGGGGATGTCGGCTTTGGTGAGCTTGATCTCCATGGTGGGCTGGGTCCAGCCGATGCCGTACAGGCCGTAGCCTGTGATGGGGCAGGCCAGACGTCCGTTGGGATAGTCTTCCAGGTGGAAGGTGATGGTGGTGGGGCATTTCACCCAGCGTCCGACCCAGACATCGTAATACCAGATGCCCATGTTGGAGCCGGCTGTGCGCCAGAGCTCACGCTCACTGCGGTCCATGTCGAAGTAGACCTGAACAATGCCGTAGACCTTATCCATGAGGCGGCCGTCCTCACCGTAGAAGCGCACGTCCATCAGGTTTTGGGTCCAGACGTGCCAGGCCAGGCCGTAGTTGGGGGGATGCTCGTATTTTTCGACCTGGATGGTGCCGCGGAAAGCGGCTTCTTCCTGGGACACGCCGGAATTGCCGATCGAGATGTCATAGTAGTCGCCGTAATCGACGCTGACCTCTTTTCGCTGGATGGGTTTGGCGGCGAACACGGACTGCCAGGCGAATACGCCCGCCACCAGGACGACCAAAGCGATCGCTGCCAGCTGGATGATCTTCTTTTTACCCATAGGTTTCCTCCAGATGATGCCGCCGGTAAGTGTTTCTATTATATGCTTTTTGGGCGGTCATTTTGCCTGCAATATTTGTGACAATTACAGGTTAAGGGTGCAAGCTTTATGCCGCGCCTACAGGTCGGAGGTGCAGTGCGGGCAGCGGGTGGCCTTGATGGGGATCTCGGTGAAGCAGTGCGGGCAGTCCTTGCTGGTGGGCTCGGCCGCCGGGGCTTCTTCCTCACGCTGCAGGCGGTTGACGCTGCGGATGAGCATGAACATGGCGAAGGCCACGATGAGGAAATTGATAATGGTGTTGAGGAATAGGCCGTAGTTAACGGTGACGGCGCCGGCTTCTTTGGCCAGTTCGAGGCTGTCGTAGGGGCCGGGGGCGGCGCCGGGCTGCAGTACCATATACAGGTCGGTAAAATCGACGTTGCCGAGCAGCATGCCGACCGGGGGCATGATCACATCCGCGACGAGCGAGGAGATGATGGTGCCGAACGCGGCACCGAGGATGATGCCGACGGCCATATCGAGCACGTTGCCGCGCATGGCGAATTCACGAAATTCTTTTATCATGGTTACCTCCTGATATGGCAAAGATGGGATTTCAGTGATTCAATGGTGTGTTTTTTCTAGCAAAAGGGGAGCATAACATGGAAGGGGGGAGGGGGGAAGTGGATGAGGTGAATTTTCATCACATGGTAGTATTAAATAATGTCAGCTTCAGAAGCGTTGAACATTCTTTCGAACGTGCCGTATTTCTCTGAAATCGCCGAAGAGGATCTAGAGAATATCGCCAAGCAGGCCCTTCCAAAAGAATATGGACCGGACCAAGTTGTCTTCCAGGAAGGCGATCGCAGTGCGGGATTATTCGTGGTCGAAAGCGGCTGGTTCAAAGTGATCAAGATCTCACCCGGTGGGCGGGAACAGGTCATCAATTTCATTGGCCCTGGGGAAGCATTCAATGCACTCAGTCTATTCGCGGACATTCCCAATCCGGCCACAGCTATCGCCTTGGAATCGGCTAAATTGTGGCTTATTCGCCACGAAGTCATGCTGCAAATGATAGATGCGTACCCCAACCTCGCCCAAGCGGTAATAAAGACCTTAGCTGGACGGGTGCTGCATTTGGTTGCTTTGGTAGAAGATCTCTCCCTGCGAAGCGTCGAATCCCGGTTGGCGCGCCTATTATTGGAACAGGCTGCAGACGAAACGGTCCACCGGCAAAAATGGGCCACCCAAACCGAATTGGCGGCCCGGCTGGGGACGGTGACGGATGTGTTGAGCCGCGCCCTGCGGAAATTGAGCGACGATGGCTTGATCTCTGTCTCTCGGCATCAAATTCAGGTCCTTAAACCGGCCGAACTGGAAGCCCGGGCCAACAGCGGACAATAAATTGCTCCCAGTAAATCAGACAAAAGTCGTAGAATAATTATGGGGGCAGCACTAGAATGGGGGCGAAATGGACAAATTATCAAATAGACCGGTACCAATAATCGATCTTTCTATTTGTGATGGCTGCGGCCTATGTGTTCAGGCTTGCCCGCATGGCGCGCTGGCGATCAAGGATAGCAAAGCGTTTGTCAGCGACCCGCAGGTTTGCGAATACAGCGGGTATTGTGAACTGATCTGCCCGCTAAGAGCTGTTAGCCGTCCGTTCCAAATAATATTCCCGGAAACAGGAGCCTAACTATGAAAAAGTTCTTCAACAAATGGACTCGCATCTTTCACCGCTGGATCGCGCTGCCAACGTTAGTGATCATACCCATCGCAGTGATCTCGAAATTTACCGGGGATGGCGCAGACCATCTGCCCCCTCAAATAGAACAGTTTCAATCCATCCTAATGCTGCTGTTGGCGATCAGCGGAGCTTATCTATACCTGATCCTGTATCTGGCAAAAAAGCGAAAATCTAAACAAAAGAATCTGAAAAACGCACCGGCTGCTCAGTAACAGTCGATGATGGGCCGATAACGTGGAGCTCGTTTGCACACAGGAGAGACAATAGATGAACACCAAACTGACAAAAACTGCGGCAGTTCTCGCATTTATCATCGGCGCGATGGCCATCTTTGCCGGCGGCCAGGTAGCGTTGGGGAAGATCATGGATTACTACGTGATCGACTGGCTTCCGATCTACAATCTCATCGTTGGAATAATATCCGCCTTCTTCACCGCGATCGTTATCTGGAAAGGCAGCCAGATCGCCATGCCAGCTGCGATAGCCACATTTTTCAGCCATGCTGCAGTGATGCTGATCATACAAACCGCCAATCGAGATGTGGTTGCGCCGGACAGCATCATGGCCATGACGGTCAGGATGATCGTCTGGTTGCTGATCATCATCTTGATGATTATGCAATCACGGAAATATCCGTCGAGTGCCATATAAGGAACTCTATCCAATGAGTATCACATCGACTAATATTGCTGCGTTGACCGCTTTCCTGATCGGCGCCATGTCTGCCGCCGCGGGTGTGATGGTGGTGATCGGGAAACCGATGAAATATCACGTAATAGATTGGCTCCCGGTTTACAACCTCATCTTGGGTCTGATATCAGCTTTTTTCACCTCGATCCTAATCTGCCAAGGAAACCAGATCGGCCTGCCTGCAGCTGCGACCACATTAGCAGGACACAGTATCGTGCTGTTGATCTTAAGAACCAGATACCGGGATGTAGCCGCAAAACAGAGTGTTGGCGCGACGCTGTTCAGGATTATCGTCTGGCTGTTGATTATCGCTTTGATGTTGGTGTAGGCAACGGTTTGCGTCCCACGTCCAAACACGGCTATTCACCCTGGAATTATATTTGACCCTTGGTGAATAAACTCAATGAAAAGGAAATAATATGACCAACCCTTATATATACACAATTTTGATCTATCTCTTCTTGGCCATTTTCGGTGCGCTTGATGCCGCATTGGTCAGCTATGAGCTTCTGCCCTGGGTGAATGGATTGCGCTGGATGCGCGTCCACCTGATCACACTGGGCATACTCACACAGCTAATATTCGCCCTTATGCCGGTGCTTGTCGCCAAACGGCTGAAGCAGCCCAAGCAAAAATTCCGCTGGGACATCTGGCTGATGCTCAACATGGGGATATTGGCCTTGTTGTACGGTATCCCGCTGATGAACTTCGCGGCCATATTCACCGGCGGCACGCTGGTCTTTACCGCCGCGACCGTCCTTGGCCTGCAGCTGCACCGCATGAGGAAGAATTCAGGCGTGCCGGCAGATGCCGAGCAAACTGACCCTCACATCGGACGCAAGTTCTACATCAGCGGTCTGAGCTACTTTTTACTCGGTATAATAATCGGCACCGGGCTTTGGATGGGGTGGCCGGCAATGCTCCGTATGATGGTGCCGATCGAAGTGCATATCCACGCAAATAATTGGGGCTTGATGTCGCTCGTATTTGCGGGTCTCCTGGTGGATATTTATCCAAAAGCAGCTGGGCGCTCTCTGGCCTGGCCGCGTTCAATCACACCGATATTTTGGATGATGACCTTCGGGGCTCTCGGCCTGGTTCTGGGGCCGTGGACCGGGTCGCTATTTTTTACCGTCCCCGGTTTAATCCTGCATATTTCCGCCACGGTGTGGCTGCTGGCAAATGTCATCAAGCCCCTCAAGGGCGATCGCAAAGCCTGGACCCCGGGGATGTGGCATCTGACGACAGCTTACTTTTGGATCCTCGCCCCGATATCGATGGCCCCCTTTGTGATCTTGGGTGTGCCGGGAATCTCTGGGGCAGGAGTTGAGGCCAGCGCCCCGCAAGCCCTGATCTATGGCTGGGTGCTGCAATTTGGTTATGCCCTGGTCCCTTATTTCTTCCGACGGGCATTGCACACTGGTCAAGAGCTCGGAGGAACCTGGTTCAGTCTTTGGACGATAAACCTCGGAGGCGCCTTTTTATGGGCTAGCATTTTCATTGAACCGCTGAGCGGCCTGCTGCATGGAACGGCCTATCTATTGTGGGCGCTCTCCTTTTTGCCAATTGCAAAACAGATCTGGCAAGCTCTTCCCAAGGAAGCAGTAAAAGATCCTGTTACACAATAATGCGAAATATTAATAAAGGAAAATCAATGAAGAAAATACTTAAGATCAGCTCCGGCATGATCCTCGGCATCCTGATCATCAGCGCATGCAGTTCCCAAGTTATCGACGAATCAAGCGCAAGCGATACCGGTATGATGGGCAGCGGCGGCATGATGGGGAACGGCGGCCGGATGCGGTTCCACATGGCCACTATTCCGGATGAATATGCCGGATTGGAAAGCCTGATCCCCTCAGATGGTGATTCCATTGAGCGCGGGCAAATTGTCTTCACCACTCACTGCGCATCATGCCATGGAGACGGCGGCATGGGTGACGGCCCGGCTGGGGTTGCCCTGGATCCATCGCCCGCCCCCATCGCACACACCAGCCAGATGATGGGTGATAATTATCTCTTCTGGCGGATATCTGAAGGCGGCGCTGCATTTGAAACCGCCATGATCTCCTTTAAAGATATCCTTTCTGAGCAGGAGCGCTGGGATGTGATCAACTATATCCGCGCCCTCGGCAGCAACCAGGTCGAACCCCAACGTCAGTTCGGGGGCACGATCAATGATCCCGAATTGCAGGCGACTCAACAGGCCGAGATGCTTTCCGCGGCAGTAGAACAAGGTGTGATATCTCAGGAAGAAGCCGATTTCTTTGCCGATATTCATCCGACCATCGATGAATTCATGGAAAACAATCGTGACAGCCTTGATAATACCGAACGGCCAATGATGGAAAGCGGCTTGGAAACCATGGTAGCGCAGGGCATCATCACGGAAGAAGAGGCCGACCGATTCGTAGATATCCACGACCGGTTGTTGGTAGCGGGGTTGATGGAATAAGAGAATTGCGGCGCTCATCTGTGAGCAGGTGAGCGCCGGGTGTGCTGTTTTTATCCCCTGACCTCGGTGAAGTTCTCGAAGAGGCCAGGGGATTGTTCTCTTAAGGTGATTACTGGATGGATCTATAGCCAGGAGCCGGGAAGTGGGGTAGGGATGAAGTCACTATATGTGAAATTTGGGACAAACAGGTAGCGCGATAGGGCCAGATGTCCCTGTTTGTGGGGGAAAATCGTATGAAAATTGATATAGCAAGATATAACAAGATATAGCAAAAAGAAAAAAGAACTCGGATCGGAGGCCTTGCGATGGACGAATTGATCACTACAAAACAAGTGCAGGAGCTGCTGCGCGTTGACCGCATCACCGTCTACCGCATGGTGAAGGACGGCCGCCTGCCGGCCGTCAAGGTCGGCAGCCAGTGGCGCTTCCCGCTCAACGAGATACAGGAGATCCTGCAGGGCGGCACACGCTCGAAAGAGGAAATCGAGGATACCTACGCACCTTCTGAGGTGCTGCCGGTGCACTGCATCCAGGTCATCCAGGAGGTTTTCGCCGAAATGAATGAGGTCGCTTCGGTAGTCACCGATATCCACGGCGAACCGGTGACCGAGATCAGCAATTCCTGCGAATTCTGCAACCTGATCCTCGAGAGCCCGTCCGGGCGCGCTGCCTGCGTGGCGGCCTGGCGCAACCTGGCCGCATCACCCCAGAGCGATCCCCAGTTCGTGCAGTGCCATGCCGGCTTTCAATATGCCCGCGGCCGCATTGAACTCAATGGTGAACTCACCGCCATCCAGGTCGCCGGCCAGTTCCTGCTGACGCCTCCGAGCCAAGATGAGATCGCTGGGCGTGTCGAAGAGCTGTCGGAAAAACACGGCATCCCGGCAGAGAAACTGTCCGCGGCAGCCAAGTCCATCCGGGTCCTGGATGAAAGCCGTCAGGGCAAGATCGGCAAGTGGCTGAAGAAGGTCGCCGTCACCTTCCAGGTTATCGCCAAAGAACGCGCCGAACTGCTGGACCGGCTGAAGAATATATCTGACCTGAGCACATTCGATATCTAAGGAAAACCATGACCGACACTCTGAGAGATCACAAATATATCTGGATCTTCGGGCTGGGAATCACCCTGCTCTTGATCCTGGTGCCCGTGTTGATCTTCGCCCCGCGCGCCGCCAAAGCGCTGGACGATCCCTGGGCACATGTTCCTGTCAGGGAACCGCACACCGACCACACCTTTTTGATGGAAGGCCCCTACGAGAGCGGCCAGGAAGTGACGACTGCCTGCCTGGAATGCCATGAGGACGCCGCCGGCGAAGTGATGGGCACCACCCACTGGACCTGGGAGAGTGAGCCGGTGCTGCTGCCCGACCGCGAGGAAGAGGTGACCATCGGCAAGAAGAACCAGATCAACAACTTCTGCATCGGCATTCAGGGCAACTGGCCCAAATGCACCACCTGCCACGCCGGTTACGGCTGGGAAGATGAAAACTTTGATTTCGAAGCAGAGGAAAATGTGGATTGCCTGGTGTGCCACGATCAAACCGGCGCGTATGTCAAAGGCGAATCCGGTAATCCCGTCGAGGGTGTCGACCTGCTGGCGGCCGCCCAAAGCGTCAGCTTCCCCACCCGCCAGAACTGCGGCAGCTGCCATTTCAACGGCGGGGGCGGCAACGGCGTCAAGCACGGCGACCTGGATGAGAGCATGTATTACCCTTCTGAAAGTGTTGACGTGCACATGGGCACGCACGATTTCCAGTGCATCGACTGCCACCAGACCGAAGACCACCACATTTCTGGGCGCTCCATCTCCGTGGGCGTAGATTCTGAAGGCCAGATCTTCTGCACCGACTGCCATTCCGATAACCTGCACGAGGATGAACGCCTAAACGCCCACCTGGACAGCGTGGCCTGTCAAACCTGCCACATACCCTCCGGGGCGGTGAAAGACCCCACCAAGATGGAATGGGATTGGTCCACCGCCGGCGAGGATTGGGGCGACGACCCGCACGAATATTTGAAGATCAAGGGCAGCTTCGTTTATGAAAGCAATTTCACGCCCGAATACTACTGGTTCAACGGCAGTGTGGACCGCTACCTGCTAGGCGACCAGATCGACCCGACCATGGTGACCAACATCAACCGCCCGCTCGGCGACATTACCGACATCAGCGC
>Ga0224514_10000500_pt1 | contig 11236 bp, 13 predicted proteins | sample SF_May12_sed_USG_3_FD_169107 | JGI IMG/M metagenome (GOLD analysis project Ga0224514, IMG submission 169107) | Sediment microbial communities from San Francisco Bay, California, United States - SF_May12_sed_USGS_24 | ecosystem: Environmental > Aquatic > Marine > Sediment | place: USA...
GCAGGGTCGTTGCCACGACGCTTGCGCCGCAGCCTGTATTGCTAGGCGGTTATTGTTCTTCGGAGTTTGGCGTTTGAACCCTTCACTAGTGCCTTGTGAGCACTCCTCCATTTTGTGTTGATCGAGCGGTGTGCCAGCTGTTGTTGCGGGATACGAGGCGTAGCAGGGGGGGTGAATCCATCAACAAAGGTAGAGGTTGAGGCGGCGGAACACTGGATGGAGAGCTTGTTAGCAGTTGGCGACTGTCCACATGCAGGTAAAAGTACAATATGGTTTTAGCGAGGAGGGAGAGTGGCAAGGGCTGGTAGGAGGCAATGGCGGCACCGCCATCAAGCCAAAGGTCTACCGGCTGCCGTAGAGGACGATGCTTCTGGTGCCGCTGCACCACCACTACCACCGACGACGACAAAGCGCGTAGAGGACGATGCGGCTGCTGTCGCTTGCATTGGACGGAACTAGCGAGATGAATTAGAAATTGCAGGCATTGATTATAACGATGAGGATTGTAAAATGGGTGGTGTTGATACTGATGCTACCGCGTCTCACGCCCAGAAGAGAAGCGTAAGCTGTGTTGGAGGGGAGGGTAGAACAAAGGTCGACGTGTTGCGGAATTGTCAAACCCGACGTGTGTTGACATCTATTCTGGCTCCTGCAGAAAACAACTTTAAATTAACAGAGTCCCCCTCCTCGCCGCCCATCGCCCAACTTCCTTGTAGCGGGGGAAGCAGATTTGGCACACTGCCAGATTTTCTCCTCCTAGGCTGACTTCAAAAGCTCACGAAGCAGCTCACAACACAGTAACTCGTTTTCGGTCTACGTCCAGCAATGTTTCCCTCTTCCATTTTAGCTACGTTCTCCACGGATGCGACGAGCAAGCTGAATGTCCTTTGGCATGATAGTGACACGCTTGGCGTGGATGGCGCACAAGTTGGTGTCCTCAAAGAGACCGACTAGGTAGGCCTCGGCAGCCTCCTGGAGAGCAAGGACAGCGGTTGATTGGAAGCGAAGGTCAGATTTGAAGTCCTGAGCAATCTCTCGAACGAGACGCTGGAAGGGGGCCTTGCGGATGAGGAGGTCGGGGGATTTTTGATAGCGACGGATCTCACGGAGAGCGACGGTTCCTGGGCGGTAACGGTGGGGCTTCTTGACGCCTTCGGTGGCGGAGGCGGACTTGCGAGCGGCCTTGGTGGCGAGCTGCTTGCGGGGGGCTTTGCCCCCAGTGGACCTGCGGGCAGTTTGCTTGGTACGGGCCATTTGTGGTGTTGTGTGAGAATTATGGATGCCAGCAATGAATTCCCAGGGCTCTGCTGATGAGAGCCTGATTTCCTCGTCCTGCAATTGAAGTCCGCCCTTTGCAAAAAGGAACTCTGTGAAAATTATGAGCGCTCTGAGGTTAGGCAGACCTTGGTAAACAAGGCCTCTTTTTCTTCGATTGGTTATGCTTTTTGACCTCCTTACTCTTTGACCTCCTTTCTCGTGGACGAGTTCAGTGGTCGATCCGGTTGATCTTCTTTCTTGCGAATGGTTTTGCTTTGTTGCCCTCCTTTCTTGCGAATTTGGTTAATCCAAACACACCATCATGCACCTGCCACCATGGAAGTCAATGCACACCACAGTCACAGTTAATTTCTGGTCCGGCCCGCTGCACACCGCCCACCATTCTTGCACAATCTTCTATCAGTGGAACAAACAACACATTGTGAACAAAGATGGTGGACATAGAAGATGCAAGCAGCCCTCGTGCTGGGTTTCCACGCCGTCGCGCTTCTCTGCACAATGTGCCCAGTGCAGTGATTGGTTTGATGGCAGAGTACCTCCAGCCACCCGATGTTTATCACCTTCTCGCGGTGTTGGACAAGGATCTCACCGGAGGGTACCCTCCTTTGCTTTTTCCCTCCTTGGCCTTTTCCATTCCGGGCTTTGATTCAATCCTGGCGGCGTCTTTGGAGGTCGGTTTGAAGCGCACTCTGGAGAAGAACAAAGTCCGCTCGTGCAACATGTATGCATCTTTCGCTGGGCTCGCTGCAGAGCTAGGACCCGGACAGCAACAAGGAAGTCCTCGCCTGTCGCGAGGCCTTGAGTGGAAGTCGGCTGCGGTCGCCATTAGTGGTGGCATCATGGTGCAGACCGCGCTAGGAGAGACATGGAAGGGCAGCGACATCGACGTGTACTGCACCCAGGCCGCAGCGCCTGCTGTGAGGTCCTGGCTCATCAGGGACGTGAAACAGGTGCTTGTTGGTGTCAATTGTCGCTACAAGGACGTCGTCCCTTGGTCCCTCAAAGATCCCATCGTCGACCACGTCGAATACTGGGCAAACGCTCCCGCTGATGGTGAACGATACAAAAGCGGCGCGAGAACTATGTGGGAATTCGATTACGATGAGGTGTGCCACCGTGGTCCCGTTGGTTTCCAGGGCAATGCACTGTTCGATGGCACCGAGCCAATTGACGATGACCCCCACAGTTTTCTCATGATAACAAAAGGCGACGTCCCCATCCCCTTTGAACCACGCCTTCTCCACACATTAGACGTTAACGGTGCCCGCGTGATGAAGAAGGAGGTTGTTACCATCGACTTGATAGTTGTGAAATCAGGGGAGTCCATCTCGCGCGCCATTCAGAACTTTGACATTGACATATGCAAGTGTTCGTGGGATGGATTGGGTTCCTTCCATGTGCCGGCTCCTCGGAATACTTTTCGTCGACTGTCGGAGTTGAGCAATGGACAGGAGGCGAATGAAATGCTCTTCTATGCGAAATGTGTCGCTATCGAGAGCCAGAAGCCCTTTAGTGAAATGATGAAAGAACTGCAAGCGAAACACAGAGAAACACACACCATGCTTTGGGAAAAGCAACTGAAACACCTCCGGGCGATGAACGAGGATATAGCAGAGCTGTTCGTGCAATTGGAGTTGGTCGTTGACACGTTCAATGTCTTCTCACCAGAGTTTGATGTTCCCCTGCCCGTGGACATCATGTGGTTGACAAGAGAATTGCGCGAGATGTTGATCCAGAATGTTGTGAAAGGCCCTGGTACAAACGGGCACGACAAGCACAATTCCATCATGAAGAGCGTAGAGCGGATCCAAAAATACAACCGTCGCGGGATCACCGTCAACCCTCGTCCACGTCAAAGTGAGGCACTGCGAACACTGCCCGCCCATGTGCATTTCTTCAGCACGTCACACCTCACTAGTCATTTTAGCCCACCCATACTGAAGAGCACGTCGCGCACATCCCGATTGGACCGATGGGCAACAAGCGAACACGGTGTTGCCACGAAAGTTGCATTGAAGCCGGTGGGGGTTTCTTCGTATCGTCAAAGGTGGAGCAAGTACGAGCAACTCGTGGTCAGAGCTCGACAGAAGAATGCAGTGTCGGCCAGCGCATTGGCAGCAGTGACGCCCAAAGGTGCAACGGCCCAAATCGGACCGAGGCGCAAGAAAACGAAAGTGCCGTCACTGCTCCTGTCAAAAGAAGACCGGTCGGTCAGCAAGATTCTTGCCGAGACATCATCATCAAGGCAGGTGGAGATGCTGAGAATGCGAACGAAGCTTGAGCAAGAACGAAGATCGTTTTAATATGCCATCCCCCCTTGGAGGAGATATGACAACACATCATTGCCAATTGACGAGATTATTTCTTTGGTAGAACAGAGCAAAAGAGGGCAAGCATTAATAACAGATGAACTCTTAACAAACTAAACTAGAACTCGGTGTGCAGATCAAACACTTGGAGGTCTCTGTCCACGCCCACTCCAGATTTGCTGTACTCGCTCACTCTGTTTTCGAAGAAATTGGTTTTGCCCTGCAGGCTGATCATATCCATCCAATCAAAAGGGTTTTCAACCTTGTAATGTTTGCTGTACCCAAGTGCTTGAAAGAGCCGGTCTGCACAGAAACATATGTACTCACACATGAGGGCGCTATTCATGCCGATCAATTCCACCGGGAGAGCATCGGCAACGAACTCCTTCTCAATGTCCACAGCACTCGTCAAGATTTCGACAACGCGGCACTCGGGCAACTTGTTTGCCAGCCTTGAGTGCACGAGGCAAGCAAAGTCGCAGTGCAGGCCTTCGTCCCGCGCAATCAATTGGTTTGAGAAGCAAAGACCAGGCATCAGACCACGCTTCTTGAGCCAAAATATTGCACAGAACGAGCCGGAGAAAAATATGCCCTCCACAGCTGCGAAAGCGATCAGCCTCTCTGAGAAGGACGCGTTATTGGCGTTGCACCACTTGATTGCCCAATTGGCCTTCTTCTGGACGCATGGGATGGTTTCCAAGGCAGAGAGGATGCGACGCTTCTCCCTTTTGTCCTTGATGTAAGTGTCGATCAGAAGTGCGTAGGTTTCGCTGTGAATGTTCTCCATGGCAATCTGGAATCCATAAAAACACCGCGCCTCAGGCAATTGCACCTCAATGGCAAAATTGCTCAACAGGTTTTCGTTCACGATGCCATCGGAAGCGGCAAAGAAAGCAAGCACGTGTGAGATGAAATGACGCTCCTCGTCTTTGAGGCCATTCCAGTCTTCGTGGTCAGAAGCAAGGTCGATCTCCTCGACAGTCCAAAACGACGCCAATGCTTTTTTGTAAAGATGCCAAATTTCAGCGTCTTCGATAGGAGAGAGCACAAAACGATTCGGGTTAGGCCTCAACAGTGGCTCCTCGGCGGGCTGCATTCTGCTCTTGTGTCTGCGCGAGGTCGAGGCCGGTGAAGTGTCAAGTTGGCGCTCCACCGTCGCAACTGCTGGCCCAGTTCTGCTTGCTACACACACAAATCAGAAATCCCTGGTCACAGGTAAGAGGGAAAGCCAAATACCCCCAAGTAGCCTTTTCTGCCATTTGACCTTTGACGTCCTTTCTTGTAAATGCGTCGAGAAGGTCTAAGTTGGGGGTCAAGCTTTTGGACTCTTTTCTTGTGAATGAAATTAGCTGGGCGGGCCCAAAAGGCAGCAACAGCAACATAACTTAGGCGGCCAAAACAATGGTTCTGGACACAACAATAACAGAAGAGGGGCAAAAACCTTGCACAGTTCCTTGTGCTGGCATCTTTGACAACCTGGGCCTGCTCGCCGAAGCCGCCAGAGTGGTGGATGCAGCGTCCCCGGAGGTGGAAGCAAAAAAGCCGTCCTCGGTACCTGATACAGGTGCAAAGGTGAAGAAAGCCTTGCCTCACCATCGTCGACGCGGTGGGCTGAATGGCTGCACCTTGTTCAAGCAATACAAAAAGTATTGCATCGTCAAACGCGAAGTCACTTTGGATGATTTCGTCGAAAATCTCTTTGTTTATGCAAAGGAGGTTCGCCATCTATCTATGTGCAAGGGCGAACTTGCACGTGCAGGAGCCGGAGGGATAGATGCACGTTTGTTGAACATGTGGAAGGAATTGTCTCCTGAACAGCGACAAGAATACAATGTCCGCGCGTTGGAGGTAAAATACAAGACGGCCATCATCCTTCGTGGACACAAACTGGTGGATTTTGCTACGGCCAGCATCAAATTACCGGCAAGCCCTCTGAAATGTGGTCTTGGGGGGGGGGTGTATACCAAAGAGCAAGTTGTTACAGCCCCAGATCCTAGTTATGTTCCGATACTGGACGTAAAAGAACGCCGTCGCTGGGCGGCAGCTGAATGGAATGCTGCCAATGCCAATCCTGAACCCAAGCATTCGAGACCCCCTCGAGTGAGACCCCCCAAGAGCGACAAAGCAAGTCGGAAACGGGCAGTGGGGATAGCAAATGACAGCGAAAAAGCAAGGGCGAAAGAAGCCGAACGAAAAAGGGTGGAGAGGGAAGAAGAAAAGAAGAACGATCACACAGTTAAATTCTCAAGCACTGCCGAGGGGAGGACGAGATCTCGATCCCAGCCTCGTACAGTGCACTTTTCGCGGTTTTTCAATGGTCGTCTGTGAGATTGGGGATGTGGGATGCGCGTTTCACGAGAGATTCCTGCGGGTGGTTTGTTTGAGTAGTCACTGAGCTACGACCACGCGAATGTCGCAGATGTGTGCATTCTGACTGTGATTCAGAAGATCTTCGCCTAGTGCAGCTTCCCAGACTTGGCCAAATTGGACAAGAAATAAGAGTGTTAATTCATTGTTTTAGAGGAGAGAAGCGATCATTGCTACATTGTCTGAGTGCCCCCTGCACGACACTGCTCTATTCACTGCTCGCCTTACGCTTCAATGCAATTAAATATGCCCTATCTCTGTATCGCGCAAAACGTTCATCGGGAATGTTCTGCAAATCGATTTTCAGTGCGGTCAAAAATTGACGGTGCTCTTCCTCTTCTCGCAGCACCACCAATGAGTTAGCAACCGCCAATTCGTGGGGCGTTGTGCCGATCAAGCGCTGCCCGCCGTTTAGTTCCCACTCCCCCTGAAGCCTCTTCTCTTCCTCCTGCCGAAGCAGCCGCGAAACAACCAGGTGCCTTGGAGGACGAGGGGGGAGTGGATCAATCGGTCTTGGATTCGGAGGACAAACTCGCCGACGAACAGACCTCACGGGAGGAAAGGGATCAGCGGGTCTTGGAATCGGAGGAGGAGCATGCCAAGGGGGGTGAAGGGGGTCAGCGCGTGGCGCTCCGTCGTCGTTCATTGTGTTTGTCCTTCGAACCGGTCTTGGATTCGGAGGACGAACTAGCCGATAAACCGACCCCACAGGAGGAAAGGGATCAGCGGGTCTTGGAATCGGAGGAGGAGCGTGCCGAGGAGGATGAAGGGGGTCAGCGCGTGGCGCTCCGTCGTCGTTCATTGTGTTTGTCCTTCGAACCGGTCTTGGATTCGGAGGACGAACTAGCCGATAAACCGACCCCACAGGAGGAAAGGGATCAGCGGGTCTTGGAATCGGAGGAGGAGCGTGCCGAGGAGGATGAAGGGGGTGAGCGCGGGGCGCTCCGTCGTCATTCATTGTGTTTTCCTTCACATTGTTTTTGCAGACGAAGACCACAACAAACTCAACTTTACCTCATTTGCAGTCTTCTGTTGTTGCCAAGAGCAAAGAACCACACTCAATCCCAGTCCAGTAGCCCAGCCGAGTTTTGACCACCGTTAACCTCCACTATCTTTCCGGTGAGAAAGAGGACAAAAGGTTACCCGCTTTTTGACGTCGGCTCGACCTCTGATCTTACCTCTTTTGCAGTCTTCATGTTGTTGCGAGAGCAAAGAACCACACCCATCCCAGTCCACCCATCTGGAGTTTTGACCACCACTAACATCCGCTTTCTTTCCTGCAAGAAATTAGGACAAAAGGTTACTCACTTTTTGACATCGGCCCGACCTCTGATCGACCTCAAAAATTGTGTTCCTCACGAGAGTTGCGAATGGTTTCTTATGCACCCACAATTTGACATCTGATCAAACTCTATTTGACCTCGAATTGTGTTCCTAGCCAGCAGTGTCATCTGCAGTTGATCTCATAAAATCAACCCAGTGCACAAGAGCAGTCGGCTTGCCCTCTATACTCAAAACAATCGAAGATTCATCAACATGCCTCCAAAACCGTCCACACCCAAGAAAGCCGCTCCTACCCCGGTCAAGGTGAAGAGGTCTAAAGTCGTTAGCCCCATCACCAGCGCTCCAAAGTGGGTGAACAAAGTCCACACCGCGCCCACGAAAGCGGACGGTGCATTCGTCAGCTGGGTGTCAAAAGGAAATTCGACTTCGACCGCAGCCTACACCAAGCCATTCAAAACTCACTTTGAAGAAATGGGTAACACCCTGAAGTTGACTGAGGCTTGGAGGGTGTCCGCAATCATGCCTCGTCGCGACTTCAACGACCCCGACGCCAATGCCACGCTTCCTGGTAGTCCCGACTCCATGTGGGGATGGGACAGCTTTGTGACAGTTGTCGGTGACGACGAGGATGAGACGGCTGCCACCATTGGCAAGCACATCACCGAGTCGCTCAACGAGTTTGCCGTGTCGGCAAAGGAGTTCAAGAATCAAAAGTACAAACCGAAGTACGCCTTTTGCGGCATTCCTACCGAGTCTGAGGTGGGGGGTTTGAAGCCTCTCTCGCACTATCTTCTTGATGAAGATGCGGCGACGGTCTTCAAGTCCATGTACGGGTCGCACGAAAAGGAATTCATCATGGATCAGAACAACCTCCTTGTTGAATTCTTCGGGTCGGCAAAGAGGGGGCGTGAAGTGCTCGAGGAGGCCACTTGGTGACGAAGAGGACGTGGGTGAAGGCACGAGAACAGGGATATGTTTGTTTGACGGAGTGGAGCGTTTACCTTGTTTGTTAAACTTAAACCATACTCCAAACCTCCTCTCGCTTGTCAACAACCTATCGTTCAAACCCTTTGCCCTGTCTCTTGTCGAGTATGAGGAGTCCAAGGTCATCAGTCTGTTTGCGATGATTGCATTGAAGAGATGGAGAAAGCAACAGGATTCAAATCTCTGAAACTGCAACTTTATATGCATTACACAATTTTGCTACACAACTATACAATGCGTTATCTAAACACCCACCAAGTGCACTCAACCATCAACCCTGGCACCACCATCCTCCTCCATATCCAAGCTATGGTCATCAAATATTCCGAGATCGAAATCTTCCTCCGGGTCCCAATCGGCTGGGTACATAAAGTCGAAAATACCTTGTCTGTTCCCCTGGCGGACAAGAAGATTGTTTTCGCGCATTGCCACACCGCCTTCAGCGAGCTCGACTTCGACTGAGTTATAACAAAGAACAGTAGAAAACAACATAGATGTTTCAGGTGAAACCACGGCGTGTGTTTACAACAATTACAAATTGCAATGCTCCATCTCACCTTCCACCTCGGCCATGGCTAATGCTTCGTTTTGATTGTTGTTCACCTCGGCATTGAAGGCACCGCCCGCCTCCACCTCCAGAGGTGGTGGCAGAGCCGGAGCTGGCACCAGCTCCGCCTCCTCCACCACCTCCGCCTGCTCTGCCTCATCATCCAAGGCACCTTCCGCATCCTCCACCGGTTCTTGGGCTGCTGCCAGAACCTCGGGTATGGCTGCAGCTCCGGCAGCTCCCGCATCAGCCTGCTCTACCATTACCTCATCATCCAAGGCATCATTCGCCTCCTCCACCACCTCCGCCTGCTCTGCCACCACCTCATTATCCAAGGCACCATTCGCCTCCTCCTCCACCACCTCCGCCTGCTCTGCCACCTCCACCTCATCATCCAAGGCACCTTCCGCCCCCTCCACCGATTCTTGGGCTGCTGCCAGAACCTGGGGCCGTATGGCTGCAGCTCCGGCCGCTCCCGCCGCAACAACCTGCAACGCGGCCAATTTTGCCGCCTCAGCAACCATCGCACTATACCATACCGGGCGATCTGCTTCCGGAACCTGCTCCGTGGGCGCCTTTGCGGCTTCGTCAACTTCCTCTTCCCCGCTGTTCGTAGGACTCACATTCGGTGGTGCAGTCGGAGGATCCACGTTATGTGCATTAGGGGCGTTTATGATGTCGGCTGTAGCCTTCGCCCTCCTGCCCGCTTCATGCTTCAGAGCGGCTCCGGGTCTTTTGAACAAACGACCGTCCGGGGAGTTAAACCACAAATTGGATCTCTCCTTTAATGCTCTCCACCCTGGGCCGATCAAGGTGAAGGGAGCGGCCTCCATCGCTGGGCTGGCTTGCGTGGACCCCGGAGGAGCAGCGGTGAGCGGCAAGTCCTCTGTCGCGACGGGAACGGCCGCCATCGCTGGGCTGGCTTGCGTGGACCTCGAAGGAGCGGCGTTGAGCGGCAAGTCCTCTGTCGCGACGGGAACGGCCGCCATCGCTGGGCTGGCTTGCGTGGACCTCGGAGGAGCGGCGTTGAGCGGCAAGTCCTCTGTCGCGACGTAGTCAAAACTCCTTGGGTTCAAACCGTTGGAAGCTCGCACTTGGGGATATGGAAAATACATCGTCGGCATTAGAAGCGATTGGTGAGGCGGCGCTTCGGCAGGATAACGGGCATCATAGCGAGACTGGGGGTAGAGCAGCAAGTCCTCTGTCGCGACGTAGTCAAAACTCCTTGGGTTCAAACCGTTGGAAGCTCGCCCTTGGCGATCTGGAAAATACATCGTCGGCATACGAAGCGATTGGTGAGGCGGCTCGGTAGGATGACGGGCATCATAGCGAGAGTGGGAGTAGGGTGGTAGTTGCGGTGGCGATGAAGGAGCTGTCAAAAACTGTACATGTCGATGCGGCCGGGGTTGATCCCCGTAGCGACGCCAATCGTGCTTATGGTCTTGCCTGCAGTTCATCTATGGTGTAAGGTAAAAACAAAAGGGGGTAAGTAAACAAAAATGTGAGTAGTTCGTTTCAGAGCGATTCAACCTCTCTGGAAGACCTACCTTTGACCATGAGAGGAGGTCAAACCAAATTACTTGAGAATCGAAATGTTGTCTAACATTTTCATTTCTTTACCATACCGGAAAATTGTTGACCCACCACCAGAAAATGTTTGACCCCAGGTAGTTTAGTCTGTATTTGGTAGTATTCCTACCCGTAAAATGAAGAAAAACAATGAGCCCAAAACAGAAGAAAACAAAAGTGCTTCTCGTACACATCAAAGAATCAATCAATCATCGAAGAGTTGGACTCCTTATCCATTCCCCATGCATTCAGCCCACAGAACAGCAACACCTCCCCCAAGCCCACACTCCGCTCTCTCATCACAATCACAACACTGCTAGACAATGTCCTATCCTAACTGCAACCGCCTCGACGACGCGCAACTGGCGTTCCAGCACCATCAATCAAGGCAGATAAACGAATTGAACGCAAACGTCCGACAATTGATGGTGCTTGTCCAAGCGAGGGCGGAGATGAGTCCGGTTCCTGGCCAATGCTATGAATACGGAGCTTGTGCGTCCTTTATTCCGGAATTCGGCGTCGCTTCTGGCAGGGACTTCATCTTTCGTCCTCGTTGCTTCGACGAATTGCCGCCGCAACACTGTGTGCCTTGGTCGGCAAAGGAAAACGGTGCCTGCAATGGAACGACGACAGGTGGGCTCTTCAACGCAAATGGCGGCAGATGCAAACCTCCGTGCACGAACACGCTTGTTACAGCAGCCTCCGCGGCGGATTATCCGATGGACGGGGATAAGAAGCTGGTCAGCCCCGCTGCTGAGGTCGCCCCTGATACTGACACTGCTCCAGGGCCTGGTGTTGCGCCATCGGGGAAGGAAAACGTTGCCACACCCCATGCTGCAGGGGTCGCCCCTGGTACTGACACTGCTCCAGGGCCTGGTGTTGCGCCATCGGGGAAGGA
>Ga0224514_10000501_pt1 | contig 11223 bp, 6 predicted proteins | sample SF_May12_sed_USG_3_FD_169107 | JGI IMG/M metagenome (GOLD analysis project Ga0224514, IMG submission 169107) | Sediment microbial communities from San Francisco Bay, California, United States - SF_May12_sed_USGS_24 | ecosystem: Environmental > Aquatic > Marine > Sediment | place: USA: California...
AAATTTGCACTAATTTGATCTGCCTCAAGTTCCTGCTCTCGAGAAAAGTTGTAAACTTCATCAATATTAGCATTTATCCTTTCAGTATTACCATATGTTTTCCGCTTATATATAGATTTATTGTTTAAATATTGTTTAAAAGAGTGGTTCATTAATATATGGGATGCCTCATGAGATATAACATATGCTAACTCGGCCTCTGAACTCAATTGTCTTAATAAACCTATATTTATTAATATTACTCCATTCGGATAGGCAAATGCATTTACCGAGGAATTCCTGCTAATGTATATCTTCACTTTTTCCTGTAAATCAGGATTATTGCTCAAAACATTATGGGCTAAGTTGTTCAAATAAATTTCAATATCTGAATCGAAAAGTATATTTCCCCAGGATAACTGATACTTTAAATTGAAAATGTTAGAATGAATAAAATCATTTTTTAAACTTGCATCATTCTCTTCGAATTCAGAATTTAAAGTATTCTTTAAACTCATCCCTTCAGATTCAATATAGTCCTTTAACCATTCAGGGACCCCATTGGTTTGAATGTGTTGGTAATTGTTATGAAAAGTTAAATTTTGAGAAGAAAGATTTAAATTAATCGATAAGAAAAAAGTAAGAATTATAACAAAACGACTCATAATTGATTTTAATTTAAATTAGAATTATTATTGTTATTTATCGCCATAAACGGTTGTAAGACAAATTTTAACTGTTATTAACTTTAATGAAATTAAGCTTCAATTAGTTTTTCATTTAAATATATAAAATAAATTTGAGTTTCCTAAATCATTAATAACAGCCTCCGTCTTCTTTTAATCTGAATTGCTGCTCTATTTCTCACTTCAATAAAATGCTGGCTTCCAAGCCTTTCCGTCACCAACCCCCTCTCATCTAATGAATAGTTTTTAATTAGTGCAATGCTTCAAAACAAATTCAGCAATTCATATGATATTATTGCCAATACTCAAGCCCGGGTACTCCTACTATTAGCACTATACAATATAACCAAAGAATATTCGGATTTGGTTAAAACTAAATATTTAAGTATTTGGAAGCCATGCGCTATCCATATTGTTCAATTTATAAATTTCTATTGTTGATATCTTTTGTGATATCCGAATTATTAAAATCAATTTCTATTTATCTCGCATAATTTCTTTAGCTCTATAAATTCAGATTGTGTCTGACGTAAAATATTCTTTTTTATTTTATGCCCAATAACAAGACATATTAAGTTCATTGGAAATTTCCATCTAATTGTTGATTCTACTTTTACTTTCGATTTATTGACATCTCCAGCAACCGTATAACTTACATTAACCCTGTGTATTTTACTTTCTAAATGAAATGATATCAATTTATTCGGGATATAATCTGTTATTTCTCCATACATTATCAGGTTTTTCCCATTTTCTTCCATTTCTTCTTTAAAGGTTGTACCAATCTTTTCGTGAGTCTCTTTTATTATTTCAGTATTTTTCACACCTTTTTGCCAGTGCATTGCTTTATCAGGTTCATTTATCCAGATAAAAACTTCTTCAGGTTTACAAGCAATATAAATAGTATATGTAATTTTCATAATCTTAGAGACTGTTTAAATATAGCACTTCCCGATAACTAATTTATCCCTTACGCTCATAAAATCAATAGATTCGTTAACCTAAACCTATTATTGATTAATTAGTGTTTAACAGATGAAGAAAAGGGGGCACATTTGCAAACTTTGATATGAGTGTTTGGTTTCATCAATATACAAAAGTGCTTTCTTTTACAGGTAAGTTATTCACTTGTAAGTTTGAACCGTATACCTGCATATATCTCCCTTCCCCTTGTTGGCCCCCATACAGAGGATGTATCAAAATATGGGCCGAATGGATTTTGCCAACTAACAATGGCTTGTTTCTGTCTGAAATCAAAAATATTTTCACAACCGGTATATATCTCAAACTTTCGAATGCGAAGTGTAAATTGTGCATTTACCAATGTGTATGCTTTCGAATAACCGGATCGTTGAAATTCAACCGGATTTGATTTTGTGTCGGGCAGACGCTGTTCTCCTATCCAGTGTACATTTAAATCAATAAAAAACGTGTTGGAAAGTGGCCTGTAATTAAATGTTGTTAGTACCTTGTGCTTAGGATTAAAGGGTAAATCCTGTTTGCTTCCGTTTTTAACACTAAAGACATCCAAATAATTATATCCTGATTTTACTTCAATTACTTTCCACATTTTTAAACTCAGTTCTGCCTGAAAACCGTTCCCCCTGCTTGTTCCGGTGAAGTTATTTATTACTGATTTAGTGGGATCGCTGTCGTAGTCGGGAAAAATTTGGTTTTGAAAATCCGATCGGTAAAAGTCTGTACTGAAATAACCTGAAAGATTGCTCCGGGCAAACTTATGAGTAAAGTTTACGCCAAAATTTGCAGCTCTTTCCGGTTTTAATTGTTCTGCAAAAATTATATCTCTTGAACTAACCAGCAGGCCAATATTTTCACTGAACAAATTTACTGTTCGCCATCCATATCCCACACTTGCACGAATTACAGTATGTTTTGTAAGATCATATTTTACTAAAGACCTCGGCGAAACAATAATACCAAACTGATTAAGATGGTCACTCCTTAAACCAACATTCCAAGTGAGTTTATCATTAAAGAATATTAATGAGTTTTCAGCAAAAAGTCCGGGAATGTTTTCTACCTGCAAATAATTTCCTGCATATGTCCGGTGCAATGTTGTGTCGGTGAAAACTATGTCTTCATTGAGATGTTTGTAACGGTAGCTAACACCTGTTTTCAAGGAGTGTTTCTGCGAATAAACCAGTTCGTATTGCAGGTTTCCATAAAAACTTGTTTGTTGTGCATCATATTTAACTGTTCCGAAAAAAGATTTTTGCCCGTGATAAAAAGAAGATGCAAATATGTCTACTCTATGGTTGTCATTGAACCTATATGTAGTCTTTGTCCATACTTCGGGTTGATTGAAATTTACCGTTTGCCCATAGATATTTACACTTCCTTTGTCGTTATCGGGATCATATAAAACCTGCCCTCCAATTCGCTGTTCGTTCAAAAAACGCAATCCAATTCTACTGCTCCACCCCCAATCTTTGTCGCTTCCATATTTCCATTTATTAAAAAACATATAGCGTGTAAGCTGCGGCAGATCCATAAAACTGTCTCTATCCCTGTCAATTTTATTGGCAGGCTGCACAGTATGAAAAGCAGCCAGGTTGCTCCATTTCTTTTGTTTGAAAGCAATGTTTGCATTCAGATGCTTCTCCGAAAAGCTGTTAACATATGCATTAAGAAATAGCATATCGCTTTTATCAGGCTCCTTTGTTGTAACATTAATTTGACCGCTAAGGCTTTCATAACCTTGCAATACGCTGTTGGCCCCTTTTGCTATATATATATTGTCGACCAATGCCCCCGGAACCCCACTTATTCCATAAGTGTACGATAAACCCTGTATCAGTGGAAAACCATCGATTAGGATCTGATTGTATACTCCTGACAACCCAAGGATACGGAGTTCTTTTGAATTCGTTATAATATTGGTCGTTTGAGGTTGAACGGAAATTTGAGTTTCAAAACATCCTGCTAAATCACAACATGCCGCTTTCCGTAATTCCGTTTGAGTAATTATTTCAGCTTTTATTGGAGTAAGGTTTGAGATAATTATCCCGTCTCGTTGTTCTTTTATAACAATTTCTTCAAGACTTTTTGATTCTTTTAGGCTAATCTCGATGGCTGACTGATCTGTAATTACAATCGTATCGGGAGTGTGGCCTACGTAACTTGCAATTAATTTTTTATTGCTGATACCCTTAACGGAAATTTTAAATTCACCGTTGTCGTTTGTAGATACGCCTATTGTTGTACCCAGCCAATACACGTTTGCGCCAAATAGTGGTATGTTTTTATCGTTGGTCACCTTCCCTGTAATGCTTTGTGCACATAGCAAATAAGGAAACAGTAACCCAACAACGAAGATATATTTATTCATCTTGTCATAATTGTAGTTTACTGTTTTACTTTGTAAGGCCTGTCTTTTGAATTTTTACAACCACCAGTATTTTCAATTGCCGAATGAATTTCTTTTTCTGTTACTAATGCCGGATTGTATTTTACTTCAAAAGTGGATGTTGCACCCATCTTTCCCGGTTCGCTACTACTCACGCCTTTCAATTCTTCAACATTAGTAGCGATGGTTTTCAAATCCATCGAACAAGTGATTCCCTTAACTTTAATGGTTATTGTTTTTGTTGTATCGCTATTTTGCGTTGTGCTTTGAGTAAATACATTGTTTGTAGTTGCCGCCAATACGAAGAAAGCTAATACTATCGATTTTAAATATTTCATCTGTTTATATTTTATTTTTCAAAGGTCAGATGTCACTTACCACAATTAAGTAATCACTATCGTGAATGAGTAAATGATTATTTAATCATTCTTGTTGCATCTGATTATAATTTAAATTGTTAACTGTAAATATTAAAGTTCTCCGGTTGTACCGGAGTAAACATCTTGTAGTGTTAAACAATTTTAGGCGGCTGCCAAAAATCTGTGGCAAACTGAGAGGTAAAAGTCAATTGGTAAGAATATTGAATGTATGAAAACTTTGGTACTATTAATATTAATGAGGTTGCGAGTTCGAAGTAAGATATACACGAACAACTAAACTGAAAAGGATTACATGTCCTATCAGAACAATCGTCTTTCTGTTCATGTTGGATCGGCAAGTTCGCATGGTCGGTAATTGGTTTACATGAGCTACAACAAGTTTGTTCAGTATTCTTTTGCAATGAAATAATATCCATTCCCGGTTTTATCGACAGGAAAAAAATAGTTGTTGCTACTATGTAAATAAAATATTTCATTGCCTTTCAAAGATAATAACCTTAATTATAAATTAAACAAGCGTTTCCGGTAATTGTTTTATATTTCAATGAAGGGATGCTATTAGCAAAATGTAAAAATCATTGAGTTTCACTGAATAATATTGATTGCATATCTATTTCACACACAAAACTAATGTATAAACCTGGTGACAACAATTTTCAAAACATCTATGCGGGTATTACTTTCTGTTTGCCGGGATTCTCTCCATTCGACGGAATACTAAAACCGAAAGTACTTCCTTTGCCCAATTCACTTTCTACCCATATTTTACCATTATGTACTTCCACATAATCCTTGCAAATAAGGAGCCCTAAGCCAACGCCTTCTTCCTTGTTTGTTCCTAACTGGCTGGTTGCAAGTTGTGCATCAAACAATTTATTGATTTGGCTTTGAGCAATACCAACACCGGTATCTTTTACAGAAATAAAAGTGTCATTTTCATTCTGATAGGCCGAAATGTTTATTTCTCCATTTTCACCTGTAAACTTTATTGCATTGTTTGTCAGGTTTCGTATAACCGTTTCAATCATGTTTTGATCAGCATATAAAAATAAATTCTTTTTAACATTAACCGATACTTTAATTTCCTTTTGGTTTGACTGGTGAATGTTCATTTCAACAACCTTATTGATTAATCCGCTCAGCTCAAACTGTATGGGATTCCATGTTATAGTTTCAACTTTGGTCCTGGCCCACTTCAAAAGGTTTTGTAAAAGGTTATACAACTGATTTAAAGTATCATGAATTACTTGAGAATCTCTCAACAATTCACCCGTATTGTTTTCTTTAATATCCTGGATTAGAAGACTACTAAAACCTCTAAGGGTAGAGAATGGGGCAATAAGATCGTGTGCTATAACTGATAATATTTTATCTTTTGAGATTATCATTTTACTTAGCTTGCTATTTGATTCTGCCAGAAGTAAGTTGATATGCTCTTTGTCAAATTTTAATTTAGAATTTTTATAGTGGGAATTGTATTTTGAATGGCCTATAAAAGGTGATACAATTAAAGAGAATATAAGAAATATCCCGCCATAAGTCAGAAGATCAAAATAATGAATTGGGCTAAACATTAAATAAAACAGCACAAAAAAAATAGCGAAAATTGAATTTAACAATATAATGTGGCGACACCGAATTACCAACAAAGTGTATGGCCACAAAAACGCTGCAACAGAAACACTTAAGTTCCAAATTAGTAACTGTACATTTGTTAATAAAAGTGATGCAACAAAAGCAAAAAAGATATAAACAGGAATGGCAAATATGTAGAAGGTAGCTAAATTTGATAAAACCTTACGTCTGTTTAAAAATAACAGGACAACAGCTTCCAGGCTCAGTAAAATACGTATGAAAAAGAACAACAACCAATGTTCAGGAGAGAGGTAATAATCAACAACGCTATACAGTAATATGCCTACAGAACTTAATATCAGGAAGACGGGGAGTAAATTTCTGTTAATTTTGTTTAAATCAGATTGCCAGTATTTGGAAAAATCCTGCATATTGAAAAATTAAAAACAATTTAAATACCCAACTCTTTTAATTAATATATATCAATCTTCGTAATAAGTATTTACGAATTAAAACAACATACTGTAAAAATAATGAATAATGACAATAAATACTATTTGAACGTAAGTGACTTTTAAGATATTAACTTTTGCTATAATTTGAAAAAACATTGCAGATTTATTTCCTCTTCGTCAATAAGTATTAACTACCTATCATATGTGACACATCTTTTAATTGCTTCTATCAAGGGAATAAAGTTGCAATTACAAAAAATTACATCATTTTCAGCATGCTCAATAATATAGGCTAATTGTTCCGGCAACAAAAGCATGTTAATCATATGCAATATTGCACCCATTATGGGAACAGCGTAATAAACTTCAATATAACGTGTAAATCATTGTAAAATACAACAAAAGTGTTAACTGGTTTAATCCCTATAGAAGACAGAACATTTACCAATTTATAAATCCTCTGTCTTCAAGTGGTGTATGTCATAGAAAATTTATCTGCATATATAATTAAACGCTCCGGATTATTTCCTGTAGGGGCTTTTATAAGTTATTTAATTAGTAAGGGATAACCACAACTCAATGTATGTTTTCCAATTAAATTATTCACTTACATTCTATTTATATTATTACCAACCTATTTTTCTTTATCAACAATGACATTCAGAACACCTGGCAACTGCTCAAATACGGGTTGTCGGCTACTTAAATAACTAACTGACAAATCGCTACCGTTTTAGTAAAAATATCTATTATTAAATTTAAAGACCAATTTATATTAGTTCGAAAAAAAGTTATGGATTTCTCACCATGATATTCCTTTGAAAAGTGAGGAATTATTAGTATATTCCTAAAGAATGCACCTAACGCTACAAATGTATTGCATTTGTCTTTTAAAATGATAATTCGATAAGTTATTTTTTAATATTAATTAAATTTTACAATTATGGAACAATACAATTTTATCAAAGAAATTGAGCAGGATCTCTCTAAATGGATTCAGTATTTCGACACAAAGACAACTATTGCAGGTGTACCTGAATATTATGGAAAAGATGCCAACATCTTGCGCACAATAATCAGGTCAATGGAAGACGTAGCTATCGAAAGAGGTTTTGATCAACTTATGTTCGGGCCTGTTGCCTCTCAACAAATATTTCTGGACAACCTGGAATATTTGGGGAAAAGGTTTTTACGTAACCTGGTATACACAAGCGTTAATGGTGAAAACGGACCAACAGTACTAATACCGGAAGGCACTATGAAATCTTACGACTTTATCCGTCGCCTGGAACTTGATAAAGCTAAGATTTTCTATTCTTCATTTTTTACAAGAAACGAAGATGCAGGTATGGTACGCAATGGAAAAACCCGTTGCTTTTGGCAAATCGGGATGGAAGTTTTTAATCACCCGTTATTTAATTCCAGCCTTGAAGTAATCGAAACTGCTTATACTATGCTGGCTGTTGCCGGGCTTGAAGATGCTCATATCAGGATTACTGATAAGCGGATACTGAAAGGCATAGTCGAAAATTATCCGGAAAACGAACGTAAAATTTTAATGTCAATTATTAACAAGGCCGAAGATAACCCTGAAAACTTTAAAGACCTATATTCTAAATCAGGTGGTAAAAGTGAAACCATTGCCAATGAAATTTATGGTTTGTTAAAGTTGATATATGCAAACGAGTCTGATGTACTAACCGATTTGACCCTATTCGCAAAGAAATCTAAAAAATGCCGGGAGGGTGTTGAAAATGTTTTATCGATTCAGGAGAGCTTAAAAAATATTGTACCTATCAGTATAATACCTTTTATGGCAAAGAGCTGGGATGCTTGCGATAAGCTTATGTTCGACGGAAGGTATCCAGGCTACGACTCTGCTATTTGTGGTGGTGGTAACCTTACTTATAAAGAATACAAAGCCAGCTATCCTAAAAGTGGTGTTGGGATTGGTGTTACAAGGGTATTTGATATTATTAAAAGTAAAATGACAACACCAAAAAAATTGACCTGATTGAGGAAAACAGCTGTTCATAAAACTAAAACTAAGAATAGCCGGTTCCTTGAATCAGTTCTCACTGATTTTAGCTAACGCATTAGGGTATTCCCTGAATTTAAACTTTAGTTGTTGCGATGAAACAATGCTTTTCAATACATATTCAGGTTATGACTAACCTAACCTGCAAACTAAACAACAAGTAATAACAGGGACTAAAATCACAACCTTACAAGAATCTTTAAAAAACCCTGCATCCTCACTGAATGTTCATGTCTCAAGTGAGGATGTTTTTTTTGACACATCCGTTAGTTGTCAGAATGGATTCCTTAAGCGGAAATATTGATTTTGTGGGCTTGCCAATGTACTTACAAGCAGGGTTGGCGATTTTGTAAACTTCGAAATTGTTTTTCCCCACTTTGTCCGATTAGCTCCCCACTCTGTCAGGTATGCTCCCCACTTTGTCCGATCGAGTCCCCAGTCTGAGAAACTTGTCCCCACTCTGTCAGGTTAGCGTCTATCTTTGTCAGATTGATTCCCCACTTTGTCAAGTCTTGTCCCCACTCTGAGAATTGATTCCCCACTCTGTCAGATTAATGGCTATCTCTGTCAACTGAGCTCCTATCTTTGTCAGGTTGGCTCCCCACTCTGAGAACGAAGTCCCCACTGAGGCAAATCAGCGGCTATGATTGACAATCTATAAGATTTGTTTGTTAACCCAATGGATATAAAAAACCTGTTAGTATCTAAGTTGTACTAACAGGTTTACTTTTTTGTCAAATGATGGGCTTAGGCTGCCGCAGAAACCTTCCTTGCTACTCCAAGGTTGCTTATCGCCTTGCTAAATGTGAATTGTTCCTTCTTTAGAGGCTCATATTGGTAATAACACGATGCTTTCTTACATATTCCTATCATCTCGTCGTAAATAGCGTTAAATGCATCCGTAACCTCTTTAGTGATTTCTTTGGTAGAACAGACAGATTACACTAAAGTACATTTAAAATATGGGCAAGTACAAATATTCTTATAACGTGGTTTCTTATATTATTTTCGAGACATTTAACTGTCAACCTTATCATTTTCATAACCTTTCACAATATATCGAGCTCGTTCATAAAGCTCGTCAAATGTCAGTATTTCCATATTATTAATACTTTTTCGAAACATTTCAAATGAACTAAACTTATCTTTATTAATTCCTTTATCTCCATAAAACTCCTTTAAGTTTCCTATAATTAGAAAAGAGCGGGGGTTGTACAAGTATAATTCTTCACCTGTTAAATCCCCTTTATCATCTTTAATTTCTACTTTGGAACCTTTAGTCGAAAAATATTCAACTAGTTTTTGAACGCTTCTTTGAATTTGAGCAATTCCTCCTGCTAATTGATCTGAAATAGCCCAACTTTCAGGGCGATATGGAATATTTAAAGGCTTCAATAAATTATGTGTATGTAATTTAATTTCTCCCAAACAAATCGAGTTAATCATTCCTTTCGTTTTCATTAAGGAATCTATTCGTTTGCCCTTTTCATTGAAATTATTACCTGAAACAATTTGTTCTAACTTTTTTCCTTCCAATGAGTCATTAAAAAAATAGCTTAATCCATAACCAAAGATCCACTTGTTCTCTTCGAAGAAAAATTGCCAAACATCCTCATCTCTCTTTTTATTCCATTCCTTTTTCTTTGCAACGAAGTAATCTGAATTCTCAAGTAAACCTTTAAAAACATTTAATTGCTCTTTTCTATATGCCAATGAAACAATATCTGATTTTGTAACATTATTATTTAGAAATTCTTTAATAATATCGGTATTGTCTAAAAGTAATTCTTTAATTGCAATTGGGTTATTTTTTAGGGTTTTCTTAAATCCCTCAATCCCAGAATCGTCAAACTTTCCGGCCCTATCATTTTCAAATGGAATAATCTTAACTGTTTCTAAAAAGTTAATGAGCAGTTTGATTTCTTTTGGTGAAAATGTAAAATTTGTTTGTTTATGAGGCAGCCCTGAATCTGTTGTATACCTTTGAATTGTTAATGCATAGATATCTCTTGAATCTTGATAAAGCTTCGCAATTATTTGCTGTTTCTGATTTGGCGTAGCACGTATAACCACCTGGCCTCTTTCTTTAAAAAACTCATGTAACTCTTCAACATTAAATGCTTTATCAACATACCTAACATATCGGACTTCTTGATTAATGTCAATATTTTTAAACTTTGGACTATAATAAACCCTATCAGTTCTTTTATTATCAAATATCTTTTTTTCGGAAGTCATATTTTATTACAATTTAAGTTGTCTTTCAAAGAAAACAGCATTAGTCTAGCTATTATCAAATTTAAAATTTTCATGTGCACTTTCAAAATTTACATATAATTAAGAAATTTAAAAAATTAATTCTGGTATCTCTAATCACGGAAATATGCTTACAAAAAGTAAATTTCTTAGTTCAACTAAGTACTTCTTTAAGTTTTGTTAGTAAAGGATTTGCTCTTCCCAATTATCTATATATTTATCTATAATCCTCCATACATTATTTTTTATTAAGAATCCATCAGAAATAAACATATCTATCACACCTTCTGGCGGCGTTTTATTATTTCTCGGTTTGTGAATAAGTTGATAATTAGCAATACCATTCTTAGGAAATCGCTGAGTAACTGAAACCTCACGTTTTAAAATTTCATTGAAAAATCTAGCATCATAAGATAAACGAAGAGTTGAAGGAGGCTTGAACACGCTTGTTATTAAAGGAACAATATATCTTGCTAGATTATCCAAA
>Ga0224514_10000502_pt1 | contig 11214 bp, 7 predicted proteins | sample SF_May12_sed_USG_3_FD_169107 | JGI IMG/M metagenome (GOLD analysis project Ga0224514, IMG submission 169107) | Sediment microbial communities from San Francisco Bay, California, United States - SF_May12_sed_USGS_24 | ecosystem: Environmental > Aquatic > Marine > Sediment | place: USA: California...
CCGCGGAACGCAGTGGCGTGGTCATCAACCTGTCGGAAATGCGCCTGTACTACTTCCCCAGCGCCGATTCCGGCCAGCAACAGACCATGATCACTCACCCGATCAGCGTCGGGCGCATGGACTGGAACACACCGCTCGGAAAGACCTCCATTATCCGCAAGCAGACCAACCCCAGCTGGACGCCGCCAGAATCCATCAAGAAAGAGGCGCTGGCCGATGGCATCGAGCTGCCCGACGTAATCCCCGGCGGACCGGACAACCCGCTGGGCCGCTATGCCATGCGCCTGGGCATTCCCGGCTACCTGATACACAGTACCAACAAGCCCTACGGTGTCGGCATGCGTGTCACGCATGGCTGCATTCGCATGTACCCGGAAGACATCGAGGGCCTGTTTGCCGACATACCGGTTGGCACGCCGGTGCAGCTGGTCAATCAACCGATCAAGCTGGGCTGGATGGCCGGCGGCCTGTTTGTGGAACTGCACCCGCCACTGGATGAAGACCTGGCGCAATACCAGAACTACCAGCAACGCGTGCTGGACGCCGTGGCCGAGGTGCTGGCCGCACAACCCGGTCACACGGAACTCAATGGCGACCGCCGCATCAGCCTGAACGGCGAGGCACTAAGCCGGGCGGTCGAGCAAAAGAATGGTATCCCGGTGTTGATTACGCGCTAGTTAGATGTGGCTCCCCGGGATTTTTTGATAGCCCTCTCGCGCCTGCAAGGCGCTCCTACAAGCATGACTATTGTTGTAGGAGCGCCTTGCAGGCGCGATTTTATTTCCCCCAAAAAAAACAAAGCCCCTTGCGGGGCTTTGTTTGTCGTGCACTACATGTGAAACGTGATTACTTGTGCATCGCCTTCTTGAACATGCGGTCGATCTTGGTCTCGGTGTCTTCAGCAATCGCCTTGGCCTCGTTTGCAGTGCGCAGCGCCTCTGCAGCGGTCGACTTGGCGGCAGCGGCATCTGCCTTGGCGGCAGTTGCATCGGAACTGGCTGAATCAATCTGTGCCTGCATGGCGGCAGTATCCGCCGTGCCGGTAGATGCACAGCCTGACAGGCCAACCATAATTACGGCGGCAGCCGCCACCAGGATACGCATACGGCTTGAAGTGTGTACTGACATTCGTCTCTCCTGCTTGGTCATTTGAAAGCGGTTCGATTTATTCAGCCACCCGGCATAGCAGCGGCATGAGCGTATGCTACCCGAAATCCGCGTCAACGTGAAATGACGTCAATCAACGACAGATTCATTTATCAGCTAGCGAATCTCCACCACGGTACCGACATCCACCCACTCCAGTATCTGGTCGATTTCCTCGTTGGTGAGTGCCACGCAACCATTGGTCCAGTTGTATGCCCTGTGCACGTCTATCTCCCCTTCCCCAACGCCATGGATCCCGATCAGCCCTCCCAGCGGCGTATTTTGCGGGGGACGTGTGCCCTGCTTCGCGGCACGCCGGATATCCAGCCACTGCTGCTTATTGATTTTCCCCACGTAAAAGGCACGTGAAGCGGATTCCAGGTCCGGGTAGTTAAGCCCGAGAAAGCGATAGTAACGGCTATTTTCAGTGATCCAGCCGATGGTGAATGTGCCCAGCGGCGTCATGTTGTCCCCGCGCTGTTTGTCGAGGCTGGCACCGTAACGGCCAATGGAAATATCACCAAATGTGCCCAGCACCCGCTCCTCGTTCACCACGGTCAGCGTCCCTGTCCGGGTGTCGACGATGACACGCGCATCACCGGCAAGGACCTTGCCGGCAAACAACAATACGAACAGCAGCAGTAACCGCACGCTAACAGGACAACCTGGCATTTTTCCTATACGCTCCCTGACATCATGATGGCGCAAATTCTACCTCGAATGAATCACATGAACACGTCATATAGCGACCTTGCCAGATAAACCATGAACAATTCCGAATTTCTGCTCGATACGGACATCACCTACCTGAACCACGCTGCCGTGGCACCGTGGCCACGACGCACCGTTGCCGTGGTCAAGGCATTTGCCGAGGAGAACGGCGCCCACGGTTCGCGCAACTACCCCGGCTGGCTGAACACCGAATCCCTGTTGCGCGAGCAATTATGCACATTGATTAATGCCCGGTCTGTTGACGAGATCGCACTACTGAAAAACACCTCCGAGGCACTATCGGTCGTTGCCTGGGGCCTGCCCTGGGAAGCGGGTGACAATGTCGTGATCAGCAACCAGGAATTCCCGTCCAATCGCGTGGTCTGGGAATCGCTCGACACGCTGGGCGTGCAGACACGCTACGCGGACCTGGATAGTGGCGAGTCCCCGGAGACAGCATTGATCGCGTGCATGGACGATCACACCCGCCTGCTGTCAGTCAGCTCCGTGCAATACGGTACCGGCTTGCGCCTGGATCTGGACAGACTGGGTGAGGCCTGCCGCACACGCGGTATCCTGTTCTGCGTGGACGCCATCCAGAGCCTGGGTGCACACCAGTTTGATGTACAGGCCTGCCAGGCGGACTTCATCATGGCCGATGGCCACAAGTGGCTGCTGGGACCCGAGGGGCTGGCCCTGTTCTATTGTCGTCGCGAGGTCATGGAACGTCTCACCCTGCGGCAATACGGCTGGCACATGCTGGAGAATCTGTACGACTTCGACAATCCCTCGCATGAAGCCGCACACACGGCGCGACGCTTTGAATGCGGCAGCCCGAACATGCTCGGCATCCACGCACTGCATGCCAGCCTCGAGCTGATCCTGGAAACCGGCATGGACCGGATCGAACAGCTGGTACTGGAAAACACGCGCTTCATGCTTGATTTCTTTGCCAGTCGCCGTGCGCGCTTTGCGACCATCACACCCGATGCCAGCGGACGTCACGCCGGCATTGTTACCTTCCGGCCGGTTGACGAGTCACCGGAGCCGCTGTTCAATATGCTCGGTCAGCACAACGTCGCCTGCGCCCTGCGCGGTGGTGGCATCCGTTTCTCGCCGCACTTTTATACCCCGCGCAAACAACTCTCAACGGCACTCAGCCTGCTGGATGACTAGCAATCGCGCCTGCAAGGCGCTCCTACATGACAAGATAGCCCTGTAGGAGCGCCTTGCAGGCGCGATAGAAAGGAGCAGACGTTACCTGTGAACTCGTTCTTAGCTTCATCCGGTAACTGCCGATAATCTACTAATATGGAGAGGTGAATCACTTCTGCGCCCGGCACCCGGCAAAACCGAACCGGTGCAACTCGCACAGACGATCCCTGTCTAATTTGTTACTTGCTGATTTTATTACATAAATGTAGCATCCTTACGAACACGCGGCGCAATTGTTGCGTCAAGGAATTCCGCCATGACCGGGTTGATTGAATCACTCGTGCTAATCACCGCCGTCAGCCTGCTGATGGCACGCCGCGCCTCACGCTACCTGTGGGTAGCCATTGCCGGCATCTTCCTCGTTTACTGGACCGTACAGCACGCCCCGGCCACCTGGCTGCTCATACTGGCCTGGGCCATATTCCTGCCAGTAGCCGCCTTGCTCAGCTTTTCCCCACTACGCCAGCGCCTTGTTGGCAAACCAGCGCTTGCACTGTTTCGCAGCATCATGCCCGGCATGTCCGACACCGAGCGCGAGGCGCTGGAGGCCGGCACGGTATGGTGGGAGGCGGAGCTGTTCAGCGGCCGGCCCGACTGGCATCACCTGCTTGCCTATCATGCACCGACACTGTCGGCCGAAGAGCAGGCCTTCCTCGACGGCCCGACCGAACAGTTCTGCAGCATGGTGAACGACTGGGAGATTACCGAGGAGCGCCACGACCTCACCCCGGAATGCTGGCAATTCCTCAAGCAGAACGGCTTCTTCGGCATGATCATTCCGAGGCAGTACGGCGGACTGGAGTTTTCCGCCAACGCACACTCCGCCATCGTCATGAAGATCGCCAGCCGCAGCATCTCCGCTGGCGTCACCGTCATGGTACCGAACTCGCTCGGGCCGGCGAAGTTACTGCTGTCCTACGGTACCGAGGAACAGAAGAACCATTACCTGCCACGCCTGGCAAAAGGCGATGAGATTCCCTGCTTCGCACTGACCGGCCCGGATGCCGGCAGTGACGCCGCGTCCATGCCGGACACCGGCATAGTGTGCCGACAATCTTTTGAGGGCAAGGACGGCGTACTCGGCATTCGCCTGAACTGGGAGAAGCGCTACATCACGCTCGGACCGGTCGCCACCCTGCTCGGGCTCGCCTTCCAGCTGCATGACCCGGACCACCTGATCGGCGATACAGAGGATATCGGCATCACACTGGCACTGATCCCGACCAGCACCCCCGGCGTTGAAATTGGCAGACGTCACTACCCGATGAGCCAGGCCTTCATGAACGGCCCGAACAGCGGCAAGGATGTATTCATCCCGATGGAGTGGGTCATCGGCGGCCAGGAATTTGCAGGCCAGGGGTGGCGTATGTTGATGAACTGCCTGTCCGACGGTCGCGCCATCTCACTGCCTGCACTGAGTACCGCTGCCGGCAAACTGGTCTGCCGCAGTGTTGGTGCGTACGCCGGCGTGCGCAAGCAGTTCAAGTTACCCATCGGCAAGTTCGAGGGTGTCAGTGAAGTGCTCGCCCGCATTGCCGGGCTGAGCTACATCATGAACGCCGCACGTGGCTTTACCACCGCTGCACTGGACAGTGGCGAAGAACCGTCGGTGGCCTCGGCAATTATCAAGTATCACCTCACCGAGCGCATGCGCATCGTAATGAACGATGGCATGGATATCCTCGGCGGGAGTGGCATCAGCATGGGGCCGGGCAACTATATCGCACGCTCCTACCAGGCACTGCCGATCGCGATCACCGTGGAAGGCGCCAACATCCTTACCCGCAACCTGATCATCTTTGGCCAGGGGGCGGTCCGCTGCCACCCGCACCTGTTCAGCGAAATGGAGGCCGCCAGCCGCAACGACGTCGCTCAATTTGATGACGCCCTGCTCGGCCACGCCAGTCACGTCATGAGCACAGTAAGCCGCAGCCTGTTCCACAGCATCACGTGTGGACGCCTGCTGGCCGCGCCGCAACACGGCATTCGCGGGCATTACTACCGTCAGTTCGCTCGCATGAGCCTCGCCTTTTCCATCACCGCCGAACTGACGCTGGTATCACTGGGCGGTGCCCTGAAACGCAAGGAATCCATTTCCGGCCGATTGGGCGACGTGCTGAGCTGCCTTTACCTCGGCAGCGCCGTACTCAAACACCATTATGATAATGGTTCACCAGACGACGAACTGCCGTTGCTGGAATGGGCCTGCCAGGATCTGCTCTGCCAGATTCAGCAACGCCTGCATGAAGTATTCAATAACCTGCCAGCCCGTAGCGCGGCGTTCATCGCACGCACACTGACCTTCCCGTTTGGGCACGCGTACCAGCGACCAGGCGACAACCTGAGCCAGCAGCTCGCCGATATCCTGATGCAGCCCGGCACACTGCGTGACCGACTTACCGAAGGTGTGTATATTCCGGACGATGACAGCGAATCGGTCGCGCAACTCGATGATGCCCTGCTGAAGGCATCGCGGGCCGAGCCGGTGCTGCACAAGCTGCGCACGGCCATGCGCGATGGCAGCCTTGCCCATGGTGACCCGGAGGCAAGTATCGACGCCGGTGTTGCCGCCAGTGTGATCAGCGAGGTAGAGGCCAACGCCGTACGCGCCGCCATCGCGGCACGCAAGATTGTTATACAGGTCGATGCATTTGCGCCTGAATACTTCACCAAGGAGCCCAAGCCATGGGGGGACAGCAAACTGGATGGGGTGGCCGGCCAGTCTATGTAGTAGATGGCAGCCGGACCCCGTTCCTAAAGGCCCGCGGTAAACCGGGGCCGTTCACTGCATCAGACCTGGCAGTCGCTGCCGGTCGACCGGTACTCGCGCGCCAGCCGTTCCCGGCCAGCGCACTCGATGAAGTCATTCTCGGCTGCATGATGCCGAGCCCGGACGAGGCCAACATCGGCCGGGTCGCCGCGCTGCGCCTGGGCTGCGGCGACAAGGTGCCGGCCTGGACCGTGCAGCGCAACTGCGCCTCCGGGCTGCAATCAATCGACTCCGCCGCCCAGAATATAGCCAGCGGCCGCTCCAGCCTGGTACTGGCCGGCGGTACCGAGTCGATGAGCCGCGCACCGATCCTTTACAACGACACCATGGTGAACTGGCTTGCCGCGCTGAACAGCGCACGCACGCCCGGCGCGAAACTGAAACTACTCGGCTCACTGCGCCCCGGCCACTTTAAGCCGGTGATCGCCCTGCTCCGCGGCCTGACCGATCCGGTCGTCGGCCTGTCGATGGGACAGACTGCCGAAATCCTTGCCCACCGTTTCGACATCTCACGCGAGATGATGGATGGTTTCGCCATGCGCAGTCACCTGCGACTGGCGGCCGCACACAAGGACGGCAAACTGGAAGAGATCGAGGTGCTGTACGACAACAGGGGCAATGCCTACGATCACGATGACGGCGTACGCCCCGACTCCACGGTAGAAAAGCTTGCCAAGCTGCGGCCGGTATTCGATAAACCGATCGGCAACGTCACCGCGGGCAACAGCGCACAGATCACGGATGGCGCGGCCTGGCTGCTGCTTGCCTCGGAAGACATGATCGAGAAACATGACCTGAAGGTCATGGGCCAGCTGATCGACAGCCAATGGTCCGGTCTCGACCCGGCGCAGATGGGCCTTGGCCCAAGCTATGCCATGGCGCCGATCATGCAGCGCCACAACCTGGACACCCCGGACCTGGACTATATAGAGATCAACGAGGCATTTGCCGCGCAGGTGCTCGCCTGTCTCGCTGCATGGAAAGATGCGGACTTCTGTCGCGAGGAACTGGGCCGCGATACAGCGTTCACTCCAATCGACGAAGAACGTCTCAACATCGATGGCGGCGGCGTCGCTATCGGTCACCCGGTTGGCACCAGCGGCGCACGCATCGTGCTGCACATGCTCAAGACACTGGAACGCGAGAATGCCAGGCGCGGCATGACCAGTATCTGCATCGGCGGTGGCCAGGGTGGCGCCCTGCTAATCGAGAGGGTGTAGATGATTTATCCAGCTGCGAATCATTTCAGGCCAGCGCAAATCGCGCCTGCAAGGCGCTCCTGCAACACCGGGGAGTGCCTGAAGGAGCGCCTTGCAGGCGCGAACCGGGCAGACAAGAGATAATTGGATGAACTTACCCAGATGAACGAATCCAGCACTCCAGGTCATTTCCACGTCGAGACCGATGCCGACGGCATCGTCTGGCTCACCTTTGACAAGGCCGGCACCAGCACCAACACGTTCAGTGTCGATGCGCTGGAACAGCTGGACAGCCATCTGCAACAGATCGCGGATCAAAAGCCGCGCGGGCTGGTGATCCGTTCCGCAAAAGCCAACGGCTTCATCGCCGGCGCTGACATCAGCACATTAGCCGGCATTGCCAGCGAGCAGGAGGCAGCGGGCCTGCTCAAGCTCGGCCAGGCCGTGTTCAACCGCATCGAGGACATGCCGTTCCCGACCGTGGCCCTGATCCACGGTTTCTGCCTCGGTGGTGGCATGGAACTCGCACTGGCCTGTAGCTACCGCGTCACGCGCGATGATCCCGGCACGCGCCTGGGGCTGCCAGAAGTACGTCTTGGCGTTCACCCGGGCTGGGGTGGCAGCGCACGCATGGTGCCATTGATCGGCGCCATCAAGGCAATGGACCTGATCCTGAGTGGACGCACGGTCGATGGCCGCAGCGGCAGACGCATGGGACTGGTGGAGCTGGTCGTACCGGAGCGGCACCTTGCCGCTGCTGCACGCAAGCTGGTCATGGACGCACCGCCGCCGTATCGTGCCGGCCTGCTCGATCGGCTCTCCAACCACGCACTGGTGCGTCCGTTGCTTGCGCGCGTATTACGCAAGCAGGTTGCCAAACGCGCCTCGAAACTGCACTACCCCGCGCCCTACGCCATGATCGATCTGTGGCAGAAGCATGCCAACGACAAACAGGCCATGCTCCGGGGCGAGGTTGAATCGTTTGCCAAACTGGCCCACGGGGTGACGGCACGAAACCTGATGCGTGTGTATTTCCTGCAGGAACAGCTGAAGTCGCTCGGCAAGGACAAGAGCTATCAGCCGAAATTTGTGCACGTGATCGGCGCCGGCACCATGGGCGGAGACATTGCCGCATGGTGTGCACTGCGCGGCTTCCAGGTGTCACTGCAGGACCAGGCGCCGGAGCGCATTGCACCGGCGCTGGCACGCGCGCACAAGCTGTTCAGGCGCAAGCTGAAGAAGCCCGTCAAGGTGCGCGAGGCCATGGACCGCCTGCTGCCTGACCACAAGGGCATGGGGGTAAAACGGGCCGATATCGTTATTGAAGCAATTTTCGAGGATGCCGAGGTAAAGCGTTCTTTATACAAGGATATCGAGCCACGCATGAAGGCTGGCGCACTGCTGGCGACCAACACGTCCAGTATCCCGCTGGAAGAACTGGCGCCGGCACTCACGCACCCGGAACGTTTGGTCGGGCTGCACTTCTTCAACCCCGTAGCAAAGATGATGCTGGTCGAGATCGTCAACGGCACATCAACCTCGGCAGAGGTCAGCGCAAAGGCGATGGCCTTCACCCGAAAAATCGACCGCCTGCCCCTGCCCGTCACCAGCACCCCCGGCTTCCTCGTCAACCGCATTCTCATGCCCTACCTGATGGAGGCCGTGGTCCTGGAAGCAGAAGGCGTACCACCGGCGCTGATCGACAAGGCTGCAACCAGCTTCGGCATGCCCATGGGTCCGGTGGAACTCGCTGATACCGTCGGTCTCGATATCTGTCTGCATGTGGCCGAGGTGCTGGCCGACCACTTCGATGCCGAGATTCCGGAAAACCTGCGGCAGCTGGTCGCCTCCGGCAAGCTGGGTAAAAAATCCGGACAGGGTTTCTACCAGTGGAAAAAAGGCAAGGCGCTCAAACAAAAACCCGGTGGCAGTAACTGGAACATGGACGAAATTACCAACCGACTGGTATTGCGCCTGCTAAACGAATCCGTCAGCTGCCTGCGCGAACACGTGGTCGCCGAAAAAGATCTGCTCGATGCCGGCATGATTTTCGGTACCGGCTTTGCCCCGTTCCGCGGCGGACCGGTCCACTACATCGAATCGATTGGTATCGATGTGCAGCAGAAGAAACTTGAGGAACTGCAGAAACTGCGCGGGAAACGCTTTACACCGGACCCGGGCTGGAATGAACTGAAAGGCGGAACGTAAAGAATTTTCAGGGGCAAAGGGGCTCGCACATGCAGAAGAAACAGCTGAACAAGATTCCGGCTGACACAGCCAGGACGCTGGCCGGCCTGTTCCGCGAACGTGTCAGGCGTACGCCCGACGCAATTGCCTATCGCCAGTACAGCGCCACGGACAGCCAGTGGCATGACTACAGCTGGGCCGACATGGGAAAGGAAGTCGCGCGCTGGCAAGACGCACTTGCAGGCGAAAACCTGCAACACGGCGACCGCGTCGCCATCCTCATGCACAACTGCAAGGAATGGGTCACCTTTGACCAGGCCGCACTGGGCTGCGGACTGGTGCTGGTGCCGCTGTACACCGATGACCGTCCCGAAAATATTGCCTACATCCTCAACAACTCCGGCTGCAAGGTACTGTTCCTGCAAGGCGAGGAACACTGGGCAGGCATCCGCACCGTACTCGGCGACCTTGGCAGGCTGCAGCGCATCCTGACACTGGAACCGGTGTCTGTGCCAGAGGGCGAGACACGCGTACGCACCATCGCCGACTGGATCCCCGAGGCTGGCGGTGAATTACACACCGATGATGGCGATTCCACTGAGCTGGCCACCATCGTGTATACCTCGGGTACCACCGGACGTCCCAAGGGCGTAATGCTGAGCCACTGGAACATACTGTTTAACTCCGATCGCGCGCTGGAGGTGGTGCAGATGTTTTCCGACGACCTGCTGATCTCGTTCCTGCCACTCTCGCACACCTTTGAACGCACGGTCGGCTATTACATCCCGATGATGGTCGGCGCGACCATCGCCTACGCACGCTCGATTCCCGAACTGGGAGAAGACCTGCTCACCGTCCGGCCGACGCTAATGATCTCGGTGCCACGCATCTACGAACGCGTCTACAACAAGATCCAGACCGGGCTGGCAGAGAAATCCCCCATTGCCACGTGGCTGTTCAACAGCGCGGTGAATGTCGGCTGGGCACGTTTTGAGCACCGCCAGGGCCGCGGCAGCTGGCACCCGTCGTTCCTGTTCTGGCCGCTGTTGAACAAGCTGGTGGCTGGCAAGATCATGGCCAAGCTCGGTGGCAGGATGCACATGGCTGCATCCGGTGGCGCACCGTTGCCCACCCCGATCGCCAAGGTGTTCATCGGGCTTGGCCTGAACCTGGTCCAGGGTTACGGCCTCACCGAGACCAGCCCCATCCTTTCCGCTAACCCGGTCGATGACAACGACCCGGCCAGCGTCGGCGTGGCGCTACGCGGACTCGAACTCATGGTCGGCGAAAATGACGAGCTGTTGGCACGTGGGCCAAGCATTATGATGGGCTACTGGGACAACCCGGAGGCCACAAGCGATGTCATTGACGCAGAAGACTGGTTCCACACCGGCGACAAGGCCAAGATCGAGAATGACCACGTCTATATCACCGGCCGCCTGAAAGAGATCATCGTGCTCGCCAATGGCGAGAAGGTACCACCGGCCGACATGGAAATGGCCATTGCGCTCGACCCGCTGTTCGAGCAGGTCATGGTGATTGGCGACAACCGCCCCTACCTGAGCGCATTGATTGTGCTGGAGCCGGAGCAATGGCCGGGCTTTGCCAAAACACTCAACCTCGACCCGAATGATCCGGCATCACTGGACAGCGATCGACTCACACAGGCCGTGAGCGAAAAACTTGACGGCTTGTTGTCGGATTTTCCCGGCCATGCACAGGTACACGCAACCTGTTGCTCTCTGCAGGCATGGACTGTCGACAACGGCATGATCACACCGACCATGAAACTGAAACGCAACCGCATCACGGAAGCCCATGCCGATGCTATCGAGAAGATGTACGAGGGGCACTAAGGTTGCATCCGGTGAGTCATTCAAATGCAGGAACGCGCGATCTTTTCGGGCGTTGGAGCAAATCGCGCCTGCAAGGCGCTCCTACGATAATAAGCAGGGCTTGTAGGAGCGCCTTGCAGGCGCGATCAAT
>Ga0224514_10000509_pt1 | contig 11134 bp, 4 predicted proteins | sample SF_May12_sed_USG_3_FD_169107 | JGI IMG/M metagenome (GOLD analysis project Ga0224514, IMG submission 169107) | Sediment microbial communities from San Francisco Bay, California, United States - SF_May12_sed_USGS_24 | ecosystem: Environmental > Aquatic > Marine > Sediment | place: USA: California...
GTCGTTAATAAAAGTCGTCAGATTCCCCTCTATTCTAGGGAATCTCCAAACTCGATTATCTGTTAAGTCGTGTCGTCCGTCGTCGTCGTCACAAAAAGTGTCACACCTAAAGTAGCCATGGCCTGCCTAAAATAGCCACTGCCATTCCAAGCAGTCTCCAACCCCTTGTTTTGAGGTCTGACACAAACTCTGTGGCCGGCAAGGGCGGCCGTGGCATAGCACGATGAGCACTCGTCCGATTGCATCGAGCCGGGTATTGTTGGATATCCAAAGAGCTTGGCTAATACCTTTGCAGCGCAGATTTAGCCGGGAGGCGTCTACGGATTGAAACAATAGCGACGAGAGGTAAATGCATCTGGGCGACATCAAAAATAAGCCTAGACAATTTAATGTTACAGTTGTAATTGATGGTCCTCGGCTCGTCATACTTTAGTCGTGTTGTCATAGCAGCGCCGCCGCAGGTCGCCGCATCCATATCCATCGTCTGTGGCCGTTGCGCGGCACATCTCTGATGGGCGTGGTTCGAATCGTCGACCGGCGGGCGAACGTGCCTCTACAAAACGCCATTTGTCATATTCTACGTTAAACACAATATTATACCGAGCCATTGACATTGTCGTGCGCGACGGTGTTATATCCGACGGGGATAGCGTTTGGGGCGGCCACCGTCTGTAGTAGGGGCGGTTCATGGTTTTAGTAGTTTTTGCCTAGCTTTTGTGGGCCGCGGCGGCAGATGCTTTGATGTGTGGTAAGTGCTGTGGAGTTATGGTTGTCCTTGCAGTTCATCATGTTGCAATCATGGACGGGCATGCACTCCTTGGGGCTGGTGGTGGGCATGCTGCCGGATACCACCTTTCTGTGTAATTTCCATCCGTAGGGGCAGTAAAGCGGTACTGCCCCTTACAAGTCTGTGTGTAATTGGTCCGTAATTGGTTTGTAGGGGCAGTAAAAGAGGAACTGCCCCTACAGGGGAAACGCAGATTGCTCAGTAGACCTACATGCTGCCTTCCGAGACCTACCATAGGTGTTATGTAGGACACCTGTTGCAGGGCTACTGCAGGTTTGTGCACATTGCCTTCTCGCCTTCTGCAGGGTCTGCAGGTTTGAAGAGCTGGCTGCACCAAGCTGCCTGCTTCTCACTTTTTTCCACACCACAAATGCACACTCATTTGTTTGGACAACATCGACAGGTTCTGGCTCAAACCCAGCCTTGAAGCAAGCCAAAACCGGTCAAAACATTGGATGGTGTGTTGCATCGCTGATGAAAGCGGGGACGCAGATGAGAACTGCCTTCCTTGGAGTCGCCGCTGTCGACATAGGCGGTTCAACTCTTTGCACGCTGTTTGACATTCCGACAGGACGAAGAAATCGAGAGGGCGGTCTTGAGGTTTTGAACGAGAATGCGCCCAGGAGTGAGCCCGGCGCTGGAGAGAAAGAGAAGGTCGAGAGCAAAGTCAAGGGCGCAGGCTTCGGGCCCTTCAAGGCAACCTCCAAGGCAGAAGGAGGCAGTGAGCCCGGCAGAGCGAAAGAGAAGGTCGAGGGCAAGGGATGGAGTCAAGACCAGAGAGGCTGAGGCTCGGAAACGGTCGAGGGCAAGGGAAGGAGTCAAGACCAGAGAGGCTGAGGCTCGGAAACGGTCGAGGGCAAGGGAAGGAGTCAAGACCAGAGAGGCTGAGGCTCGGAAACGGAGAAACTGCCAGACCAATGAAAAGAAGGAAGAAGTCAAGGCCACAGAGAGGGAGCGAAAGAGAAGGTCGAGGGCAAGGCCAGCAGTCAAGGCCGGAGAGGCCGCGGCTCGGAAAAGGTCAAGAAAATTATTGCCTGTGAGCCTGAAGGAAACGGCAAAATTAAAACGGAGAAATGACTATGCCAAAAGTAAGGAGGATCACAATGCAAAGAGAAAGAAGCGCAGTGAAAAGAGGACTCCCGAGCGAGTCGAGACTGAAAATGCTGCAGCAAGGGAAAGCATGAGAGGCTTGAGACGGGCAAGAAGGGGGATCGCATTGGAACGAGCTGGAAGGTTTAACACAAGCATGTTGTGGGAGGTGCCTGGAAACGATTACACGTTGGGGGAGTTCGTAAACTTCCCAGAGTCGGCGGTGTTGCTTTGGCACGCAAACACCGGATGTTGGTGGGAGCGTGAGCCCAAGATGTGCATCGCGTGGCTGCACCTTTACAACAAACTTGACCATGCTCGCAAGGTCGAGGTGAGTGCCGATGCTGTCAATGCCACAGAGCGCAAAATGCGTGGCCTCGTTGCACTTTGTCGGGAGAGCGTTGAAGACAAGGTGTCTTTGCTTCGTGTGGTTCGCGAGCACATCAAAGAAAGCGACAGGGAAAACAACAAGAAATGGCAGCAGGACGAGAGGATCAATGACCCGCGTGCGGCTGAACTGGAATGGTTGGTGACCAATGGCTTGCAATGTGGCCGCGATTGCAAAGAGTTGAGGGAGAAGAGAAAGCCTACTCCCCTTGTCGATTCGTGGGCTAGATCTTTGATTGGACTTAAATTGAAGGTTGAAGGCGGTTGGTGGGAGCATTGTCAAACTTGCGACAAAGAGACAGAATACGATTGCGAAATTGTGGATGTCGACTACCAAGTCAGAGAGGCGGAGGTGGAAGAGGGCGAGAACGACAAACGGTACTTTGTAGTGTTCTGCGAGCACGAGAACAGGCGTTTCCCCATGGAATACAAGTGCGTCAAGCAATACGCTCGTGGGGTCAAGCAGGAGGGTGACAAAAGATACGAGCTTCCCGACAAGGCAAACCTGCGTGTGATCGACGAAGAGTTCGAGAAGCTCTGCACAGACACCCTTGAGGCATTGGAGAAAAACCGCGACGGAGACAATTCATGCGAATGCCGCGAGTTCGTAGAGGAGAGGATACGCCAACTGCTGAAATCTCAATTCGTCAAGCCCGGGAAGCAGCGAGAACTTGGACAGAAATTCTTGAAAGCTCAAGGGCGTGGCACGGTGTCCTGGGGCGAGGCAAAAGTGCACAGTGACACGGATTTGACTTCCATTGATGCGCCTCTTTTGACCTGTGCATCGTGTGGCTTTCGACGGCTGCATTCGTCTTTACCAAGTGGCGGAGACGATGGTTGCTTCAAAGTTGAAAACAAGGATGTGAAATTGCTTCACTGGGCAGAGTTGGATGACGCGCAACGTTCAGAGCATCGCGAAAGAATGGCACAGCCACCGTTGAGTTTGCCGGTCAACGACAAGGGTGGCCAGGATGATTTCAAGGATTTTGAGACATGGAGAGCATATTCGAGGTGGCCTGACAAGAAGCCTGATGAGTTGACAAATGACGCGACCTATCCAGATTGGATGTTCTACAAGAACAGCAATGGCGAGACCGATCGGAGCAATCCGAAATACTTTCATTTGCATCCTGAACTCGTTGAAGAGTTCGCTGGGGATGATGGTCGTAGGGATTTTAGGGCCAGACTCTGCCGGTCCTGCTACAAGTTCAGTCCGGATGGGAAAGGGAAAGCGCCTGTGCGGTCCGTTGCAAGTGGGGTCGACTTTGGCAGCCCCAACAGAGTGGGGCTTGTGCGGCTGACCCCACGTGAGCGCCAAGTCATATCTCCAGTCCGGCACTACCATTGTGATGTGATAATTGAATCGAACACTGGCCGGCAGAGAGAGCTCAGCCACTCGGCGCTCAAAGGTCACTCGGTTCTGTTCGATCACGACTGTCCGCGAGTTGTCAAAAAGCTGTTGAGTGAAGAATACATCAACGACAGCATTGAAATTCACTTTGTTGGTCCAGATGGGGAGTATGATCATTTGGCGAAGAAGGCACTCGGCTCGGCGCACGTTTCTGCCCGACCTTTTGCGGTGTATCAATGGCTGTCTGTGTTGAGGGAGGTAAACGTTATGTATTCTGATGTTGATGCATTGCCCAAGTTTGATGTGAGTACAAGGCGAATGTCGCCCTCCTTTGAAGAAGCGACGGAGTTGATAGACAAATGCAACAAGTCTCTTGTTGACAACGCCACCAAAATTGCAACGGACGAGAAAACTGTGAAAGAGACGAGCGTCGCGAGGGACGACATTAGAGGGGTGCGAGTGACATCGGGCCGCAGCGAAGAAGAGCCGGATGCATCGAATGATGATTTGGTGAGTTTGTTGAATCGTGTTGCTGACCAGCGCCATACCTACGCCCTTCCTAATGACATCTGACGCCATCGTCCTTTTGGGTCAAAATAACAGGAGGACGGTGGTGAAGACTTTCCAATGCACTGTAGTTATTTGACCAGCCCAAAAAAGACTGCCCATGGTGCGACCACCGACGACATCCATGATTATCTTGTCAGTGTTTCACGAGAATTAGGAATCAACGTCAGCGATGAGACTAAAGAGTACAACAAGTCGAAAGAAGCGACCACAATGGAGTGGATGTCATACAGGGAGCAAGATCCATTCAACGAGTTTTTGGGTGGAGCTTCTGGCCGAAAGGATGAAGGAATGGTGAAGGCCTTTCCTGACGTGTTCTTTTTAGGGAAAGGGTACAACAGCAACAGACCGTCGTTAAACGAGGAGCAGGTAGAGCATCTTTTGATGCAGTTCACGACAAATGCTGCCACGTGTCGGCCGCTTCTGTTCTATTTGTTTGATCAACTGCAGAGGCACGGTTCCATCAAGGGCATGCACGCCAAGCGAACGAACAAGGAGAACGAATTTGCTAAATTCACGGAAGAGTTTATGTCTGAGAGCTTCCAAGAAATGCTGAAAGAGGCGGTGAAATACCCGCATGGCAAGATTGGAAAAAAGGTCCTCAAAAAGATCGAGCCGATTCTCACTGGTGGTGGGAAGCGAACTACATTTGGGGCACTTGCAAGAGCTGACACCGGCGGTAAGATCATGGCAATGAGACGCAGATACGGCTGCGCTCCAGCATTCCTTACATTTGCCATCGACGACGTCAATCATCCTACGTCGATGCGGATGGCCATGAGCAGTTCGAGCAACACTGACTTTCCGGCCGCAGTGTCCGGTGGTCACCACGAAGCGATGAAGCACGGGTTCAAGTACAATTGTGGAGAGGGAAACGTGTCAATCCCAGCCTCATACAGTGCACGACTTCGAGCATTGGTCGAGAACCCAGTCGGAGCTGCCTGTGTTTACAAGGAGTTGGTGATTGACGTGTTGTCGATACTCGTCGGCAAAGCACCGGGCTCTGGACACAAACGGGGGACCACGAGGACTTCAACACTTGCATCCTGGGACGAAGAGAAACTTGGAGCCATCAATGGAACGTCACTCGCATATCTTGGCGTTAATGAGACCACTGGAGGCGGATCACTTCATTTACATGTGGTTTCGTGGGGTGGATTGTCGCCAGACATTCTTGAGTTGGGATCAGACCTACCTAAAGTTTGCGAGCACGTCGGATCCGTTCTAGACTCAATCTACAGAGCAACTCTGCCAAGGGAAGTTCACGTCAGAGATTTGGTAACCAAAGACCTTAAACAGAACTGTGATAGCTCGCCAGCATTTAAAAGAAGAGATGCAGCAGCCAGTGCGATGCTAGTGCCTCCCGACCCCGCAGAAAGAAGAGATGAATTTCAGGCTTTCGCCTATTGCACAGTGTGTGGGCGCAACATCCATGAGCATAGTCACACGTGCTACAAACCGCCCAATGGATATCACGGGTGCAGGATGTACAGGCCTGCTGGCGACTCCGATGGAACGAAGCCAATTCAGCTATCGTGGAGTGAGGAGAAACAAGAAGCGGTCGAAGAGGACATAGAAGCTGCTGGTCCGATATCCGATGATCCAAAATATGACTTCTCCCCCCTCACGTCTCCAGACAATCGAACTCTTTTGTGGGAGCTTGATAGGCCCAAGTTGGAAGGACTACCTGCATTGGATTGCGGCTTGGACGAAGAAAAGGCAAGGGCCGACATAATATCAAAACTGTCAGAGTCAATGTGGGGCAAAACTGATTCTCGGTCTCAGCGCAGCTACATAGTTGAATGTGTTGATGCTTTTGAGAAAGAATGTTACAGCTCAGAAGAGATTGACGTGCACACTTTTTTCAATGATCAGCACCGCCTGTTTCATGGGATGCTAAAAGGATTGGTGACAGCAGGGGTTTCATTGGCATACGAGACATCCGTCGAGGACTTGAGGAAGGAGCTAATGGATTGGTTGAAAGCTCATCCTAACGAGAAGTTCAAGGGCAAGGCTCTAGATGAGCACAGGTCGACTCAATCAGGCGGTGAGCTTGAACTGTTTTTGCTCTCAAAAGCAAAGAGACTCAATGTGCGCTTGTACACCAAGGACGTGGCGTTGGGGCATTTTGTATTCGAGGATGCCTTTGAGGCATGCGAAGACGTTGCTAACGCACCAACACTTCATTTTGTCAAAAAGTCCGATGACGATTGCTACAGCTTCTTTGTGCCCAAGACGGAGGCAATTACGAGAGAGCTCCAATCCCTTGGCCTCAAGCAGCTTATTGGTTTGTACGACAGGGTAGCAAAGAAATTGGAGGATAGGAACGGATGGGTGGTTGAATACAATCCTCTCTTGACCTCTTTGCTTGGGTGTAATACAAACTTGGGCTTCCTTGGCTCAAAGGAGCAGAGCAAGCAGGCTTTGTTTTACATTGGGCCGTACATAAACAAGAATGGAGTCAAGATCGTAGATGCCCTCCCCCTCTTGGCTCACGCTCAAAATCACGCATTGCAATATCCGAGTTCTGCCGACGATGCCGATGCGAACCCACGACTTGTCCAATACATTGTGACGCGGGTACTAAACAAGCTCAATTCTATGATGGAAATTTCTGACACTCAAGCAGCCTTGGCTTTGCTTGGCATGGGTCCAACTGTTTGTTCGGACATATTCTCGTATTACGACTTGAGGTCAACAAAGAACTTTGTGCTAGATGAGTATTGTGGCAAGTTCAGCTCCCTTGCTGACATTAACATTGTTTTGGATGGTGCGGAAGATGCCGTGTCGTTGGGCGATGATGATTCTTTCTCCTCGGTGCCGAGCGACGACGACGAAGACGATGTGTATGACAGGTGTGGTGAAACGGACGCAGACGTGTTGTCAGGTGCTGACCCTGAGTATGACAGTTTTCTGGACGATGCGAGCGAGTCCGAGAACGAAGACGTCGGGTGGAAGGAGGGTTTCTTCGGCGGAGAGCATGACAATCTTCCGGACGACGAGATCGAGTCCAAGAACGAAGACAACGAACACGGGATGTTTTTCTTCGACGAGGAATCCAGTGATGATGAAACCGTTGCAGAGCCTGTGCAGTTCAATGATTCGCCCATTGCTGTTCCAGTGAACTATGTCACAGGAGAATACGGGCCGGGAAAACTCATCAAAACATATTCTCCCGAGGGTTTGTTTTCCGTCCCGTATCCTGTGTTGTATCGATACCGTGGAGAGGCGCTGAAGGATTTGAACAGGCTGGAATACTATTCTTTGGTGCAAGTGAAACGGCGTACCAAGAAGGAAAGCGATGGGAAGCGCGACGGGGGGCGGACAAAAGCCAGGGAGTTTCCCTTTGGACAGGGCCTCAATGAAGTAATCGGTGGCGATGGTAATGGCAGATGGTACCAGTACATGAGGTCCAAACAATGCACGCCACAGTTCTTTTCCAGTCCAGCCCGCCATCCCGGGGGCAAACCATCAGATCCAGAACAGCAAATGGCGTGGAGGATGGCGGCAGACAAATTTGCGTGTGACTTCTTGATAATGTTTCGACCGGAACCAGACTTGTGCAAACACGGTCAATGCTGCTCGTATGAGTACAACTGGGAGGCATTTGAGGAGTTTGTTTTGGAGCTGCAGACTAGTGACAATGCCATTGATTGCTCTCGTTTGGAGCTGATCGAAAGGATGGTGCACAGCTGGGGGGTCGACGAAACGAAGAAGCAGGCATTGTCCTGGTGGCGAGGCCGCAGCCGCACTTTGTGGTCCGCAGAAGACAAACAACTGGCCAACGCTGAGTACGCTAAGTTTAAGAGGTCGAAGTTCGACGACGGCGATGACAACGATGTTGTCTGCGGATGCTACGGTGGGCCAAGTGAACAACTGACACTGCGACAGACAAATGATGCTCGCAAAATGATCTCCCACAGTGCTCACTTGATGACGGAGTTGAATAGACTGCATGGTGGGCCAAGCGGCTCGGAGCAGGCAACGGGCCCATTTGAACCAGTCAGGACCATCAAGTTCGACGAACAGTTTGCCGCAAGTCTGCCAAAACTCCAACCAAGAGACGAGAGCGACGATGGTGATTGCATCATTGGCAGCGACGTGCATGGTTCTGTGGAAGCCAAGGTTAACGCTTACTTAAAGGATGAAGATCTTTCCACGGATAAGTCACCGGTGATTGATGTGATGCTCGAACACTTCAGAGCATTTCGTGAAGGTCGCGCTCAAGAGAGATCTTACGAGGCTCCGCTTCTGTTGGTGCGTGGTGGTCCCGGAAACGGCAAGTCCAAACTGGTCGAAACATTGGATGGTGTCGCATCGCTGATGTATGCGGGGACGCAGGTGAAAACTGCCTTCCTTGGAGTCGCTGCTGTTAACATTGGCGGTTCAACTCTGTGTTCTCTGCTCGACATTCCGACAGAACGAAGAAATCGAGAGGGCGGTCTTGACATTAAAAAGGTTATCTTGCCGTGGTCGGACGCGAAGAAGCGAAAGTTCATTAAACGGTACGACATCAACAGGATCAGCTGCATTGTTGTGGACGAAATTTCCACCTTGCAGCCATACATGTTGGCCTATTTGAGTGCAAGGCTAATGGAGCTGTTCCCGGAAAGTGGCAAGGATTTCGGGGGCATCGCAATCATACTATGTGGTGACTTCGACCAGCTGCCACCTGTTGGCGGTGACAATTTAGCGGCAGCTGTTATGAAGCACGAGGAGCTCCAGGGGTCAACGGGCAATGGCGAAATCACCCGCTGGGATCGACGCAAACATTGCGTCAACGTCCACAAGGAGGGTCTTAGATTGTTTCAGAAGTCTGTTTGCTTCGAGCTCACCCAGCAGCACCGGTCGAAAGATCCTACTCACACAGGAATCATAGAGAACATGAGACGATCGGGGAAGGTTAGCATGTTCGATCTGAAGCGCAAATGCAAGCTCTTGGAGAAAGAGGACGTGGTAGGAGATGGCGAGTTTCGTTTCGCGACAACCCTTGTCACGGGAAATGAAGAGAGGCACAAAATTAACAACTTGAAAGCCAAAGATTGGGCATCTCACCACGGCTCGTTTTTGATCAGATGGCACAGAGACGTCAGCTATCGTGGTTGGAAGGGAAGGCCAAGGTCGAAGGAGCACATCAAACAAGCGATGTCGCAGAATGAGATTTTTTATGAACTGTTCGTGCAAGGCGCACGAGCGTATCTCAACCACAACATTAACACTGACATTGGTCTAGCGAATGGAACTGAGATCAAATACGATTCGATTTCCTTCGATGATCCAGACGATGAGAGACATTACCACATGCTCATGAAAGGCTGCAGCCCTGGTGACACGATTACGCTTCACAAGCCTCCAAGTGCCATCAATGTTGAAATTTTTGCCGATTGGCCGGGAGACTCTGAAGCGCAGAAGAAGAAGAATGCAGACAAGAGACGCAATTGGCAACACGGGTCTCTGGTGAGGAGCGGTCGTCGCATTGTCATTCCCATCTCCACCAGCTTTCGCAGCTACAATGAGTGGGAGAAAACCTACGTTCCGCCTGCATACTCAACTACCCGCTGCGAAAGCACCGGGGTGGTAAGGAGGAGCCCTTTCCCGCTGTATGGTGTTTCGACGGTTCCCTTGAGAGACCACTTTTGCATTGAACCGGGGTTTTGCATAACTCTGCACAAAGCGCAAGGAAGGACAATACGAAGACTGGTTCTCTCCATCTCTGATCATCCACATCCCAAACTTCGGCAAAAGTGGGAAGGTCTTTACGTTGGTGTCTCTAGAGTGGAGTACAATGAGCACTTCCGGCTGCTCCTCAAGAGAGGTGACTGGGGGACAGCGACCCTTCTGCGCGATCTGGAGAGGTGCAAGCACACAGAGTGCTTCTTCAAGGGCTACGCGCAGCAGTCAAATCACGGGGGAATGCGGTGGAACCGACAACTGGCAAGAGTGGCCGCGGAGGAGACTTATTTGTTTAAGAAGAAGAAAACGTGCAAGGCAAAGAAAAGATCAAAGAGGCGCTGGAATCGAGCTGCGGGTTAAGATTATAGTCGAGCTGTTACGTTTGCACCCGCCAGCAGACAGAGGTGTCTTTGCCAATGTTTGTGACTTTTGCCGTGGGTTGGACCAGATCTACTCTCGGTGCTCCTCACCTCGAATACTGCGTTGCCAAAACCTCAAAAAATCAGAAACCTCCATCGGGTACGCCGGGCCATCGCTGTCTTCCTCGCAACATTTGAAGAAAAGGAGCGGATGCCCAGGTGAAGTGCAATCGATGTAAATAATTTCACCTTTCCACAGCTTGGTGCCCTTAAGATGTTTACCTGTACTCGCATTCACCCACCATTTCTCTGGCACGAGCACTTTGGCACCAACGAGTGGTGAATCCAACAAGAACCTGCGCATTGTCACCATGCCGAGGACGCCCTTTCCGATGTGGCAAGTTGCAATGCTTCTTGTGAACTTGTTTTCGGCGACGCGGCTATTTGGGGCCAGTCCAGGCAGGCAGAGGGGCTTTGTGGTGGGGCACGAAGGCAGACCAGGACCAGCTCAGACCGAGCGGCACAGACCAGGGGCAGTGCCCTGTTTCCCGGGCAGGTCAATTGTGTGCATCGCTCGGTTCGTACAAATTGCATCAATCAAGCCATAAAAGGGGGGGTCGACAAGAGGCATGGAGGAGCGGGGCAGTTGTGACGAGAGAAAGCAAAGCGACTTTTAATGGGAGAGCAAACCTAGAGCATGCCGGTTCCGAAGATCCGGGGAGATGGCTCCATTTTGAATTCCTCCCGAGCAGGCTTAGTACTAAAGGCAAAGGCGACGTTCAGACGTATTTTTTGGAGGATAAAACTTATCCGGGTTGTCCTCCACTGCATGTAAATTAATACACTGACTTTATTTTAACCGCTAATCGCTATTTAACCCTGTCTTAACCTGCCTGAACAATGCGAAATAAGCCGACCGCC
>Ga0224514_10000511_pt1 | contig 11088 bp, 4 predicted proteins | sample SF_May12_sed_USG_3_FD_169107 | JGI IMG/M metagenome (GOLD analysis project Ga0224514, IMG submission 169107) | Sediment microbial communities from San Francisco Bay, California, United States - SF_May12_sed_USGS_24 | ecosystem: Environmental > Aquatic > Marine > Sediment | place: USA: California...
ATGCTATTACCGCATCAACAATTACATCAAGGGCCTATTGCGATGCAGTTCAAAGGGCATATAATACTTTAAAAGAAAACATTGCCAAGAAAGGAGGCGAAAAATGAGCCAGTGGAAAAACTTTTCTAAAGGATTTGTAAAAGAGAATCCCGTATTTGTATTATTCCTGGGGCTTTGCCCAACATTAGGAACTACAGGTTCTGCAATTAATGGAATTGGTATGGGACTTGCTACAACATTTGTGTTAATTATGTCAAATATCGTTATATCATTGCTAGCAAAATTTATTCCCGATAAAGTTCGTATCCCGTCTTATATAATAATTATTGCCTCCTTTGTAACAATAGTTGACTTATTAATGAAAGCTTATACTAATACACCCGGAGCAAATGGAGAACCGAGCCTTTACGATAATTTAGGCTTGTTTATCCCTCTTATTGTCGTAAACTGCATTGTACTGGGACGTGCGGAAGCATTTGCTTCAAAAAACACAACATTTACATCTTTTATCGATGGATTGGGAATAGGATTAGGATTTACATTTGCGCTATTTCTCCTTGGAGCGGTGAGGGAAATACTTGGTAGTGGTTCAATATTCAATATTAAATTTATTGAAGGCGACGGAATGATAGCATTTGTCCTGGCTCCCGGGGCATTCCTGGCATTAGGATACCTTATTGCAATAATGAATGTTGTGAAAAAGAGATTTGCTAATAAATAAAGCTATAAACTATGGAACTAATTCTAATAATAATAGGCGCTGTTTTTGTAAATAACATTGTACTTGCACAATTTTTAGGCATTTGCCCTTTTATTGGTGTGTCAGGAAAGGTAAGCACATCAATAGGAATGACTGGTGCTGTTACATTTGTAATGGTTATCGCCACGTTGGTTACTTACCTTATACAAGGGTTACTTGAAAGGTTTGGCATACCATTTATGCAAACTGTAACTTATATCCTGGTAATAGCGTCACTCGTCCAACTTGTGGAAATAATCCTTAAAAAAGTTAGTCCGCCACTTTACCAGGCACTAGGAATTTTTCTCCCTCTAATTACAACAAATTGTGCAATTCTTGGTGTTGCCATCCTTGCTTTCCAAAAAGACTTCAACCTGGTATCAAGCGTAGTATTTGCATTTGCAAATGCAATAGGATTTGGTCTTGCACTAATTACTTTTTCAGGAATTCGGGAACAACTGGATTTAGCAAATATTCCTGAAGGAATGAAAGGAGTGCCTGTAGCATTTGTTATAGCAGGTATATTAGCTATGGCATTTATGGGTTTTGCTAATATTGTTTAAATGGTATAAATTAGTTATTTTTAACGGCTAATTCAGTGTGCGATTTAAAATAATATAAACTTATTAAAGAAAGTTTTTTTTCACCTCGTGGTTATAATTTAAAAATTGATTGCGGGGTGTTTTATTTAATCCCATATTAAGCAGTAGAAAATGCTTGATCGATGTAAGAAATTGTAATTCAAAAAACTATTGTTTTTTAAAAACAATTTCAAAATCGGGATTATCCCTCATGGAATCAATAGTACAGAAATACTTTCTTTCTATTGATTAATTTGGGTTAATATAAAGAAATCGTATATACCAATCCCATAAAAAATATAGGTTTAAAAAGTATAATTTTTAATTATTATTTATTCCGTTTTTTGTATTTAAATTGATATTATTTTCGTAATTTATATTTTTCTCTTCCCAACTGTTTGATTGCGTCTCAAAATTTATTAATATACTAAATTACTGGTACTTATGGGAAATAATGAGACTAAACCCCATTCTTTTAGAAAAAGTAAAAAAGGTTATCTTGAAGCTAAACAAAATAGTGGGCTTGAATTATTGTTAGATAACTTAAATGCTATTGTATTTCGTGCTAAATATAATCCTAATCACACGATGCTTTACCTTAGTATGGGATTTGAAAAAATCACAAAATATAAGCGCAAAGTTATATTAAATGATAAAGAAACCAGTTATATGAATCTGGTACATCCCGATGATAGAGAATTAGTGACTGAGTTAATATCAAATGCCATAAACAAAAGGGAAAGTTATGAAGTTGTGTACCGGATAATTACAAAAAAAGACGAAATAGAATGGGTGCAAGAATCCGGAACTGTTCTGTTTTTAAACTCGGTAAACGATGTTTTACTGGAAGGACTGATTCAATTAATTGATATCAGGAAAGAAGATTTTACGAATATAAAATTACATGGACAAAGCAATATTAAAGAGGTAGATAGAAAAGAGTACCTGAAACCGGAATATGGTGACCTTACAAATTACAACAGACAAGGAAAAATTCTTAAAGCAATTGGAAAAGAGATGCTTAAAAAGGTTGGGGAAGAATATCTCAGCCTTACTGATTCGTTTACTTCTATATTCGAAATAGATGGAAGTTATGCTTTGAACCTTTGCTTGTCCAAATGGTGCAAATTGTTATCTGAATCGTCAAGAAAACAGTGCAATACTAACGATAATTCTAAAGCAATACAGAGTAAAAAGTGGTTATGTTATGAGTCATGTTGGACGAATTCCGCACTTAAGGCAATTAAAGAAAAAAAGACAGTTGATACAGTCTGCGAAGGAGGTTTATGTCTTTATTCAGTTCCAATTTTTGCTAAAAACGAGATTGTTGGTGTTGTTAATCTTAGCTATGGCAAACCCCCTTTAGAGGTTAATAAAATACAAGAAATTGCGACAAAGTACAATATAGGGCTGAATACTTTATTAGATGCATGTATTCAATATAATGGACGACCAACATATGTCAGTGATTTAGCCAAAAGCTCTGTGAACATAGCGGCAAAATTTATAGGTGAAATTATTGAAAGGAAACTTATTGAAGACAAGCTGAATTATGAAAAGCACTTCACAAACAAAGTATTTAATACGGCTGTTGATACCATATTTGTTTTTAATCCGGGTACAGGGAAAGCAATACGCTGGAATAAAAATTTTGAGATAATCTCCGGGTATAATGCACAAGAGATTGACAAACTAAAAGCTCCTCAATCGTATTATAGTAAAGAAGATCTAAATAAGGCAATTCCTTTTATCGAAGAGGTTAAAAGGGAAGGTGAAGGTAAGATAGAATTAGAACTGATCACAAAAGACAATAAAAAAATATCCACAGAGTACGCCGTATCTGCCTTAAGGCTCGATTCGGGGGAAATAATTTTAATTTCTATTGGTCGGGATATTTCTGAGAGAAAAACTACTGAGTTTGTTTTAAAAGAAAATGAAGAAAATTTGCGAATTACACTTAACTCAATTGGTGAAGGTGTAATAACACTCAACAACAAAGGTGAAATAGTACGATTGAATCCTGCAGCACAAAAGCTAACCGGTTGGAAAATAAAAGAAGCATTCAAAAAACCGCTTAATGAGGTATTTAAAATCCTTAATAACACAAATAAATTAGAAAATATTAAACATATAAAATATAGAGCAAATACAGAAGAAATTAGTAAACTACCAACCAGTGGCATACTTATTGCAAAATCAGGTAAAAGGATTCCAATCTCTAATTACATCGCTCCAATTAAAAACGATTTGGGTGAAGTAACCGGTACAGTCCTGACGTTTAAAGATCAGACCAAAGAGATGGAATACAAACAAAAGTTATTAGAAAGTAAAATTACTGCAGAAAGGTACCTGGATATTGCCGCCCAAATAATACTTGCATTAGATAAAAATGGGAATATTGTTTTACTAAATGATAGTGGACATAAGATACTAGGGTATAAAAAAGGAGAAATTTCAGGAAAAAACTGGTTCGATACATGCTTACCTCCCCAAAAGGCAAATGAAAATAAAAATGCTTTTAAAATGCTTATGAGGGGAAGTAATAAAGGTTTGAATTATGAAAATCCGATAAAAAGAAAGAATGGTAACGAATTGATTATACTATGGTACTATACTGTTTTAAAAGACAATAATGGTAACATCAACGGACTGTTATGTTCAGGTAAAGATATTACAGATATTAAAAGGGCAGAGAAAGCCCTTGTTATAAGTGAAGAAAGATATAATCTGGCTATGCAGGCAGCAAATGACGGAATATTTGACCTTGATCTTGTTTCAAATAAAATATATTTCTCGCCACGATGGAAGAAAATGCTTGGTTATAAAGAAAATGAAATAAAAAATGATATCTCTGAATGGAAGCGTCTTATCTGGTCTGAAGATTTAAAGAAATCGGAAGAAATACTAAAAGAGCATTTGGAGGGTAAAAGAAACAGGTTTGAGATTGAGTATAAAATGAAGCATAAAAACGGGCAGTGGATAGATATTTTATTACGTGCAAGCGCTACGTTTGATGAAGAAGGTAAGCCATCAAGATTAATTGGTACACATGTTGATATATCAGAAAGGAAACACATAGAAGAGGCTTTAAAAAGAAGCGAAGAGATTTTTAGAAGCTTTTTGGAAAACATTAATTTGGTTGGCCTGATTCTGGATAAAGAAGGCAACATGTTATTTGTAAACGATTATATGTTGGAACTTACCGGTTGGAAACGCCAGGAAGTACTTTATAAAAACTGGTTTGAGTATTTGATATCAGAAGAAAACAGAGAATCTATAAAATACATATTTCATTCAACTGTTGTTGAAAAAGCATTCCCTATAACCTACGAAATTGAATTAGTGACAAAAAAAGGTAAGAAGAAAATAATTAGAATGAGCAATACGATGGTATGCGATGAATATGGTAATGTCAAAACCGTTACAAGTATTGGTGAGGATATAACCGAACATAAAAAATTTGAAGACCAATTAAAGCAGTTAAATGAGGAATTAAGAAACCAAAATGAAGTATACCTGGCACTAAACGATGAACAAAACAAAACATTGTCGCAGCTACAAAATATTAATATAGAACTGAAGGAAGCAAATAAGAAAGCGGAGGAGAGCGATAAATTAAAATCTGCATTTCTGGCAAATATGAGCCATGAAATACGGACACCAATGAACGGAATTGTTGGTTTCACAGACCTGCTTAAAGAAAAAGACCTTGAAGAAGAAAGGAAACAAAAATATATAGGGGTTATACAACAAAGTACAGACAGAATGCTTTCAATGATTAATGACTTGATAGATATTTCGATAATCGAAACCGGGCAAATAGAAATTAAAATTGAAAAAACTGATCTAAACAACCTTCTTCATAATATCTACATTCTTTATAAACCTATAGCTCAGGAAAAGCAGCTAAAATTTTCTTGTAAAACAGAACCAGAACAGGTAGATATTCAGATAGAAACGGATGAATTAAAACTTAAACAAATAATATCACATCTTATTAAGAACGCAATAAAATATACAGATAAAGGCAGAATTCATTTTGGATATTCAATTAAAGGGGAACAAATAGAATTCTTTGTTAAAGATACTGGTATTGGTATAGATGATAATATGTATATGAAGATTTTTGAATGTTTCCGCCAGGTTAATCTAAATGTTGGGAGTGCAGATGAGGGCAGTGGGCTAGGACTATCCATTTCAAAAGCTTTTGTTGAAATGCTCGGCGGGAATATATGGTTGGAGTCGAAACCTGGTTATGGTTCTACCTTCTATTTTACTCATCCTTATAAGAGATTAGATAATCCTATTGAGCCAACACCTGAAATCCATATTAAAAAGGAAGATATGAAAGAACAAGTCACAATTTTAATAGCAGAAGATGATGAAATCAGCTATTTATATCTTAAAGAAATTGCTGCCGAGGCCAATATGAAAGCGATTAGGGCTTTAAATGGCAACGAAACTATAGAGCTTTGTCGAAAACATCCTGAGATTAGGCTGGTTCTTATGGATATAAAAATGCCGGAAATGAACGGTTATGACGCAACAAAAGTAATTAAAAAGTTTAGGCCCAATCTGCCTATAATTGCTCAAACTGCTTACGCTCTAACCAGAGATAAAGAAAGGGCATTAGAGGCCGGTTGCGATGGATACCTTTCAAAACCAATCAAGAAAAGTGAGTTGCTGTATTTCCTCCATAAAATTAATTGATACAATTTTTATAATAATCAAATAGCTTTGGACCACAGCCTTATTTTATGGTTGAGTTAAAATTTATCCTCTGATTAGCTCAATTACTTTAGGAAAAAAAATTAATATTCCAATTATCAAAGCAGCAGAGGAGCCTATTAAAACACTGGCTGCCATAACATCCTTTACTTTCTTAATACTATCATTTTTCTTTGGTGAGATAAAATCCGATAAATATTCAATACCTGTATTTGCTGCTTCGAGTGCCAATACTAATCCAATTGCAAAAACAACAAAAAGCCATTCAGCGCTGGAAATTTTAAGAAGAAACCCGGCTATCATTACACATAACATTATAACTACCTGTATTTTGAAGTTGCGTTCATTCCTGAACAGGCATTTTATACCGTTAAAAGCAAATACAAAGCCACTCAGAAACTGGTAAAATCCTTTGGTTTTTCTACTTATCATTTTAATATGCTAAGATATAAATGATGGTAAATTATAAATAAATTTTATTTTCTCCACACATTTAATCTTCCCAGCTGTTACTTATATGGTAACCAGCACCTGTTTGGGGCACTCTGTTAACAGTTACTGAATAATTATCGGTTGCAGAACATGCTCCATTAGTTTCAGTAACAGAAATTGATTCTACAGAACTTAATGTACCCGGCGGGGTTAATGCATTCCAGGTTGCATCAATACTGTTTGTATGTGGACCGGCAGGTACCGAGCCTCCTGTAACAGACCAATTAAATGTATATCCTGTTGCAGCGGTTGAATATGTCACAACAGCATTTTCACAAGTTGTGGCACTGCCTGTTATTAGCGGTGTTGGCAATGGAGTAATTGTCATAGTAATATCAACATTTCCTAATGTAGAAGAACATCCTGAGGTACTTGTCACTATTACATCAACCACATCATTATTCGCCAAAGATGAATTTGAATAGGTATTGGCTGTCCCCGATTGTTCTGATAAACCATTTAAGTAAAATTCGTAATTTGAGCCGGTTCCTGCTGTAAATACAACGGCATCACCTTCGCAAGCCGGATTAACTGATGCTGTTAATGTAACTGTTGGTATTGGATTCACAGTAACAACAACATCGATATTTCCGACTAAATTCCCGGTATCTGGTACAGCGTCGCGCACTAAAGTTAACGTATATGTCGTTGTTGTTGTAGGGCTAACAGTTATATTGTGAGGACTGGTATTAATTCCACTTTCTGTAAATGTAGTAGTACCATCTGAATATCTAACTTCCCAAGGTGTTGTGCCCCCTGTAAGAGATATTACCAAATTAGTTGAACTGCCATTACATATCGAAACATCGGTGCTTACTATTGATGCGGTAATTAAATTTAACATTTGTGCCGAACCTAATGTTAAGTACTGATATGTGCTGTAATCAATATCAGTATTACAGGCTATGGAACCGGAACTGGCTGTTCCTGTAATTGTATAGGTTCCTCCAACCTGCTCCCACTGCGAACCATTCCATCCAACGATAATCAAGTCGTTGATATCTGACAGGGCATTGGCCACATCGTTCGATCCATCAAGAGTAATGTCTATAGTACTTTGTCCTCCATTGATAACACCTATCGACCAATATTCTGTCTGACTTACAGTATTGATGGCAGGATCCATAGCGCTACCTATATCTGTTTGTGGATTACTAAAATTGTATTCAACAACAACATCGGTATTAACACCGGTTATTCCCGTAATGTTAACAATTTCGGCAACGCCTAAACTGCCATTATCACCAATTGGAAATGTAAAATTATCACCGCTGCTCATAACTTTTGTGAGAGGCCCGTTTATATGTGTTGATGCTGATCCTGTAGCAGGTGATATTGTTGAGGTAACACCAATCCTCAATGTATCGGTTGAACTTGTAGTAATGATGCCACTTGTTAAAACAAGCTGATTTTCAATATTAACGGCACCTGAGCTTATAGTAATTCCATTAGGGTTATCTACTTCAAGAGTATTAAGCGAGTTTGAACCTGTAAAAGTTCCTGTTATATTCTGGTTGACTGTTGAAGTCATCGAAACAATATTCGTCAAATCGGTTCCGGCATCGAAGTTTCCGGCAGTTCTTATGAAATCTCCTTTAATTTCGATGTCTATATTATTATCGTTGTCAACAAATAGTGTTGCTCCTCCATTTATGATCAAATCTCCGTTAAGTGTGAGATTGTTGCTTGGCAATCGTCTTGTCCCGGTTCCGCTAAATATAATATTGTTTACTGTTGAATGATCTCCAAGTACGTCATAATCGGTTGTTCCTCCAAAATTAATTGTACCTCCTGCCGAAGAGAAAAATGCGTCATATTCACCGGCAGGAATAACTTCTCGTTCGGTGTAAATTGTACCGGCGCCATTTACCTGGCCAAACCGGTGTCCGAATGTAGAATTTACATTTACCTGTCCCTGAATTTCTGTTGTATATGAAGAGACAAAGTTAGCTGATGTAGTAACCGTATCTCCTGCATTGATCTTAGTTATACTTCCTCTGGGGCCACCAGTTACATTTGGAGTCCAGATAGTACTCGTATTCCAGTTTCCCGTATTGTTTGTTTCATACGCAGGCACCTGATCAGGTATGGCCCCGTTGAATGATGAACCATCGACACCAGCCGTATAATCCCCACTTATTTCATCATCGTCAACATTGCTAAAGTCGAATATAAGGGTTTCGGTTGTTTCATCAAATTTATCGACATCGTCAAATTTGTTCCAGTCTCCGGTCCCATCATCCAGTAATCTTGCGGTAATATAATCGTAAACATCGTATGGTGCAGTTACTTCAACATCAGCCGGATCGTATTTCATTGTAGCTGTTGCAGAAAAACCTGTTATATTGTTGGAACGCACCAACCAATGGTATTGCAATACATTTGCAGTATCGGCAATTTCCGGATCCGGAGATTCTGAATCATTTTGAATACTAGGGTGCATTTCGTTGGCAGCCTTAACGGTCACACTACCTGTGCCGCTTGTGTTCGCTGTAATATCTAACTCAACTGGTGTGTATTTGCCTCCTGATCCAATTGGATAAATAAATGGTGTTGCTGATGCACCTGACGGGAAATATTTTCTTATGCCATAATCTGTAAATGACACATTTGTTTCGACCATATTTGAAGAAGAGAATGGATTTGCCTCTTCAATTTCTGCGTCAACAGTAAGTGTTAGCAGATTTTTTCCAACAGTAAACACACCAGACTGTAGTTTCAATGTATCTGTAACTGTAAAGTTGTTGCCCAGAGGTACAGACACTCCCGATGCATTGTTTATGGTAAGCTTTGCGAAAGTTCCGCTTCCTGTTAAGGTTTGTTCGACAGAACCTGAGAAATATATTCCATCACCAGACTGGGTCCCGTGAATGTGTGTGCCATCAAAATTAGCATCTCCCTCAACAGTTACGGTATTGGAACTATCTCGTAAAGTACCTGATTGAAAATCGAAAATGTTTGTTATTGTAATATCGGCAGAATTATTAGCTAGCCAAAGTTCTGTTGAGCTGTTTTTTGTTAGATTATAAAAAGTTGTATTACCAAACATTCTTTGATTTCCGGTACCTGATAAATATGTTGTATTGTTGTTTGATGTAAATGTCCCTGAATTAAGAAAATCACCATTAACCGTTAAATCCAATCCATTAGCATCGAAAGTCGCCCCGGATTCAATTACCAAATCTTCATCAATCGTTAATGGTACTATCCATTGCGTGAGGGTAGAAGAATTAGCACCTTCAACTGTAATATTTGGAATATTTATGGTTGAATATATACCCATATTTGTTGTTGGTGTACCCGAAGCCCCGAAAATAAAACCTGAACCTGCACCCAGGCTTGATGTTGATGGATTAAGATATAATGAAGCTATTGCAGGTGCCGATTGTGATTGGGCAATGATTACTTTTGCCCCGGCAGCTAAAGTAATATTACTTCCGGCATTTAATATTTCAAGAACTCCACGATCGTTTTCTGTTGCATCAACATCTCCAATAGTTACCGTTGCCAAATTATTGTTTACCGAAAAGTCGAGTACTCCTTCGTTTGTAATTGTATTACGCCTAATTTGTGAACCAACGGTAAATGTTGCATTTTGAATATTTATCACTGCATTGCCTGTTGTAGAATATTCTATATAATTATTTGTGCCCCCATTTAATAACCAGCTACTATTATCTCCGGCATAAAGCAATCCGTCGAGGTAAATTCCGGTATTGCTTCCCGAAGCCCTTACGGTGGCATTCTCTACATTTAAACTCGCTGTAGAAGGAATCTCAAAATCCGCTCCTCCACTTGTAAGAGTTACGTCAATACCAGCATCACTGAGGTAAAGATCACCATAGATAAGTTCAATTGCTTTAGGTGAAGAATTTGTTGGACCGTTTAATGTAAAATCATCATTAAATATGAAATCTACACCTTCGATCTTATTCATCTCAATTCTGTATAATTCTTGTGTGTTCGATGAATTATCTGTAAAAATCCCACTAGTTTCTCCGCCTAATTCAAGAATAACATTACTTCCACCGGTATTATTGGTATATAAGTCTAGTATTCCGCCGCCCCATATACCATCGTTTTCTATGGTTATATCTTCGTCAACTCTTAACCTGTGTTCAATATTATTGGAAAGGACATCCTCAACGATAATATCATTGTTATCACGGTTTAAATCAGTATCGAGCAACAGGCTTCCTACTTTCATTGTTCTGGGATTACCAGAATCCTGGAACTGAAGCCTTCCGTTAGAATTTTCCCCAATTGCACCTATTCTGAATTCTCCGTCAACAGTTATATCACCATAAGTGCCATCGTTTAATAAAAGTGTTGAAGCATTTCTTATATAGAGGGATTTAGCAGAAATATCCTGGGTAAATTCGATTAAGGCATTTTCTTTTGCTGTCTCATTCCCTCCATGGCCCGCAATTGTTAGACGAGGGAATATTGAGGGATATGACAATGCAGTAACTGTAGCATCTTCGTCAATTCTATATATCCATGAAGCTGTATCAACCTGTAAAAAATCTTCGAAGTCACCAGTTATAA
>Ga0224514_10000512_pt1 | contig 11085 bp, 9 predicted proteins | sample SF_May12_sed_USG_3_FD_169107 | JGI IMG/M metagenome (GOLD analysis project Ga0224514, IMG submission 169107) | Sediment microbial communities from San Francisco Bay, California, United States - SF_May12_sed_USGS_24 | ecosystem: Environmental > Aquatic > Marine > Sediment | place: USA: California...
AGCCGCCCCCATCCCCTGCCGTGCCGGCCCGAATGTACAGGTTATGCCCGGCCACAGGTTCCCCTGTAGGGGTTACGGTGAATTCCACATTTGCGGCCTGCACTGATCCTGCTATCAGCATGACAAACAATGCGGCCAAAATAAGTCTTTTCATCGGTTCTCCTTTGTCCAAATGATTGTCAGGTAGAATTCATCTATTCCCGCCAAGCGGCTCATGAATTCCCCGTATCCTTCGCGGCTGGCCCTTATTCCGGGTTTACCGTTTACAGGTTCAAATTGCTCCCCCACAATAACACAGCCATGGGAATCATCGTCGAGATTGCCCTTGTGAAACAGGATGTGTGTACGCGCCGGCACGTTGGTAACTTCAAAGGTGTCACCGAATTTTGGGCTGTCTATTCTCTTGCAGATGTACTCGCCGTCAGGGATACAGGAGATATTGCTCAGATTGTTCAGCCATTGCCGCTCAAGCGTGAGGGCAAACGGATAATACCCGTCCATTATCACGCCGAACGTGCCATGCTCGGTGGTAGATACTCGCTCAATCCGTAGAGTCTTCATCTTTCTCCTTTCCGTGTTCACAGTTTACGCATTTGTCATTAGCCCAACACGCTATATCCTGACAAAGCTGAACTTTAGGGCAGGGGAAATCGTTGCCTGCCACCTTTATATGAAACTGCCTTACTTTATCGGGATCGGTGGCCATTGGCGTGTTTCTCTTTCAGTATAATCACGGCGTCAGACACATTGTCCAGCTTGACCTCCATGCGCCCAAGGTCTGATTCCAATTGTGTTTCTATGCGGGTCATCTGAGCGCACAGGAGATTGAATTCGCTATGTCCTACCTTGTCATCTATCTTCACATCCAGCGAGGCGTAAACCTTGAAGGCGAATCCTCCCGCAGCGACCATTAAAGTTAATAGCGCAATAATTGTTCCATACAAGGCCAGTTTACGACCAGCCCCATCTGCTTTGCGTCTTTTTAATGCCATTCATCATCTCCCCGCCCATCCTGGCAGATTATTTTATTTCGCCTGTTCTTTGCAAATACTTCAAATGTTGCTCATGGCACTCCGCTTGCCTTTTTATTACTGTGTCCTTCTGAACGTCTGACCACGAAGCCCAGGATGTAACTGAATTCTTAACGCCAGACAAATCATCAATACAAGCCTGAAGCTTGGACGCCATGCCGGATTCTTCATTGTCCCTCACAATATTAACGGTGTTTTGTCCTACCGTGTTGCCTGTGAATAACAGCCATTCCCCTGAACCATCGTCCATGATATACGCCCCTGGCGAATGACGCAGATATTTAATGATTGGCTGGTTGTCTTTCGTTTGGGGGATATAAAGACACTCTTCATGTGGCGGGCCGATGTTATCCTCCCATCCATGCGTTATTTCAGCCGAGGTTAAAACAGCCAAAATCTTTCCGTCATATGGGGTTTCGGTGCCGCAAATAACGGTAGTAAAATTCGGGACTGCCCCCGCAAACACTACAGGCGAGAACAACATAACGATCAAAAAAATAAATATTTTCCGCATTTCAAGCCTCCAATTGATTTTATACTCCTACGCCTACGCCTTGTATCCAACCCGGCGCTGTTGCACTCGTTGGGGTTGGAACATTGGCAATAACATACTGCATATTTGAAAACACTGCACAACCACCGGCCCGCAAGCCTCTCGCCCCTGTAGTCGCATAATCTAACAACAGCCCTGTGCTGTCACAATTAATAACCCCACCACTTGTACCATCTATCCCACGGGTGTAAGATGTCCCGCTGTCTCCAGTGACAAAGCTCTGCTGTGCTATGCTCACAGAACCATTAAAGCTGGCATTTATGCCTGTGGTGGCCGTGCCTGCCCTCTTACACATGGTTTGATTCATCTGGACATACGCACCCTTTTGAATGGCTAGGGCATTGGCCGTATCTGCCCCGAAGTGGTTTTGTTCAACAGTACCTACGGCACCTTCCTCATAAACCACACCTGTTGCGGTCTTGCACCGATAGATATCACAACCAGAATTAAACCTTGCTCTCAGTCCTTTATTATCCGCTCCTGTTGCGCTTATGGCAGAATCAACCTCTAAGTTCTCAAGAATAACACCTTGTTGTGAAGCCAACACCTCAAGGGCCGGGGAATCTACGTCTGTGCTGTTTATAACTGTTCCCCAGTCTTCAACGTGGTAAGTCTCACCGCTGGCGGGGGCCGCAGGCAAAACACCCAATAAACTGATACTTGTCGTTGTGTTGGTTTTCACTATCCTAGTAATACCTTGAAGAGCAGCGGTTGTGGTAGCATCATCGAATCTTAAAATGTATCCATCCAAAGCTCCAGCGGATAACCCTGTATCAGTCACGGTTGGAAGAGTAAACGGGTATGAACCTGCTGTGCCTCCTGTGGCGGTAGCACTGCCTAGAATCTGCGTTGTGTTATATTCGCCTCTTAAACGTAATTCTCCACCGCCACCGATTATTTTTCCTTTGAGAGGTATGACTTCATCGTATGTTCCCTCCTCTATTATCAGCAAGACATTATCAGCACATTTAGAGGCTATTTGGGACAAAGCATACACTATGCTTGCATAAGCTCCTGCACCTGTCGCGCCTCCATGATCTTGATCGTCTGTGCCACTTCCTGTATTTACATATACGGTTGTTGTCCCAAAATTCTCCAGGGGGAGCCACAACCCACTCCCACTATCATATCGCATTCTGACATTCCGGCCTGTTGGGCCATGATCCCCATACATTTTATCTGCTAGGCCGGTTGTGGGTAAGGTTGTGCCGAATTGGTGCGGAACGATATTGATGGCCTGGTTGCCGCCATAATCCTGATCGCCGGTTTTCGCCACCGTGCCATCGCTGAGAGTTACGCTTGTCAATGCTAAAGCTGTTTCTCCAGCATTGACCACAGGAGCCTTCTTGGCTTGACCTGCAAAACTCGCCGGGGTATCGGAAAGTCCTATCCAAGCCGAAGCACCTCCCCCGCCTGTTCCCACCCCGAGCGTAGGTCTAACATCTGCCCAACGATCTGAAGTTGAAGCTTCAAAGGCTGTATCACCAGTTTTGAATACATAGGTTGTAGAGCTTGGTAAACCTTCTAATCCAGGGGGTTTATCAGGCGGGTCAGCGTCTATCGCATCAGCTTCAGTGTTGTATTGAACATTCGGATAAACCGCGTGAATCGCGTTCTCGGTGAAGAAAAATAGCCACTTGTAATATTTCCCTACCGCAACCGCCGCTTTGTTCGTGCCGTCATCGTAAAAGCCCGTATCAATTTCTGCATCCGTGTCTGAAGTCCATGCTCCAGCACTGTGATACCACCTTCGCATTGCGGTAGTACGAGAGTCTATTTGTGATACCTCATGCTCCTCGTGCATATCGTGGTAGTATTCACCTGCGAGAAGACTCACATCAAAAGGATTCGTTGCGTCTGTATCTTCTTGAACTTGGCAACCATTGGCTACAAAAACAGGAAAGGATTCTTCGAGGCCGTGTTGGATGTCTCTTAAGAGCGTTCTTAAAGCAGACTCTTGATGAAGGTCCCATATATCCCCATCTTGGCAAGAGATATGAGCTATGGGAATATCTGTAGATAAGGGTTCTCCAGCCACAGCCGTGAATGTTGTCCCTGATCTCCAGACAAGATGGTTGGCCACATTGTCTGTTAGTGTAGTCGAACCCGACGAAATGGTAATCACAGGAGTGGTGGTATCGGGGTCATAAATTTTGAAATCACCATCCCAAGATATATCTAACCCTCCATCATCAGTGACAACGCCTAACTCCCATATGCCAGGATTGATAAGGTTGCTAGGGAATCCCACACTAAGAAACTCCGTCGTGGTAATCCCCCCGGCGGTGCGCTTGATGAGAATATCCCCATCATTACCGCTAGCAGTTCCGTCAGACTGCCATATAACGCTATCGCCTTCCGGTGGATTGCGGGGGTCGCTCTGCTTCTCGCGGAGATTGAGCAGCCCCCTTAATGTGGTTTGTACGCCTTTCACTTAACTGTTATCAGACCGACTCACTTCAACAAAATAGCCAAGATTCCCATCCCACTCTATTACTATGTGGTCATTCACATTAGCCAATACCATGTCCCCACTTGCGGCGTTCAGCACTATATTGCCGGTTGATTTAACGGTAATGGCTCGGGCACTACTGTTAGACTTTAACGTGATTTTCTGCCCATGGATAAACCTGCTGGTTGCACCATCTGCATCATTAAGAGTAACCAGATCATCTGCTGCCGGACCCTCGCCTTCCACAATGCATACGCCATTAATAGGGGCAGCATCATATACGCCGCTACTTATTTGGGTTACGGTCGGGAAAACAACCTGGTTTGTAGAAGCACTAAAATCATTGCCTGCATCGGAAAAATCAACCCCGGCAATATTGGTTCCAACGCCCGAGAAATTAAAAGCATTAGTAATGGTCCCGGCGTCAGTAGAGTTTTTCACAATAAACCCATCCACACCGAGAAGGTCAAAAATATTCGTAGTCCCAAGGGAGCCAAAATTACAACCATCGAATGTTATATTCTTATTTACCCCCTGTAGCTTCACCATCGTTGGAGCCGTTTCATAATCCACATTAGTGAAATTGGCTTGGGTCAAGCCATTCAAATACACGGAGTTTCCAGAGGTATGTGTGGCTGCATTCACTAGGCCGCCAGTCCAATTAAATCTTTTGGGGCCAAGGGTGTTAAGTTGGAATACAATGTTGCTTTCAGCATCGACATTATCTACAGCATTTTTCCATACGTTAAACATGTGCGCCGTGCTTTCCAGCACAAATCCTCTACACATAAAGCCCGTATTAGCGCAACCTGTTATGTCCACATCCCTCAAGGAAAGCCGCTGAACAAAAGTATCAATTGCCGCCCCTCCCTCAACATGCAATCCCCTGTCTCCACAATCTATTATTCGCACCTTTTCCAAAGCGATAGTATCATGGAAAAAACCAGAGTTGGGCTTAATAACAATACCACTTTGAGAAGTATATGTTGCCTTTGTAGCAGAACCGTCAATGACGATATTTTTCCATCCGGCCCTTACCACATTAGTTGTTGGATCAAGGGCAAACACGTTCTCGTCTGCCGCAGGGATTATTCTGGTTTCTGGTACGACCCCTTCAATGTAGACCAAATTCGGCTGAATCATTCCAGAAGCCTTATAACTCACAGTTGGTGTCATCAGTAACACTCTGCCACCAATGGCGGGCAGCGCGGCAATGGCGGAATCAAAAGCATTTGAATCATCCGTGCTGCCATCACCCACAGCACCCCACCATTGCGGGATGCTATCCGTGTGATAAGTGGCCCCAAGATTTACAACGCCGGAACTGTTTTCGTTAAACACCTGCGAAATTGGCAAACTACGAGGCCCGTTAATGCCAAGGGCAAAGGCCCCTAAAGTTATCACCATTCCATGTTCCGTGGTAAACCCGCATGTTGAAGGAACGGTTACGGCAGCATCCAACGTCCACAGGTCTGTGTTCATGTAAAGTGTATGATTGCTTGTGGTGATAGCCGCTAAGGCCGCATTCAGAACCGTAGAACCCCTGCCATCCCCGAACCATTGAGGCTTCACCTTTGTCGAAATACTGAATATCACGGTCCCCGTGCCGCTGTGATTAAACACATAATGGTCGCCGTAATCTTGCGGCTTGGCGATTGTCAAGTTGTAATTTCCCAAAGGAATAGGAAACCCATCCTGAATATCCAGAGTGATATTAGAGGTAACCGTTGTATTAGCCGTCAGGGTTGTCGCGGCGTCAATCAGGAGCCTGGTCTTAGTCACAGCCCCTATTGCCGCCACAGCCGCCGTAAGGCTTGCATACTCTCTGATAGATACCCAAGGTCCGCTGTTAATGGCGTACCCGGCATTATCCACAGTGTCGATAAGGTTATCGTCTGAATCGTAGATTGTAAGCTTGTACCGGCCGTCAAAGAAAGCGTTGGCTCGGCCATACGTATCCAGAATTATTGGGTTGGCAAGAGGGTTCGATTTCAGATGGTCATCCCATGCGGTCTTAGGATTGGCCCCGGCAGGAGAGGTGCCAGCCTCATCTGTGTACACCTTGCCGCCGTTTAAGGCAACCCCGTTATTGTCTCTCAGCCCATTCCAGAGGGCTTCGCTCTGCTGCGCTCTTTGTGCCATTTATTCCTCGCCTCCACGCTGTTCGTTCACACCGTAAAACATGAGTCGTGACATTAAGTAGTCTAATTCCCTTGCTATGGCCTTTTCTGGAACCTTACCCCTGCCTATTGCGATAAGTCGTTCGGCTGTTTTTGGGTCAATCATCGCTTTATTCAGCAGTATGGCTATTTGTTCGTTCTCAAATTTGGATGCACTCTTGCCTATCATTCTTATGGCATTAACTAAAGCATACCGGCTTGTTAAAAGCGGGCCGGAAAGGCTTGCCATCTGTTGTGCAATATTTTCAGCAGTATCCATGCCACCGCCTATAGGCGACCTAATATTGCGCTCTAAAACGCGATAGGCTTTACGTGCCTGCATCAAGGCTCGGAGCTTGGCTGGCTCACCCTTATAAAGTTCCCTTATAGCAGGCGCGTATTTCTGAAACAACTTCTCCATTTTGGCCACAGAGACTAAAGGATTCCCTTGAATATCCACCCCTGTAGTCTGAGCCTCTCTCAGCAACATATGAGCAAATTCGTCTTGTAGTCCCTTGGTCGCCTGCTTGTTGCCGCTAATAACCTTCATCAACGTCTTCATTTTCACCGACATGCTGCCAGTGCCGCTCATCAGTGATTTTAAGGCCGTGTCAGGGTCGGCGGCCAATCCCTTAGCCAACGCTGTCTTATTAAACAGGTCTTGCATTTCAAGTGCCTGTTCCAGCTTACGGGTTGCAGCAGCAATGTCCTTGAATTCATCCATAAGACCATACAACTTCAGGGCCGGTTTGTACTTAGCCAACCACCCCCGCAGTTTGCCCGGAACTATTTCGCCAGTAGACGGATTAACAGTTGAATTCAACATATCCTGAGAAGCATAATCCCGCATTAACTCTTTGGACCTTTGAGGCCCCAATGCTTTTGCAAGCTCCGCCGCCTTTTCTTTGCCGCGTGTCCCCGCCGTCCAAAATCTACTCGCTGTCTCCACATTGGACAGGTTGTAAGCTCCCGTCCTGTCCCGTGCAATGGCCCCTGGAACAGTGCCTTGTTTGAAAGGAACAACATACTGTTCCCTGTATGCCTGCGCCGCCGCACGATATGCCGCATTGCTTTCTTCCAAAGATGAAAAGGTATCGTCTAGAGCATCCCTTACCTGATTTAAGCGACGAAGTTTCTGTGCGTTGGGAATTGCCGTCCCGTATTCATCTCTTATGGCATCTAATACCCTGGTTCTAGCCTTGCGTAAATCCGAAAACAATGCCTTATCAGCCGCCTTGGATGGTGCCTTGGTCATGACACCCACTTTGGCAGGCACATCAGGGGCGGCCTTAATCTTCTTCAATATGCCATTGATAATATTAGAAGGCATGTCCGCAGGAGCGTCCAGATCAGGATCAAATCCTTTGAGTATCTTCTGCAACGCGGCTCTTAATGGCTTCACTCCAACCGGGGCGTCCGGTATGTCTGCAAACTTTGCACCCACCGTGGCCTTAGTCGCAGCCTTTTTGGCTTCTAGTGCTTCCCGAACAGCGACACCAACAACATCTTGCGGCTGCCCCTTGCCTGCCTGACCCGTCAACTCACCCACAAGTGCCCTTGCCCCTTTGATGTTGGTTTCTATGCCTTCTGATTGCTGCTTTAGAACCCCGAGAACATCGTCAAGGTTCTCCGCTTGAGGGAAATTGCGCTTCAAGAACGCGTTTAAGGCATCCGTGTTGGCTGCTCGCAGTTCCGCTTCTATTGGGGCCGCTTCACCGGGAGTTCTAAGCATCGCCCGTTCAGCCTTAATAGCCTTGGGGTCGCCTGTTCTTTGACCCCTTGTAAACCGTAGTCCGGGGATAGCTTGTTCCAAAGCTTCGGCTTCTTTGATGTTTTGGGCGTAAATATCTCCCATTGACGTAGAGGCCACCAATTGCCGCCCAGCAGCGGTTTCCACGCCTTTAAGAGAGAACCGAGGAAATTTCGCTTTTGCCCACTCCCAACCACGCCTACCAGCCAATATAGCACGCCCAAGAATAGTGGCTACGGCCTGCCCACCTGCTTCATAAGCCGCACCTGTAACCACTCTTCCAGTGGTCTTGCCGACTGTCTGAAAAGGTGTTTCAGGCGGCATTTCTTCGCCCTTTATGTATTGCTCATATATATCCGCCAATTGTGCGCCGCCTGCATATCCAAGGCCACCGCCTGCCACAGCGGTTACGGGGCCACCAACGGCTCCAATTGCGGCACCGCCTACCATGCCGCCCGTTTCCAGCATCGGGCGTACATATTCGGCTTCGGCCAGTTCTTTTGCAACCATTTCTGTGTCCATCAGGGTCGGGTCAGACTCTGCCAACACGTCTATTGCCATTTGACGTGCCGTTGGACCTGTATCGGGAGTCAAGCCTACTTGTGTAGGCATGTCCCATCTAAGTTCTTTTGGCCCGGTTTCTGCTGGTTGTTTTCTCAACCCGGCAGACGCAAATACTTCCTCCATATCTTCGTCTGTAGGCTGTGATTCCCCTGCCCACTCGAACTTTACTCTGCGTCCCGTTGTGGTATCTTCTACCGTGTAAACAGGCATTACTGAACCTCGATTATCTTGAATTTGGATTCAGGCTGTGTAAGTGTTGCCTCTTCTCCTTGCAAACGCACGATATTGCGTGGATCAAACCCATACCTGTTAGCTATGTCCGTGTATGATCCCACTTGCTTATTGTACATTTTCGCAGACACGTCAGCGAACTTCTTAATCATCCGGTAAAGGGCTTTACGTTCGGGCGGCGAAAGCCCCGCACCACCTTTCTGTATCTTTTCCACCTTACCTCGAATTCTGCTGAGAAGCGATAAATCCTGTGAAGTCCGGGCATATTCCGATTCCCTGACCACAGATTGCTCGTCAAGGGTCTTGTTGAGAATCGTGACTAATGCCTGATCTACAGCAATTAAGCTACCACCAGCCTTGGCTTCACTCATGGCCTCTTCTACACGGCCCATCTGTTTTTCTATTGTTACCTGGTTTTTCACTTCGGGCAAAGCGTCAAAGTCCTTTTTCATCGCCCTTTCATCCCTGTATGTGCCTCGCTGCACCCTTGCCTTGGCAGTTGGTGACACGCCTTTGGGCTTTCTTTCCGCAGTCCCGTCTGTGTAAATATATTCAACTTGGTCGCCAAGGTCTATAGTACGCTCTATCTTCTTTTGAGGTTTGGGACGTGGAGCGGCCTTGGTAATTCTAACCAGATTGTTGTCGCTGGCATTTTTCATGTATCCCTGCCACAACTCATCGCTTGGGATATTCTGCATGGCATTCGTTACCCTTGGCAACTCTGTTGGAGATGTTGAGATTTCCATTCCGTCTTTCGTTACGACCTTCACAGCTTCAGGGGTCCAGCTATACCCTTCCGCTGGTTCTCCTGTTATTTGGGTGAACACGGTCTTGAAGGCAGTATCGCCTTGTCCGGGTGGAGCCTTATTCGCAGCTTCATTGGCTTTTTGAATAGCACCACCAATCATCTGCCTTCTGGCTGTAGCTTGGTCTGCGCCCATCTTCTGCTGCGCCATCCTATTCTGAAAGCCCTGCTGCTTCTGTCCGGCCACGTCCATAGCCTCCTGCCGCTTCTGTGCGGCCACATCCATAGCCTCCTGCCGCCCCCGCTGCCACACCTGTCCCTGCGCCCTGTTTACACGCTCCAAAGCCCTGTCGAATGGTCCGAATGTGCTGTATTGTTCAGGCATTGCTTACCCCCAAATTGGTGCTTGACCGCCTGCCGGTGGACCGTATGGATTGAACGGAACGCTTCCCGGTGGAGGCGCATACCCACCACCACCACCGCCTCCACCTCCATACCCACTACCTGTCATGTATGTGCTGTACAGGTTAAGCGGCAATGCGCCAAGGTTGCTATAAAGGCTCGCTCTGTTCTGCCCCTGTGCTATCTGCATATTGGCGGCGTTCATTCCCTGTTGCTGGTAAATATTGCTGATATTTCCCGCTGCTGCCGTCCCTGCACTAGCTCCTGCCGTAGTCGCTCCACGCCCTATGTTAATAGCGTCCAGAAGCCGCCCATAAGCACCTGCCTGTTGCCTTTGTTCAGCCAAGCCAAAAGCCCCCATAGTAGCTGAACCCCGGACATCACCACCCGCTGCCTGTGCCCTAAGAATTGCCTGCTCCGTCTGCTGCTGCTGGAATTTGTACCCAGGTGTTTCAAACAACGCACTCGGGTCGAAACCTTCCGGACCTTCCCCGGTGGTGAGATATTGGTAATAAGGGACAGCGGCCTCGCCAATCTGCCGATATGGAGCGTAATCCTCTCGGGATTGCTCGTACATATCCCACTGCACCTGTGAGGCACGGTCAGCAGCAGCGGCCTGTGTGCCTGCCGCCTTCTCCATTGCCCCCGCCTGCGCTTGGCTCCCAAGGTATGCCCCGCCAGCCCCGATAGCCGCTGCGCCTATAATGGCTGCTGTGGTCCCAATAGCCATGTCAAATCTCCTTTAAGTAATGAGATTCAAGCAATGAAAATCCCATCCTTTTATATGTATTAGCCATCTTACCGGCATTCCCTGTCTCAAGTCCCACCATAATCATTTTTGTAGCACCCATTGACTTTGCCCATGTTTGCAGAGCTTCGTACAGCCTTATCCCTGTGGTCTTGCCCCTTTCGTCTGGATTCACCCACCACCATTGTTCAATAGCCATTGTCTCGCCATAGTCCAAGAACCATGGGTGGATGATGCCGGATATTGAGCCGACAATCTCACCATCCACTTCGGCTAAAAATATCTCTGCGACTTCTAATCCCAGGAGAAAGTGACAATATTTCGCAAGAGATACAGCATCATATCCAAGACCCACACTGTTTAAATCGGCTTGGGAGTGAAACCCTAAACCCATGCTAACCAGTGCCGGAATATCGTCTTTTGTTGCAGCCCTTACCACTTGCTCATGTC
>Ga0224514_10000513_pt1 | contig 11049 bp, 9 predicted proteins | sample SF_May12_sed_USG_3_FD_169107 | JGI IMG/M metagenome (GOLD analysis project Ga0224514, IMG submission 169107) | Sediment microbial communities from San Francisco Bay, California, United States - SF_May12_sed_USGS_24 | ecosystem: Environmental > Aquatic > Marine > Sediment | place: USA: California...
TTTTTATTACGATGGCCAAGGCATGAATAATGGCAATAACCAGTTTCACTGGTGCCAGTAACCAACCCACAAGGCCCTTGCCTCGTAAGCCGGATACTTTTATATAGTGAATCGGAATGCCTGCTTCGGGTACAATGCGTGATTCCAGACCGGCTTTGGTACCCATCCAGCTTACTTCCACACCACGTGAACGTAACTCATCGGCAACCGCCAGTGCGGGGAAAACATGACCCCCTGTACCACCTGCCATAATCAATACGTGAGGTTTAGCCATTACCATGGTTTACCCCCATTATGTTGTGAACGCCGGTCATCACAATGTGTTTCAAAATCGACACGCAGCAACAAGGCAATAGCAATACACATTACGACTAAACTACTACCTCCATAACTCATCAATGGCAAGGTCAGTCCTTTGGTTGGCAACACGCCCATATTTACACCAATATTGATAAAGGCCTGCAAACCAATCCAGATGCCGATACCATAAGCAAGATAACCGGCGAATGGACGTTCACGTTGTTCTGCTTTTCTTGCAATACGAAGTGCACGTAATACGATAAAGGTATACAAACCAATCACGATTAATACCGCAATTAATCCTAACTCCTCAGCCAAAACAGCCAACATAAAATCAGTATGTGCCTCAGGTAAGTAAAACAATTTCTGCACGCTTGCACCCAAACCTACGCCAAACCATTCACCGCGCCCGAAAGCAATCAATGCCTGTGTTAACTGAAAACCGGAATTAAAAGGATCAGCCCATGGGTTGAGGAAGGTGGTTAAGCGTTCCATACGATATGGCGAAGTCACTGCCAACAGCGCAAGCGCAACGCCTAATGAAAGCACCAACAACACAAACTGGAATATGCGCGCGCTACCCAGCCATAGCATTCCTGTTGCCGTCATCATCATCACCGCAACGGCACCATAATCAGGTTCCAGTAACAATAACAATGCTAACAATGAAAGCAATGCCATCGGTTTTATAAAGCCGGCGGCGTAAGTGCGCACTTCATTATTATGACGAACCAGATAACCTGCCAGGTAAATAATAATAAACAGCTTAACCAATTCAGATGGCTGAATGGTAATTGGCCCCAACTTGAGCCAGCGCATACTACCATTTACTTCGCGACCTAAACCGGGCGTTAGCACCAAAACCAATAGTGCCATACTGATAATAATTAGCCATGGTCCTGCTGTTTCCCAAACTGACAGAGGAATGCGCACAACACCATAAGCCGTAATTAAGCCAAGACTGATGTAACTCAATTGACGTAATAAATAATAAAAAGGATCGGCTAATTGTTTATCTGCAATTGATATTGATGCAGACCCCGCCATTACCAGACCCAACATTAATAAAACAAGAGCTGCAGATAACAACTTGATATCAAAACTAAATGAGACCGTCTTATTTTTTGAGACATTAACAGTTTGTCTTATGCGAATTTGTTGGGTAGCTTGCATCATAATGTTGCCACCTCTTTGACCGCATTAACAAACTGCTGGCCACGATCTTCATAGCCATTAAACATATCAAAACTGGCACATGCCGGTGACAACAAAACGACATCTTCTGGATTTGCTGAATCTACTGCAAGTTGCACCGCTTCTTTCATGCTTTCTGCATACTTGATATCTGTTACATCTTTTAATACATCACCGATAAGCTGACTATCTTCACCAAGAAGAATCACTGTTTTGACTTTTCCGGAAACCGTTTCCCTTAGTGGCGAAAAATCCTGCCCTTTACTTTGCCCGCCAGCAATCAGAACCAGCTTATTCGCATCAATACCATTGATCGCTGCCTGCGCAGCGCCTACATTGGTTGCCTTTGAGTCATTAAACCAGTCAACACCATTAATATTGGCAATCCATTCCGTACGATGCGGTAAACCAGGGAAAATCAGCAATGTATTTAACATTGCATCAACATCTAAACCGGCTGCTTTACCTAATGCCAGGGCGGCAAGAGCATTAGCAACATTATGCTTACCTTTTATCTTTAACTTGCTGACAGGCAATAAGGCTTGCTCGCCAAAATATATCCAGAGTTCATCATCATTTGTACAAACACCAAATTCTCCGGCTTCAGGTTTTTCTAGTGTAAATACTGAAATTTCATGTTCTTTTTCCAGCCTACCTCTTAGGCTAATAACATTTTCATCATCTTTGTTGAGGACAACAACACCATTGCCATTAAATACTCTTGTTTTCGCTAGTAAGTAATCATCAAACCCTGCATAGCGATCCATATGATCTTCACTGACATTAAGCAGCGTCGCTGCCTTGGCATTTAATGAATAGGTTGTTTCTAGCTGAAAACTTGAAAGTTCTAATACATAAAAATCAGGAACAGGCTGTTCAAGCAAATCCAGTACCGGCGTACCCAGATTTCCACCTACGGCAACATTTAAGCCTGATAGTCGCACCATTTCACCCAGTAAAGTTGTCACAGTACTTTTACCATTGGAACCTGTTATGGCTAAAACCGGGGCTTCTGCAAGGCGTGCAAATAATTCAACATCACCTACCACTTCAGCACCACGGGCACTTGCAGCCTGTATATGTAATTCCTGAACAGAAACACCGGGACTAACGATTATGTAATCTGCGCGTTCAAATACTTCTGCCTGGAATGAACCAACAAATACCGCTATATCCGGTAATTCCTGTTGTAACACTTCAAGACCAGGAGGAGTTTCCCGTGAGTCGGTGATCGCAACTTCAACACCATGCCTATTTAAAAAACGCGCACAGGACAAGCCGGTTTTACCCAAACCGACAATCAGAACTCTTTTATTAGCTAGCGCAGTTAAAATCTGATTAGCTTCGCTCATAGAGTTAGTTGTCCATTGTTGTGTTGCATTCATTTTCTGTTTAACGCAGCTTCAATGTTGCTAAACCAATTAACACCAGAATTACCGTCACAATCCAGAAACGCACAATAACGCGTGGTTCTGGCCAACCTTTCAATTCAAAATGATGATGTAATGGCGCCATACGGAAAATTCGCTTTCCTGTTAACTTGAATGATGCAACTTGTAATATCACTGATACGGTTTCCATCACAAACACGCCACCCATAATAAACAGTACCAGTTCCTGGCGAACTAACACGGCAACAATACCTAATGCCGCACCTAACGCTAGCGCACCCACATCGCCCATAAATACTTGTGCGGGATAGGTGTTAAACCAGAGGAATCCCAGACCTGCTCCAACCAGTGCACCACAGAAAATAATCAACTCACCGACACCAGGTACATATGGAATCGACAGGTATTCAGCAAAGCCTGAATGTCCCGATAAATAAGCAAACATACCTAATGCACCACCAACCATAACCGTAGGTAAGATTGCTAACCCATCTAGGCCATCTGTCAGATTAACTGCATTACTTGAACCAACAATCACGAAATAAGTCAGTAATACATAACTCACCACTCCCAGTGGTATTGCAACACTTTTAAAAAAGGGTACGATAAGCGTTGTTTCAATTGGCATTGCTGTTTTATATAAATAAATAGCCACCACTAATGCACAGGCTGATTGCCAGAAATATTTATAACGCGCAATCAATCCTCTTGGATCCTGCTTCACCAGTTTTTTATAATCGTCTATCCAACCAATAATACCGAATACAAAAGTAACCGCTAATACAACCCAGACATAACGATTACCTAAATCCGACCAAAGTAGCGTACTTATCGCAATAGCCACCAGAATTAACGCACCGCCCATGGTGGGGGTACCTGCTTTACTAAAATGCGATTCTGGACCGTCATTGCGAACTGTCTGACCAATATTGTATGCGCTTAACTTACGAATCATGGTCGGACCAATCACAAACGAAATAACCAATGCGGTTAACACACCCAGAATTGCGCGCATCGTCAGGTAATTAAAGACGTTAAATCCGCTATAAAATTCCTGTAAATATTGTGCCAAGTGATAAAGCATTAATATTTCCTTCTTCCTTTACCCTGTACTTACTGCATTAACGATTTTTTCCATTCTCATGGAACGTGAACCTTTTACCAGCAACGTAACATTGCTATGCAGTTCTTTATTAAGAACTGCAATCATCTCATCATGTTCCTGATAACTTTCAGCACCCTGACCAAATGCTTCGCTTGCATGAACAGAAAGTGGACCCAGAGTAAACAAACGTTGCACACCAGAATCTCTGGCCTGCTTGCCGGCTTGTCTATGTAATACCTTGGTATCTTCACCAAGCTCAGCCATATCACCCAGAGCTAGAAAATGCGCACCGGGATAATCTTTTAACACTTCCAGTGCCACACATAATGAAGCAGGATTAGCGTTGTAGGTATCATCTATGATCTGACTGCCTTTTATTCCTGGTTTCAATTGCAAACGTCCTTTAATAGAATGCACGCTTTGCAAACCAGACTTGATTGCACTAACTGGAACATTGATCGCCAGCGTCGCCGCAATAGCTGCCAGCGCATTCATTACATTATGTTTGCCGGGTAAAGCTAAATGAAAGTCAAAAGATTGTTCAGGTATGGTCACCGATACATGGCTACCTTCAGGATTAGTGTCCCATTCGGCACTAACTTCAGTCTTGTCTTTATTAGTTAAAGCAAAGTGAACTTTATTATGTGAGCCAGCCATCTCATCCCAGAGCGATGCAAACTCATCATCAGCATTAATAATGGCCGTTGCCTTTTCACCCAGAGCTTTAAACATTTCACCCTTGGTTCTGGCTACGCCTTGCAGACTGCCAAAACCTTGCAGATGTGCAGCAGCAGCATTATTAACAATCCCTACATCTGGATTTGCTATCTCAACAAGGTAAGCAATTTCACCGGGATGATTTGCCCCCATTTCAATGACGGCACTGTCATGCTGTTCATTTAATCTGAACAAGGTTAGAGGCACACCAATATCATTATTAAGATTGCCTTGTGTTGCTAATACGTTACCTTGTTGTTGCAGGATAGAGGCAATCATTTCCTTAACCGTAGTTTTGCCATTACTACCCGTCACAGCGATAAGCGGGATAGAGAACCGTTTACGCCATGCTTTAGCCAGGTCCGCCAGTGCCTTACGAGTATCTGTAACGATAATAGCTTGCTCTATACCTTCAACAGGATGTTCCAGTACGCAAGCAACCGCACCCTGTTCGACGGCTTTCAGCGCAAATTCATTGGCATCAAAGTTCTCACCACGTAATGCGACAAATAACTCGCCACCTTGCAAGCTACGTGTATCGGTACTAATGCCGTTAACCAGCACATCATCACCGCTGTATTGCACACCTAAAATGTTGGCAACCTGAGATAACATCATGCTGAAGGCATTTTTCTGTTGCATTGCTTTACTCATGCACTCATCTCCAGATACTGTTGCACTGTAGTGAGGTCACTGAATGGATAACGCTTACCATTAACTTCCTGGTAAGTTTCATGGCCTTTACCCGCAACCAGTACAATGTCATTTTCATCGGCATGACTAATGGCATAATTAATGGCCTGTGCACGATCAAGCTCAACATGTGCTGCAGATGGGGTTTTCAGCCCTTCCAAAATATCATTAACAATAACTTGTGGATCTTCAGTGCGGGGGTTATCTGTAGTAATAACAACTTTACTTGCCAACTCTTCTGCAATAGTGCCCATTTGTACTCGCTTACCCTGATCACGATCACCACCACAACCAAACACACACCAGATATTGCCTTTTGTATGCTCATGCAGTGCTTTTAGTACATGTTCAAGTGCATCAGGCGTATGTGCATAATCAACAACCACTAACGGCTTGCCTTCAGTTGCAATACATTGCATACGTCCTGCCACACCATCAACATTATTTAGACGTTCAAGCGCTGTTTTTAGATCCATACCTTTTAATAAAAGCACAGATAAAACCGCCAGCAGATTACTGATATTAAATCGCCCCATTAATTGACTATGTAATTCACCTGAACCCCATGGCGTATTCACTTTTAATTTAATACCGCTACGGTCTAAACAAATATCTTCAGCATAGACATCTGTCTGACCATGGATATTACTCAATCCATAGCTAATGACTTTGACTGAATCAGGGGTAATTTTTTTAATACTTGAACCCGCATCATCATCCATATTAATGACTGCGTATTTTAGTGAGGGGCTAACGAATAGTTTCTGTTTTGATTGCAGGTAACTTTCCATATCACCGTGATAATCGAGGTGGTCGCGTGTCAGATTAGTAAACACAGCACAATCAAATTCAACACCACTAACACGACGTTGATCCAGCGCATGGGAAGAAACTTCCATAGCAACATTTTTTGCACCCGCAGCCAACAACTCGGATAACCATTTCTGACAAGTCACTGCGTCAGGCGTGGTATGTGTCGCTGTTTCAAGCTGACCATACAAACCGTTACCCAGTGTGCCAATAACACCGGTAACTTCATTATCATTAAGTGCCTGGGCAAGAAAATGACTGCATGATGTTTTTCCATTAGTGCCGGTAATGCCAGTGACAAATAGTTGCTGTGATGGCTGGTTATAAAATTGAGCAGCAATCAGGCCTGCTTTATCCAGCAAATCAGCAACAGCAACTAATGGGATATCATTACCTTGTTTTGATTTTCTTGTACTAAAAGCGATAGGCGCAGCGCCTTCTTCAGGCTGCCAGATAATTGCACGAGCACCTTGTTCAATAGCAGCACCAATAAATTCTGATCCGTCAACTGTCTGTCCTTTACATGCCAGGAATACATCACCTGTTTGGACTGTGCGACTATCCTGAGTGATACCTGAAATCTCACAGTCCATGTTGGCAGGTAAACTTAACCATTGCTGCAGCAAGTCGCTTAACATCATGGAGTTTGTCATTTTATCCATGGCCATCATGGACGTACCCCCATGTGTTTAGCCGCTAACTGGATGGTTTTGCGTGTCACATTATCAGGTGCGATATCCATTAACGGTAAAACACTACTCATCACCGCTGAAAATACCGGGGCAGCAACTTCACCACCGTAATAAACACCATTATTGGGTTCATCAATCACGACTACCATCACCAAGCGAGGCTGGGTAGCAGGTACCATTCCTGCAAATACTGCCGTATAACGATCATCACTATAACCACCATTGATAGCTTTTTTAGCGGTACCTGTTTTACCGGCAACCTTGTAGCCAGGAACGCTGGCTTTAATACCCGTGCCTCCTTTAAGTACGACCTGTTGCAACATGGCACGTACCTGACGCGCAATTTTGGTTTTGATGACTTGTTGTGAATCCTGAACTTTATCCTGACGAATAAAGCTGACACCCTGTATCTTACCGTCATGGGCTAAAACAGAATAAGCACGCGCTAATTGCAATGCGGTTACCGACATTCCGTAACCAAATGCGAGTGTTGCGCGCCTCACCTTATTCCATTGGCTTGCATGGGTAAGTAGTCCACTCGCCTCTCCAGGGAAACCGCTACTGGTCGTTTCACCAAAACCTACCCTGGAATGAATATTCCATAAAGTTTCAGGTTTAATCGCCAACGCCAGTTTAGTTGCACCAACATTGCTGGATTTCTGAATTAACGTTGTTAAATCAATGCGGCCGTAGTTACGGGTATCCTTAACCGTACTATTGCCGACCTTATAAAAACCAGGGGCAGTATCAACTACTGAGGTACTGCGAAAACGTCCGGAACTAAGTGCTGCGACAACCGTAAAGGGTTTGAGCGTTGAACCGGGTTCAAACACATCAGTAACCGCGCGATTTCTGAACTGGCTGGAATTCATATTTGCACGGTTATTCGGGTTATAGGCAGGCTGGTTAACTATTGCCAATACTTCACCACTACGTACATCCAGTACCACGGCTGAACCAGAGCTTGCCTTATGTTGAATGACTGCACGTTTTAATTCACGGTAAGTTAAGTACTGAATACGGCGATCAATACTAAGATTAATATCCTTACCCGCTTTAGGTGCACGAATTTGTTCGACATGTTTAACTACTCGACCCAAACGATCTTTTATCACGCGTTGACTACCTGCTTGTCCACGCAACCATTCATCGTAAGCTAACTCAAGACCTTCCTGTCCTTTATCATCCACATTGGTAAAACCCACCACGTGAGCAGCAACCTCGCCAGCTGGATAATAACGTTTGTACTCACGTTGCAGTGACACACCAGGAATTGCCAGTTTCATTACATCATCTGCAATAGCAGGCGCAACATGACGTTTTAAGTAAATAAATTCCTTATTCTGTCTGGATAAAACTTTATGACGCAGTTGTTTCATATCCAGTTCAAGTAATTTAGCCACTTCTGACCAACGTATTTGTGCCGTCATAAAATCTTTGGGTTGTACCCATACCGAATCAACCGGAGTACTTATCGCAAGTGGCTCACCATTGCGATCCAGAATCATGCCTCGGTGTGCGGCAATCGGCTGCACACGTAAATAACGTGCATCACCCTGGCTTTGCAGGAAATCCTTGTTAAAAACATGCAAATCTACTGCACGCCAGCACAGCACGGCCGCAGCACCTAATACCGCTGTAATCACTACACCGGTTCTGAATGTTGTTGCTGGTTTATGTACTTGCTCACTCATGGCTTAACAAAAATCACCTTGTCGTGTTCCAATCCTGTCATTCCCAGACTTTTACGCGCCTTGTTTTCAATACGCCCGTGTGAAGCCCAGGTGTTGAGCTCAAGTTGTAACTGGCCCCACTCCACATTCATCTGGTCACGTTTCTTTTCAAGTGAATTCAATTCCACAAATAACTTGCGACTTTGATGTTTGGTATAGACCACACCCAACGCCGACATAACCACCGCGGCAACCAGCACGCTCATAATGACTTGTGCTTTCATTGCAAACGCTCCGCTACTCTCATCACGGCACTACGTGCCCGAGGGTTAACACCGAGCTCTGCTTTGCCTGCACGTACTGCTTTACCTATCATTTTCATTTTTGGATTCAGCTGTGCATGAGTAACAGGCAAATCAAGTGGGAAGTCATCACCTTTAACTTGCTCACGAATGAAACGCTTAATCATTCGATCTTCCAGTGAATGGAAGCTGATCGCCACCAGGCGACCACCGGGTTTCAACACATCAACCACTTGCGATAAACAGGCCTTAATATCCGCCAGTTCCTGGTTAATAAAGATGCGTATTGCCTGAAAACTACGCGTTGCCGGATCCTTGCCTTTTTCATGCTTCGGATTAGCTGCGGCAATGATCGATGCCAATTGTCGAGTGGTGTGAATAGGGGATTCATCACGTACGTTGATAATGGCGCGCGCAATACGTTTGGCAAAACGTTCTTCACCGTATTCTTTTAATACCTGGGTAATTTCCTGTTCTTTAGCTGTTGCCAGCCAATCTGCAGCAGATATGCCTTGATGGGGATCCATACGCATATCCAGTGGCCCATCATGAAGAAAACTAAAACCGCGTTCAGGGGTATCCAGCTGGGGTGACGAAACCCCCAGGTCCAGTAAAATACCATCGACCTGCCCCATCCAACCTAACTCTGTTACTGTTTCACCGAGCATCGCAAATGAACCTTGCCTCAATACAAATCGTTCATCGTTACTAAAATCTTTTTCTGCTTGTGCTATGGCTACCGGGTCTTTATCCATTGCCAGCAATCTACCCTGCGCATTTAACTTATCCAATATGGCGCGGCTATGCCCACCACGTCCAAAAGTACCATCGATATAACGCCCATCTGGCTTAATGGCTAACCCTGTAATTGCTTCATCCAGCAATACAGGTTTGTGTTCCTGTTCTTTTGTGTTCATGTCTTACAGTGATAACGATTCCAGCTCTGCAGATAACTCTGCATTCTGGTCATCACTGGTAATCCATGTGTCACGTTGTTCGCTCCAGGTTTGCTCATCCCAGATTTCAAACTTGTTACCCTGACCGGTCAACGCAATACGTTTATCCAGCTGGGCAAATTCTCGTAGTGGAGGGGGTAATAAAATACGTCCATTGGTATCAAGCTCCACTTCCGTGGCATGACCAATAAGTAAACGTTGCAGACGACGCGCCTGAGGATTGAGGTTACCGAGACGTACCAGTTTACGTTCAATGTCTTCCCATTCAGGTAAAGGATACAGCAACAGACAAGCATCACTGCGATCGACAGTGACTATCATTTGCCCATTGCATTGAGCCAGCAGGCGCTCCCGATACTTACTCGGCATCGCCATCCGACCCTTAGCATCCAGACTGAGTGAATTAACTCCCCGGAACACGTTTAGATTTCCCCCTTAAATGGAGTTTCCCCCATTAATCCCCACTTCGATCCACTTTGATACACTATAGATACAAAATTCCCACACCGCAAGCAAACTATCCCACAAAACCAGGAATTCTTTCTTTGCTAACAGTAACTTACGGACGATCATGAAGGTAAAAATGGCTAAAATGATTATTTATTAGTCAAAATAAAATTCTTTATAATCAATATATTAAAGATTTTAGTTAAAGTAACTTGAGAGGATTCTGTGCGATATTTAAGCTATGAGTGGTTAACTATTATACAGAATAACAAGCAAAACAGGATGCCTGTTTCTATATATATAGAATAGGAGTCGGCCGATAAGCCGGGTTCTGTCGTGGACAGTCATTCATCTGGGATATATGTCACCATATACCTCATGCGACCTACCCGGGAACAGTGCGGGCCGCACCATTGCTCCCCTATTTGGTCTTGCTCCGAGTGGGGTTTACCTAGCCGCCGAATGTTACCACCGACGCGGTGCGCTCTTACCGCACCATTTCACCCTTACCGATTTGCGAACAAACCGGCGGTATATTTTCTGCTGCACTTTCCATAGGCTCACGCCCCCCAGGTGTTACCTGGCACTCTGCCCTGTGGAGCCCGGACTTTCCTCCAGAAAACGATGTTTTCCAGCGACTGTCTGGCCGACTCCATTTACTATTATACGTGGAAGCAACGGTCTTGGACGAAATAAATTCGAAGAATTCTAATCTTTGAGGCTATTTTTAAGATGGGCAACCGCATATTGATATAAACGGTTTTTCTTC
>Ga0224514_10000516_pt1 | contig 11016 bp, 9 predicted proteins | sample SF_May12_sed_USG_3_FD_169107 | JGI IMG/M metagenome (GOLD analysis project Ga0224514, IMG submission 169107) | Sediment microbial communities from San Francisco Bay, California, United States - SF_May12_sed_USGS_24 | ecosystem: Environmental > Aquatic > Marine > Sediment | place: USA: California...
CGAGAAATGGACAGCGAACGCGCGACGCTACTGGCAGGAGGCCGGGGTGGACGAGCGCATAGATCTGCAGCTGGCGCCGGCGCTGGAGACGCTTGATCGGCTGCTGGCGGCAGACCAGGCCGACAGCTTTGACTTCGCCTTTATTGATGCCGACAAGGAAAATTACCCGGAGTACTACCAGCGCACCTTGCAGTTGCTACGTCCTGGCGGGCTGATGGCGATTGACAACACGCTCTGGTCCGGCGCCGTGGCAGACACTACCCGGCAAGATCCGGAGACCTGTGCGATCCGCGCGTTGAATGACCTGGTTCTCGCGGATGACCGGGTGCAAATCAGCCTGCTGCCGGTCGCGGATGGACTGACGCTGGCAAGGAAGCTGTGAAGCAGCGGTGCCGTTGCCAACTGTTACTGCCGTATCAGTCCAGCAGTTTGTAAAACACCCTGGAATTTCGCTGGTAGTTGTAGAGCGTCTTTTTCCTTGCTGGCAAGTCCGACTTGTCACCTGACTCAAAACCATGCTCCCTGAACCAGTGGGCGGTGCGTGTAGTAAGGGCTACGAGTTTTTTAATGCCGGATCCTGACGCTTTCGCTTCTATCGCCTGCAACAACGCATCGCCATGACCGGCATTGCTGTAATCGGGATGCACCGCCAGGCAGGCAAGTTCGGCAAGCGGTTGTTTGTCGCAGGGGTGCAGGGCGGCACAGGCAATCACAGTGCCGTCACGCTCGATGACAAGGAAGTGATCGATTTCCATTTCCAGCCGCTCGCGCGAACGCTTTACCAGCATACCTTCCTGTTCCAGCGGCCTGATCAGTTCCAGGATGCCGCCGACATCGTCTATGGTTGCCTCGCGCAAGTCTTCATAGATGTCACCGGTAACCAGCGTTCCCAGTCCGTCACGGGTAAACAGTTCCAGCAACAGGGTCCCGTTTTGCCGGCGATCCAGTAAATGCACGCGCCGTACGCCGTGCTGGCACGCCTGTATGGCATGTTGCAGCTGCCGTTCGACGGACTCCGGCAGCTGTCTTCTCGAGGCGAGCAGGGCAATGGCCTCTTTTAGGGCAATCTGGCGGATCAGTCGCCGCTTGCTGTCCTTCAGCGCAGCGCCTTCCGTCAGCAGTATAAGTTTGTCGGCATGCAGTTCGCTTGCGGTGGCCGTGGCTACCTCTTCCGCGCTGAGATTAAAGATCTCGCCGGTAGGGGAATATCCCAGTGGTGACAACAGCACGATACGCCGGTCTGCCAGGTGCTGCCTGATAGCAGCGCCTTCCACGCGACGAACCTCGCCGGTGTGACAATAATCTACGCCGTCACGTATACCCAGCGGCCGTGCAATGACAAAGTTTCCGGAGGTGACCCCGATGCGTGCGCCTGACATGGGTGTGTTTGCCAGTCCCATCGAGAGTAGTGCCTCTATTTCGACGCGGACGGTACCGGCTGCTTCCTTGACGCAGGTCAGTGCAGCATCATCAGTAATGCGTAGCCCGTTTTCATACTGGAAGGCACAACCACTCGCCTTGAGTTTTTTCTCTATTTGCGGGCGTGCACCGTGCACCAGTACCAGCCGGATGCCGAGGCTGTGCAGCAGCGCGATATCATGTACCAGGCTGGAGAACTGGTTGTCGGCGATGGCCTCGCCGCCAAAGGCGATGACAAAGGTGCGATCCCTGTGCGCATGGATATAGGGCGCCGAGTGCCGGAAGCTTTCAATAAACTGTTGATGAGTATTTTTGTTGCGCATGATGATGTTTCCCTTGCAGTTGTTATAACAAGGGATCCCGTCTGATACAAATTGTATTGATCATCTGTTTCAGGATTTCGATTGTCGGCGTAAGGCGCTGCAGCGCCAGGTATTCATCCGGCTGGTGAGCCTGCTCAATATCGCCGGGTCCGAGTACCACGGTCTCCATGCCGAGCTGGTTGAGATAAGGTGCTTCCGTAGAGAAGGCGACGGCCTCGGGGCTGTGGCCGGTGAGTTTTTGTGCCAGTTGTACGATGCCAGCACTGGCGGGGGTTTGCAGCGCCGGAACGCCGTCAAGCAGCGCTTCAAAACTCGCCTGGATGCCGCTGTCACGCAGTACGCTGAGAGTTCTGTCACGCAGTTCTTCCCTTAATTGCTGTGGGTCCATGCCGGGAAGCGGGCGCAAATCAATGTGCAGTTCACATTCAGGGCAAATCCGGTTCGGGTTGTCACCGCCATGTATATGTCCGAGGTTGAGTGTCGGCACGGGTACCGCAAAGCAGGCATTGTGATGTTTCTGTTGCAGTTCTGCGCGCCATGCGCGTAATGCACCAATAACACTGTACATCGCTTCCAGCGCACTGTTGCCGAGTGCCGGGTCGCTGGAATGTCCCGAGCGGCCCTGTAAATGGATTGCCTCCATCATCATGCCTTTATGCATGTTTACCGGTCTCAGACCGGTAGGCTCACCGATAATCGCATAACGTGCTTGCGGCAAGCGGCGGTCAACCAGTGCCTTTGCGCCGGCCATGGAGGTTTCTTCATCAGCGGTTGCGAGAATAATGAGTGGCTCTTGCATATCTTTGGCACGCAGTTCGCGACTTGCCTCTATCGCCAGGGCGAAGAATGCCTTCATGTCCGATGTTCCCAGCCCGTAAAGACGCTGGTCGGCCTGGGTCAGGGAAAACGGGTCATGCCGCCATTTGCCTTCATCACAGGGAACGGTGTCAGTATGGCCCGATAGCACCAGCCCGCCAGTGCCGCTGCCAAGTGTGGCGATCAGGTTGGCTTTTTTGCTGTCGCCAGGCAGTGGCATGATTTCGATGCTGAAACCTGCGTCGGCAAGCCAGCTTGCCAGTTGTTCAATAACCGCCAGATTGCCTTGATCAAGTGACGCATCCGGGCTGCTCACAGACGGTGTGCAAACGAGTGCCTCGATCATCTGCAATAGCGTGGGTGTACTGTTCATGATGCGACAGAATTATGTCCTGGTTGAGGCGGGGTGTTAGCTGAAGTTATCGCTGTCGCGTCGTAATTACAACTATTGTTGCTGGCTGCAGACAGTGAGTGCGGATCAGCTGGTCAGGAAGATACCAGCACCAGGCGTGGTGCCTTGTTTTGTGTGTGGTTGCTTAATGGCCGGGGTTTTGCAAAGGCATACCCCTGAACGTAATTGACTCCCATTCGCTCCAGCTCATCAGCCAGCTCGGTTGTTTCTACAAATTCCGCAATGGTCTCTTTTCCAAGCAGCTGGCCAAGCTCGTTGATTGATCTGACCATGGCGTAGTCGACCGGGTCAGAAAGTATGTCGCGCACGAAGGCGCCGTCAATCTTGAGGAAGTCGACCGGCAGTTTCTTCAGGTAGGTAAACGAGGAGAGTCCGCTGCCAAAATCATCCAGTGAGAATCTGAAGCCACAGCCGCGCAGGGTCAGCATGAAACTGGTGGCGGAAGTGATATTTGCTATGGCGTCAGTCTCGGTGATCTCAAAAATGATTTGCCCGGCAGGTGCGCCGGTTTCTTCTATTTTGTCGATAATGAATTTCAGCATATCCGGGCTGCCGATAGTTTGTCCGGAAAGGTTGATGGAGATGGTGATCGGGCGGCCGCCTGATTTTTCTGTTTCAGCAAGCCAGGCCATACTGTTCTCAATGACCCAACGATCGATACTGGAGACCATGTTGTATTTCTCGGCGGTATGCAGAAAGGTTCCCGGGGCGATAACGGTGCCGTCATCATCGATCAGGCGTAGCAGTATTTCCAGGTGTGTGTAATGTCGTGATTTGTTCGCGCAAGGAATGACGGGCTGGAAATACAGGGTGAACTGGTCTTCCTCCAGCGCCCGTGTCAGCCGCGATACCCATTGCATCTCACCATGACGTTGCTGCAGGCGACGGTCCCCCATATGGGCAATCTGTACCTGGTTGCGCCCGTCTTCCTTGGCTATATAACAGGCAGAATCGGCAGCACTCATGGCGCTGGCGATGTCGGTGGTGCTGCGATCAATCGGTACTACGCCGATGCTGATGCCGAGGGTAAAAGAGGATTTGCCCCAGATGAAATTGAATTCCTGGATCGACTTCAGCAGGCTGTTTGCAATTTCAACAGCCTTGTCCAGCGGACAGTTCTCGAACAGCATACCGAATTCATCACCGCCCAGCCGGCTCAGGGTGTCCCTGTGTCTTACGGAACCCAGCAGCAGTTGTGACAGTTGTTGCAATAACTCATCGCCGGCAGAGTGCCCGCAGGTATCATTGACGATCTTGAACTGATCGAGATCAAGGTGCAGTAATGTGTGGGTGCTGGCCTGTGTTTTCGCATTCTGGATGGCGCGTTCTACCCGGCACTCGAATTCGTGGCGGTTAATCAGGCCGGTGAGCGGGTCGTGTGAGGCCTGGTAGGCGAGTTGCCTGTTCTTGGCGGAAACATGCTTGATCACTGTTCTGGCGACCAGCAGGGAAAACAACAGCGCGAAGCCGGTTAGTGCAAACAGCAACTGCCTGGTGCTGTTGTAGTGCCTTCTGTTTGTCGCCAGTGCTTCCTGTGTTTTTTGTTGTTCCAGCTGTACCAGTTCTCCCAGTATGCCAAGAATAAGCTCTTGCAGCTTGAAAGCCTGTTCCATGACGATGCTTGTTTCTGCTGTGGCGGCCTCGTACATTAACAGGCTGGATGCATCGTCGTTGTACGGTTGCGATGCCCTGGTCAGTTGTTGCAGTTGATTGTTAAGAACCGTCTCTCTTTCATCCATGCCAAGACTGACCAGCCGTTCTCTGGCGGTTCTGTATTTGCCTGCGTAGCTGATAAAGCGCTGATGTTCTGCGTCACGTTCAAACGGGTCCTGTATCAGACGCATGTTTTTGAGACTGTCTGCACGCAGGCGGACCGCGTCGCGCATATCATTTGCGGCTGCGGTTTTCATGTTGGTGACTTCAACCAGTTTTTCCATTCTGGTGTTGATCGACTGCAACTGCAGCAGAGAGATCGTGGCGAGTGAAAACATCAGTGTCAGCACGGCCATGAAGCCAATGGTGACCAGCAAGCGGATATTATCCTTCATATTGTAATCAATGGCCTGTGCGAGGATTTATCCATTAATAGGCAAACAGCACGTCTCGCGGTACCGCGAATAGCAGGTTATCGGCTGATTTGGCCGAATTCTTGAAGGTTATGAATCGATTGCTTGCAGCAGGCGGTTTGCTACGGTAGCTGTATCAGCAAACTGCTTTTAGCGGTGATTAACACGCGACATGTAGCAGGCCATATGCGTGCTCACAGGCGCACTTGCCTTGATCTTTAGTGCGTTGTTAGCCTGGATTTTTTACCGCTACTGCCGGGGAGAAAATCAGGTGCAGCCTATAGCACTGCGACTGCGCTATCTTTTCCGGATACACCGCAGCGCAGGTTTGAGGGCAGTGCCTCATGGATATGTTTGGGCGGGGCCAGCTTTAGATTGCTCATGATGTCGACAAACTCCTCCAGGCTTTTGTTGAGACCGAGGCGCGGATTATGTGCCATCTCTTCCGTGATGGTGGAGCAACAGCGTCCCTGGTAATCATGTCCCGGATAAACAAGGGTATCACCGGGAAGCGTGAATAATTGCTGCCTGACCGACTGGTATAACAACGAGGCATCACCGGACTGGAAGTCAGTGCGTCCGCAGCCACGAATAAGCAGCGAGTCACCGGTAAATACGGCACCGTCAATCAGGTAACTGATGTCGCTGTCAGTGTGCCCCGGCGTGTTGATGACATTGATTCTTTTGGTGCCAAGTGGAATAAAGTCACCCCCCTTGATTTGCACGTCAGCACATTTTGTCTGACTGTTCTCATGTACCATGACAATGGAATTGAGCGCCTGCCTGAGCAGGCCTGAACCGGTTACATGATCAGCATGCACATGTGTCTCAAGTGTGTACTTGAGTATCAGCCGCAGTTCCCTGACCAGCTGGACGTCGCGGTGTACCTGTGTTTGCACCGGGTCTATCAACGCCGCTTCCCGGGTGCTGTCATCCCACAACAGATAACTGAAGGTAGAGCTTTCTGGATCGAATAATTGGCGGATCTGCATGGTGGTGTCCGGAAATCAAAATTATAAGATTACTCTTAAATAATTAACAACTAATATTCTAATACGATTCAGATAAAAATCAAGTGATTTTATGCCCGTTGATTAAATTACAAGCACTTGTTTTTCTTGTAATTTTAGTATGTACTCCGGGTGCGAAAGTGCCGGATCTTTGACGTTTCCGTGAGGCGGTTGATTAGCGGCTGGCGGGACGTTGCGCTTGTGCCTTTAAAGGCTCGCCGCACTGCTGATTGCACTGGATATTTACAAAACCGGCCGTTTTCAGCGCTTCAGCCGAATGGGCAGCCTCTGTACAATAACCAGCCCGTCGTCCGCCCGGGGCGGGTGAAGCCGTTTTTTTTTGGAGAAAATTATGAGTCAGAAGCTGAACCGTTACAGTTCCCGTATTACGCAGCCCAAGTCACAGGGAGCTTCCCAGGCAATGCTGCACGGTACCGGTCTCACAGCTGCTGATATGGACAAGGCGCAGGTCGGTATTTCCAGCGTCTGGTACGAGGGTAATACCTGCAATATGCACCTCAATGACCTCGCAGCCAAAGTGCGCGAAGGTGTGGTGGCTGCCGGCCTGGTCGGTATGCGTTTCAACACCATTGGTGTCAGCGACGGTATCTCCATGGGTACAGACGGAATGAGTTATTCGTTGCAATCAAGAGACCTGATTGCCGACTCGATTGAAACCGTTATGAGTGCGCAGTGGTATGACGCCAATATCTCGCTGCCGGGCTGTGACAAGAACATGCCGGGTTGTCTGATTGCCATGGGTCGACTGAACCGACCGGCATTGATGATTTACGGCGGCACCATCAAGCCCGGGCACTACAAGGACGAAACGCTCGACATCGTGTCGGCCTTTCAGAGTTACGGCGAATTTATTGCTGGCAAGATCGATGAAAATACCCGGCATAACATTGTCAATCATGCCTGCCCGGGTGCAGGTGCCTGTGGTGGCATGTATACCGCAAATACCATGGCCTCTGCCATTGAGGCGATGGGAATGTCGTTACCCTACAGTTCCTCAACGCCGGCAGTTGACCCCGGCAAGCTGGCGGAGTGTTTGAGCGCAGGCAAGGCGATACGCAAGCTGCTGGAAAAGGACATCAAGCCCCGCGACATCATGACGCGTGCAGCGTTTGAGAATGCCATGGTTATCATCATGGCGCTGGGTGGCTCGACCAATGCGGTGCTGCATTTGCTGGCAATGGCGCGCGCAGTCGAGGTGCCGCTGACGATCGATGAGTTTCAGGCAGTCAGCGAGCGGATTCCTTTTCTGGCCGATCTGAAACCGAGCGGCAAGTACGTCATGGAAGATCTGCATAATGTCGGTGGTACTCCTGCGGTAATGAAATACCTGCTTGAGCAGGGTTTGATTGACGGTGACTGCCTGACGGTGACCGGCAAGACGGTTGCTGAAAACCTGCAGGACCTGCCCGGTTTACAACAGGGGCAGGATGTATTTCACAGCCTGTCTGATCCTATCAAGGAAAGCGGACACATACAGATTCTGAAAGGTAACCTCGCGCCGGGTGGTTCGGTTGCCAAGATTACCGGCAAGGAAGGGCTGCAATTCACCGGTCCTGCCAGGGTGTTTGATTCCGAGGAGGAAATGCTGAAGGCGCTGGAAGAAAATCATATCAACAAGGGTGACGTGGTGGTGATTCGCTACGAGGGTCCCAGGGGTGGTCCGGGCATGCCGGAAATGTTAACCCCGACCTCGGCCATTATGGGGGCAGGCCTGGGCAAGGACGTTGCGCTGCTGACAGACGGCCGTTTTTCGGGTGGCTCACACGGTTTTATTATCGGTCACATTGTGCCGGAGGCGCAGGAAGGCGGCCCGCTGGCATTGATTCGTGACGGCGATGTGATTGCCATTGATGCCGACAGCAAGACACTGTCGGTGGATGTCAGTGATGCGGAACTGGAGCGGCGTCGCAAGGCATGGACCATGCCCGCCTACAAGGCGCAGCGCGGCACGCTGTTTAAATATATCCGCTGTGTCAGCAATGCATCTGAAGGCTGCGTTACCGACGAATAACGGCGGTTCAGAAAGTGTCCCAGCTGGATTTTTTCCGGAAACGGATTTTCGGGATGATCAGGCCAACAATAATACCCAGTAACACCACGGCCGCGCCGACCATGAACCAGTCGCGTGCGGTGCGGTCTTTGAGCGTCTCGTTTTCCTGCTGTACGGTTTGTAACTGACGTTCCAGCGACACCATCCGGCCTTTCATATCCTTGTTTTCGGAATCAATCGCCAGCGCACTGGATGGGGTGCGCCTGATCTCGGCCAGCTCCTGGCTGACACCGCGGCTTTCTCCCTCCAGTGCCGAAAGGTTTGACTCGAGGGTGCCTTTTTCTTCCTTCAGGGTGGCCATTGCCGTGGTCAGCTTGCGGTTTTCCAGCTCCAGTTCGGCCAGGTTCTTTTCAGCCGTCGCCAGCCGCTCGCGTGCGGCCTGTCCCTTCATCAGGAAGCGCGACAGTACCCAGCCTTCCTTGCCACTGTTGGTGCGCACCTGCGTATAGCCGGACTTCTTGTCGACGTTGAGTACCTCAACCGGTGTGCCGCTACGCAGCATCCGGGTTATGCCGAAGCTGGTGCCCTTGCCGCTGCGCATGGTTATTTCAAGGGTGTCGCTCACATAGCGGGTTTCCGCCACGGCATTGCCGGACAGGATCAGTAAACAGGAAACCAGAAAAAATATATTTTTCACACCAACTCCATTACATCTGCGAGATTTTGAGGGGCTATTCTAGCCGATCAGGGCGGCCAGTGGGGAGGGCTGTTTGGCGTTGCTGTGCCCACAGGGTAAATACTGTAAAAACAACAGGCTTGCCCGTTTACTGGCACAGATTAACCGGTATGATTGCGATAAACCCCGTGGTCGAATGATAAACGCGTGAAACTAGATCCCTCCAGAAACTGCTTGCTGGATGCCCGACAGGTGGCATCGCCCAACTTTGACGAGCGCCCCGCGGGATGCGAAATATCGCTGATCGTCGTCCATGGTATCAGCCTGCCTCCGGGGGAGTACGGTGGACCTGAAATTGACCGGTTTTTCACCAATACGCTTGATAGCGCCGCACATCCGTATTTTTCCGAAATTGCGCACCTGCAGGTTTCCAGTCACTTGCTGATCCGGCGAGACGGCGAGGTGGTGCAATATGTGCCGTTTCTGAAGCGTGCCTGGCATGCGGGGGAGTCGAGTTATGATGGCTGCGAGGCCTGTAATGATTTCTCTATTGGCATTGAGCTTGAGGGGCAGGACGAGGAAGCGTATGCCGCGGTGCAATACGAGCGCCTTGCCGAAGTGGTTCATTGCCTGACTGAAGGTTTCCCGGGCTTGTCAACAGAGCGCCTGGCCGGGCACTGTGATATTGCGCCGCACCGCAAGACAGATCCGGGGCCGGCCTTTGACTGGGCGCAGTTACAGCGGCAGCTGGATGTCGCTGTTTCCTGAATTAAATGCAGCAACACAACGACAACACGCGGCTTGACCTGCTGCGCCACGGCGAACCGCTGGGCGGGCGTCGTTACCGCGGCCAGCAGGATGATGCGCTTAGCGAACTCGGCTGGCAACAGATGTGGCAGTCAGTCGGTGAGTACGATGCATGGCAGCAGATTGTTAGCTCGCCGTTGCAGCGCTGTCACGCCTTCGCGCAAGCGCTCGGTGAGCGCATTGGCACACCTGTGCGTAGTGAACCACGCTTTGCGGAAGTCGGCTTTGGTCAGTGGGAAGGCAAGACCCGCGCGGAACTTGAGCAGCTGGATCCGGAGCAGGTGAGTCGTTTTTATCAGGATCCGGTTAATAACCGCCCCCCCGGTGCGGAACCGCTGAAGCACTTTGTGGAACGCGTTAGTAATGGCTTTACGGCACTGTTGACTGATTACCCCGGACAGGCGCTGCTGGTAGTGGCCCATGCGGGGGTGATCCGCGCCATCCTGTCACAGGTGCTGGATATGCCGCCGGCTGCCATGTACCGCATTAATGTCGCCAATGCCGGTATTACGCGGCTGTCAAGTGATCGGGAGCGGGGCGTTAACCTGGTATCGCATGGTAGTAACGGACTTGTCCGCTAGCCGCTGGTTCAGGTGTAGGGGCAATGGCGGCAACCGTTGCCGCAGCAGCTGCCACGCTTCAGGTGATACCAGCGGCTGAAGACAAGATTGCCGGCATCGAGAGTGTAGTCAATGTGCTCGATCAGCGCGCTGTCGGTGCGATAACGGCTCGCCAGTGCCACTGCTTCTTCGAGTGATAGCGTTTGCAGGCGCTTGCTGATTGATTCGCTGGCAAGTTTTGCGAGGCAGTCCGGGCAGCAGCAGTGTTGCCCGTTTTCGACGGCCATGACTGCCGGGTAACGCATACACCAGCAGCTGTCGGCTCCCTGTTCAGTTTTGCAGGTAAATTCGGCAGCACACGTCCGGCAATGTTTTGTATTCATATGGATTGTGTATGTATTTGGCGGAGTTGCATCAGTGAGTGTCATTATAAATGAATAATCCCGCGTTTAGCCTGGGTATAGACCTTGGCGGCACAAAAATAGCCGGTATTGTGCTGGATGCTGACGGTGTAGAAATCTGTCGTGAACGCTTGCCGACGCCGCAAGGCGACTATCGCCTGACCTTGCAGGCGCTGGCCAGGCTGGTCTTCAGCCTGGAAGCATCGGCCGGCCAGCCATGTTCGACTGGTATCTGCATGCCCGGCTCGGTCTCGCGTGCGACCGGCCTTGTCAAGAATTCAAATTCTGTTTGCCTGAACGGACAGCCGCTGCATCGTGATCTGGAAGCCTTACTTGAGCGTCCGTTGCGTTTTGCCAATGACGCCGACTGTTTTGCCCTGTCAGAGGCCACTGACGGGGCGGCACAACAGGCCGGCGTGGTCTTTGGTGTGATTGTCGGCACCGGTACCGGTGGTGGCCTGGTTGTTAATCGCGCTCTGTTAGCAGGTCCCAATGGCATTACCGGTGAGTGGGGT
>Ga0224514_10000518_pt1 | contig 10976 bp, 11 predicted proteins | sample SF_May12_sed_USG_3_FD_169107 | JGI IMG/M metagenome (GOLD analysis project Ga0224514, IMG submission 169107) | Sediment microbial communities from San Francisco Bay, California, United States - SF_May12_sed_USGS_24 | ecosystem: Environmental > Aquatic > Marine > Sediment | place: USA...
CCAGCAACAGGGTTAGATCGGGTCTAAATTCCCCCTGTACAAGTTTCTCCAGGCTGGCAATCATGTCCGTATCAATCCCGCGCCCCCCGCCCTGGTAGGCATACGTCGCATCGGTAAAGCGGTCACACAATACCCATTGGCCGCTCTCCAGCGCCGGCCAGACTACCTGCGCCAGGTGTTCGGCACGTGCGGCAAACATCAGCTGCAACTCGCAGTTTGCATCCATCCCGGTGTATTCCGGGTCCAGCAACAGGCCGCGAATCGCCTCCCCCAGCGGTGTGCCGCCGGGCTCACGCGTGACCACGACCGTTTTGCCAGCCGCCAGCAGCTGCCGGTGAATGAAGTCGATGTTGGTGGTCTTGCCGACCCCCTCGATGCCTTCCACGGTGATGAATTTTCCACTCACTTCGTATCGCTCTCTTTGGGCAGGCTGATGCCCTTTTTGCCACGCTGGAACTTGTCCACCGCCAGGTTATGCTCGCTGAGGGTGTCGGAAAAATAATGCCGCCCGCCACCACTGGCAACAAAATACAGGGTGGCCCCTGCAGCCGGGTGCATCACTGCATTGATCACAGCACGCCCCGGTGTCGCGATCGGTGTGGGCGGCAAACCCGCACGGGTGTAGGTATTGTAGGGCGTATCACGGGTCAGGTCGCTTCGCCGGATATTGCCATCGAAGTTTTCGCCCATACCGTAGATCACGGTCGGGTCGGTTTGCAGTTTCATACCCAGGCGCAGTCGCCTGATAAATACGCCGGCAATCTGTGCACGCTCTTCTGCCGCCCCGGTCTCCTTCTCCACGATCGAGGCAAGGATCAATGCCTGGTAAGCACTCTCCAGTGGCAGACCCTCGTCACGCGTCTCCCATGCCGCCTGCAAGGTCTGCTGCATTGCGCTATAGGCGCGCTGCAGGAAATCCAGGTCGGTGGTGTGGCGCGGGAAGTGATAGGTGTCGGCAAGGAAAAGGCCTTCCGGGTGCTCGTCTGCATGGCCCAGTTTCTCCATGACTGCCGCATCATCCAGTCCCTGCAGGGTTTGTTCCAGTACCGGGTGCGCCTCGATACGCTGGCGCAGCTCGGCAAAGGTCTGACCCTCGATCAGGGCCAGTGTGTACTGTATCACCCTGCCCTCGCTAAACAGCCCCAGTAGCGAGCGCGGTGTCAGCTCGGGCGTAAGTGGATACTCACCGGCCTTGAGCTTGCGTGCGGCCTGCAAGTTGCGTCCGAGCTGGATGAAAAAGCGTGGGTGCTCGATGATGCCCTGTGCGTGCAACTCACGCGCGAGCTGACCAAGCGACATGCCCGGCGTGATTGAAAACACCACCTCGTCCTGCGGCAGGGTAATGTGGGCATAGCTGAACTGCTGGAACTTGCCATAGACCCAGGCGATCGAGGCGAGCGCCAGTACCACCAGCAGGATCAACAACCGCAGCAGGCGTGATTTGTTAATTGTGCAGACCGGCTCTGTCATGTTCTCTAATGTTCGTTACCCGGATAACTGTACAACAACCCCTGTAACTGCTGCGTTAATTGACCCGGCAGGTAGTCGTGGTCGTCGATACGTACCACCGGCCAGATCCCGATCACGCTGTTGCACAGGAATACCTCGTCCGCCATGGCCAGCTCGTTCACTGTAACATCCCGCACGGCCGCTGCGATGCCCTGTGCCGCTGCCAGCTCCAGCAACAGCGCACGGATGACGCCGGCCACCCCGCAGCGCATCAGGTCAGGCATCAACAGCTGCTGACCCTGCACCAGGCAGACGTTGCTCATGGTGCCCTCGATGAGATTACCGTCCTGATCCTGCAACAGCCCTTCGCGGATATCCGGATCATCCCATTCGCCACGCGCCAGCACCTGCTCCAGCCGATTGAGATGCTTGATACCGGCAAGCAGGGGATTATGCCCCATGCGCAACCGGCACAGCCGCACCGCGACACCGTCAGTGGCACAGCCTGGTGGATAATCCGGCCAGGGATGGCGCTGCAGGATGCGTGTTGGCGCACAGGAGACATCCGGCCGGTAACCGCGCCCACCGCTCCCGCGTGTAATGATAATCTTCAGCACGGCACGATCGGCAGCCGTGCATAACTGCTGCGCTTCCTCTGCCAGCAAAGTGGCATCGACCGGCGTGATACCGAGCCGCGCGCAACCCTCCTGCAGACGTGCTATATGACGCGCCCAGAGTTGCGGGACGCCATTGATGACCGCCAGCGTCTCAAATACACCGTCGCCATACAGCAGGCCACGGTCGGTCACCGCAACCGTATCGGCCACTGCTCCGTTTACCAGCGTATGCCGGGGGGTTTCGTTCATGCCGTGTCCACTCCCAGTGCACGCAGCAGGCCACGTGCCTTGGCGCGCGTCTCTTCCAGCTCCGCCTGCGCCACGGAGTCGGCAACGATACCGGCACCGGCACGCAACTCCAGTTGTCTGCCGGTACTTACCATGGTACGAATCAGGATATTCATATCCATGCTGCCGTCACAATTCAGGTAACCCATGGAACCGGTATAGGCACCACGCGGCTGCTGCTCCAGCTCGGCAATGATCTCCATGCAGCGCACCTTGGGACAACCGGTAATAGTGCCGCCCGGAAACACTGCACGCAGTACCTGTCCGGGCAGGACATCCTCACGCAGCTGCCCGCGCACGTTGGAAACGATATGATGTACATGGGCATAGGATTCCAGCCCCATCAGTTCATTGACCTCGATCGTCCCCGGCACACAGATTCTACCCAGGTCGTTGCGTTCCAGGTCAATCAGCATAATGTGTTCGGCGCGCTCCTTCGGGTGTGCGAGCAACTCCCTGGAATAGGCCAGGTCGGTGTCACTGGCATTGCCGCGCGGCCGCGTGCCGGCGATCGGTCGCGTTTCCACCCTGCCGTTGTGTACTGACACCAGCCGCTCCGGCGAGGAACTGATGATGACCGCATCACCCAGGGTAGCCAGCCCGCTGAATGGTGACGGATTGTGGATGCGCAGGTTGCTGAACAATACGTCCGTGGCAACCGGCTGCTGCAGGGTAACGTGCCAGGCACGCGACAGGTTGACCTGGAACACGTCGCCCTCGACGATGTAGTCGTGAATACGCGCAACGGCATCGAGAAACTGCTGCGGCGTATCTTCACTGATACGCTCAATCCCAATGCGCCGCATGGTGGCGGCCGGCGTGTCCGACAGGTGCGCAATATCCTGTTCGATCTGTGCCAGCGCAGCGTCCTGGCCGGGCTCGCCCGTAATCAGTGTATGCCCGGTTTCGTGGTCGTGGATAACGGCCGTGGCAAAACGCGTGGCCATTGCCACCGGCAGCAGGGTGCTGGCCGCAGGCATTCGCAGGCGCGCCTCGACCTGCCCGGCCAGCTCATAGCCGAGATAGACAAACCAGCCACCCGAGAACGGCAGCGGGCCGCTGTGCGCAGCTTCCCGTATCGATTGCCACCAGCAGTCAAGGCTATCGAGAAAATCACCCGTGGCTGTCTGCGCATGTGGACCTTCAAGGTTGCCGGAAGCATCCAGTTCCAGGGTCTCGCCCGGACAGGCGAACAGAATGTCATAACGCCCGTGCGCGGTACTCTGCAACAGGTGCGGGTAGCGTGCCGGCTGCGAATGGTGCAGTGCGAGCAGATCGACAGCCCTGTTGAGTTCCCTGACGATTGCCGTCATGCGTGAAACCGCCCTGCTGTTCAGTTATAACAAAAACTTGTAGGAGCGCCTTGCAGGCGCGAATGATTCTGGTCCGGAGCAGCTCGCGCCTGCAAGGCGCTCCTGCGGGGGTGTCAGTTTTTGCGTCAATCCTTGAGGCGACGGAAGATCAGCGTGCCATTGGTGCCGCCGAACCCGAATGAATTCGACATGGCGACATCGATCTGCATATCGCGCGCCGTATTCGGCACGTAATCGAGATCACAGGCCGGATCGGGATTGTCGAGATTGATGGTCGGCGGAGCCACCTGGTCACGCAGCGCCAGGGCAGTAAATACTGCCTCTACGCCACCGGCGGCACCGAGCAGGTGTCCGGTCATGGACTTGGTAGAACTGACAGAAACTTTTCCGGCCAGTTCGCCAAACGATCGCTTGATGGCGAGCGTCTCGGCCACGTCACCGGCCGGCGTGGAGGTGCCATGCGCATTAATGTAGTCGACGTCGGCATGATTCAGACCGGCATCCTGCAGGGCCGAATCCATGCACTGCGCCGGGCCCTCGCCGCCTTCCGACGGCTGCGTCATGTGGAAGGCATCACCGCTCATACCAAAGCCCGTCAGTTCGCAGTAGATGCTGGCGCCACGCTGGCGCGCAGCCTCGTATTCCTCCAGCACCAGGATGCCGGCACCGTCACTGAGCACAAAACCGTCGCGATCGACATCCCAGGGACGACTGGCTGCCTGTGGATCATCGTTGCGTGTGGACAGAGCGCGCGCCGCGGCGAAGCCACCAATGCCGGTCGGACAGGTCGTCATCTCGGCACCACCGGCGACCATGATGTCGGCATCACCGTAGGCAATGGTACGCGCGGCCATACCGATGTTGTGTGTAGCTGACGTACACGCGGTAACGATGGCGATATTCGGGCCTTTCATGCCGTACATGATCGAAAGGTTGCCGGCGATCATGTTGATGATGTTTCCGGGCACAAAGAACGGGGAGATCTTGCGTGGGCCACCGTCCAGATAAGCCTGGTAGGCAACCTCGATACCGCGCAGGCCACCGATGCCGGAACCTATTGCGATACCGGCACGTGCCGCGTTCTCATCGGTGATCTCGATACCGGCATCGGCAATCGCCTGGCTGGCGGCGGCAATGCCGTAATGTATAAACGCACCCATGCGGCGCGCTTCCTTGCCCTTGATGTAATCGGCAACATCAAAGTCACGCACCTCACCACCGAAGCGAACCGGAAAATCGGTGGCATCGAAATGGGTGATAGGACCGATGCCGCTTTTACCGGCAAGAATATTGTCCCAGGCAGCCGTTACGCTGTTACCAACAGGAGAAAGGATACCCAGGCCGGTTACAACCACACGTCTTTTGGACAACGTTCGACTCCCACATTCGGCGGTTTGGTACCGCATAAAAAACAAAAGGCCGCACCCGTGTACTAGGTGCGGCCGGAATGCTTGCGGAAAAACTTACCCCAGGTGGGCGTTAACGTAGTCAATCGCCTGCTGGACGGTAGTAATCTTCTCGGCCTCTTCGTCAGGAATCTCGCACTCGAATTCCTCTTCCAGCGCCATCACCAGTTCGACGGTGTCCAGTGAATCTGCGCCAAGGTCGTCAACGAACGAAGAGCTGTTGTTTACCTCATCTTCCTTGACCCCGAGTTGCTCAACAACAATCTTCTTGACGCGTTCATCGATCGTGCTCATTTCAGGTTATTCCTCTCTGTTTGATGGGGCGCAGCCGTGGCCGCGCAGGTATTGTAGTGAATGGCTGATAGAAGTTACAAGTCGGATTCCCTGCGCCTCACACGGATATTGCCCGGTGCAGTTGCGCACCCGACCGGCGGGGCATTGGCGCTGATGCTATTCATATAATTAACAACAAGTTGTAACTTATTCCCTGAAAGGAGATAAAGCCCTCTCTGCGCGCCTCGACAGGGCTGCGAAAAATCAGTGCATATACATGCCGCCATTCACGTGGATGGTTTCGCCGGTGATGTAGCCGGCATCGGATGAAGCGAGAAACGCCACGGTATTGGCGATATCACTGACATCCCCCAGTCGACCCAGGGCAATCTGGCCAAGCAGCGCATCGCGTTGCTCCTCGGGTAAGGCGCGGGTCATGTCGGTATCGATGAAGCCAGGTGCAACTGCATTGACCGTAATACCGCGTGAACCGATCTCGCGTGCCAGTGACTTCGCAAAGCCGATGACACCGGCCTTGGTCGCTGCATAGTTGGCCTGCCCGGGGTTACCGGTCGCGCCGATCACCGAGGAAATCATGATGATGCGGCCATGTTTCGCCTTCATCATGCCTCTCAGACAGGCGCGGCTCATACGAAAAGCGGACGTCAGGTTGGTTGTGATCACATCATTCCACTCATCATCCTTCATCCGCATCAGCAGGTTGTCACGCGTGATGCCGGCATTGTTCACCAGTATGCCCGGCGCACCAAAATTGTCCGTGACGTCCTTGATCAGCGCCGCGACCGAATCAGGATCGGTGACATTCAGCACCCTGCCCGCCCCCTTGATACCGGCAGCCAGCAGCGCATCGGTTATTGCCTGTGCCCCCGTCTCGGTAGTGGCGGTACCAATAACAGTGGCACCGCGCTTGCCGAGCACCTCGGCAATCGCCTTGCCTATACCGCGGCTGGCACCGGTTACCAGTGCAACTTCATTCTCAAATGACATGCCTTTCCTCCACCTGCTCCTTATTCATTGTTCGCCAGCGCCTTGTCAAGCGAAGCCGGGTCGTATACGGCCGCATTGGCAATGCCCTTGTCGATACGCTTGCACAAACCCGCCAGCACCTTTCCCGGGCCTGCCTCGACAATGCGCTCAATGCCCTGTGCGCGCATGGCATGCACGGTCATGACCCATTGCACCGGGTTGTACAGCTGCCGGGCAAGATTGTCGCGAATATCATCTGCCTGGTCATGCGCTGCGGCATCCACGTTCTGGAGCACCGGGATCGTCGGCTGCTGAATGACTGTTTCCGCAAGATGCGTGGCAAACGCCTGTGCGGCCGGCTCCATCAACGCGCAGTGTGACGGCACACTGACCGGTAGCGTGACGGCACGTTTTGCCCCGGCTGCCTTGGCGGCCACCACCGCGCGCTCCACCGCGCCGGCATGACCGGCAATCACCACCTGGCCCGGCGAATTGAAATTGACCGGGCTGACAATTTCGTCACCGGCCGACTCCGCACACACCGCTGCCACTGCAGCATCATCCAGGCCCAGGACGGCGGCCATGGCACCGACGCCGGCCGGTACCGCAGACTGCATGCAGCGTCCGCGCTCGGCAACCAGCGCAATGGCAGCAGCGAAGTCGAGTGCACCGGCACATACCAGTGCGGTGTATTCGCCGAGACTGTGTCCCGCCATCAACGCCGGTTGCATGCCGCCGTGCTGCTGCCAGACGCGCCACACCGCGACACCAGCCGCCAGCATTGCCGGCTGGGTCCGGTCGGTCTGGTTAAGCATCTCTTCCGGGCCACTCTGGACCAGTTGCCAGAGATCATAGCCCAGCGCCGCACTGGCCTCGGCAAAGGTGTCTTCCACCTGCGGATAACCCGCGGCCAGCTCTGCGAGCATGCCGACGGATTGAGAGCCCTGGCCGGGAAAGACCATGGCGAGAGTGTTATTTGCTGAATTCATGTTTTATTACTTTCGTAGATTATCCAGTCAACTTTATCTTCTGGCCCTCTCCAGCCGGGAGAGAGAATGCTTCAGGTACCTTCAGTACTTCACCAGTGCCGAGCCCCAGGTGAAACCGCCGCCGAAGGCCTCCAGTAACAACACCTCACCGCGCTTGATGCGACCGTCGCGGATGGCGGCATCCAGTGCCAGCGGCACCGAGGCGGCCGAGGTATTGCCATGCTCGTCCACCGTGACCACCACGTGATCCATCGACATCTTCAGTTTCTTGGCAGTGGCCTGGATGATGCGAATATTCGCCTGGTGCGGAATCAGCCAGTCGACATCGGATTTCTCCATGTTATTGGCAGCGAGCGTCTCGTCCACGATGCGGCCGAGTGTGTTGACCGCCATCTTGAACACCTCGTTACCCTGCATCTGAATATAGGCCTCACCGGCCTGTACGTGTCCGTAACCCTGGGAGATGCCACTCGGCACGGTCAATAAATGTTCGTAACTGCCATCAGCATGCAAATGCGTGGACAGGATACCGGGTTCGTCACTGGCCTCCAGCACCACCGCACCGGCGCCGTCACCGAACAGGATGGCAGTACCGCGGTCATTCCAGTTGACGATGCGTGACAACGTCTCGGCTCCGACCACCAGCGCGCACTTCGCGGCGCCGGTCTTGATGAATTTATCTGCCACACCGAGCGCATAGACAAAACCGGTGCACACTGCCTGGATATCGAATGCCGCGGTACCATGAATATCGAGGCGCTGCTGCAGCAGGCAGGCGGTACTCGGAAAGATGCGATCCGGCGTGGTGGTGGCAAACACGATCAGGTCGATCTGGCGCGGCGTTTTGCCGGCCGCCTTCATTGCACGCGTGGCCGCAATCTCGGCCAGGTCGCAGGTGGTCTCGTCTCCAGCGGCGATATGGCGCTTGTAGATGCCGGTTCGGTCGCGAATCCAGCTATCCGTGGTATCCATGATCTTTTCCAGATCATGGTTGGTCAGTGTCTTCTCGGGCAGATATCCGCCGGTACCGATGATGCGTGAATATTTCATTGTGCCTGCCTGTCTTGCTGACGTGTATCCAGTTGTGCACGAATGCGATCCGGAACGGCCTCCCGCACCTCCAGTATCGCGACCTTGATGGCATTGGAAAATGCCAGCGCATCCGCTCCACCGTGACTCTTGACCACAATGCCGTTCAGGCCCAGCAGACTGGCGCCATTATAGCGGCGTGGATCAAAGCGGCGGCGGAACGCCTTGAGCACCGGCATGGCAATCAGTGCGGCCATACGGGTAAAGAGATTACGTGTGAATTCCTGCTTGATAAAACTGGCGACCATTTTGGCCACACCTTCGCTGCTCTTCAGGGAGATATTGCCAACGAACCCGTCGCAGACAATGACATCGAACTGGCCCTTGAAGATGTCATCGCCCTCGGCAAAACCGGCATAGTTGAGGTGACTGTCGCCGATCAGCCTGGCTGCCTGCTTGACCTGTTCGTTGCCCTTGATCTCCTCCTCACCGATATTCAGCACACCGATGGCGGGGCTTGCCGTGCCATCGACGGACTCGGCGAGCACTGAGCCCATCAAGGCGAACTGGAACAGGTGTCCGGCATCGCAATCGACATTGGCACCGAGATCGAGCATCCAGGTGTGAGTGCGCTGGGTCGGCAGCGCAGTGCAAATAGCAGGCCGGTCAATACCCGGCAGCATCTTCAGCACGAAACGCGAGGTGGCCATAAGCGCGCCGGTATTGCCGGCACTGACACAGGCATCGGCTTCACCGGCCTTGACCAGGTTGAGCGCCACGCGCATGGAGGAATCTTTCTTGTTGCGCATCGCGCTGGATGGCGGCTCATCCATTTCCACCTGCTGGCTTGCATGCTGCACCCGCAAACGTTTGCTGTCGACGCCTGTCTGCCTGTCCAGCACTGCCTGCACAGCGGCAGCGTCACCTACCAGGATGATATTGACTTCGGAATAGGATTTGAGGGCATGCACGGCAGCGGGCACGACAACCTCACAGCCGACATCGCCGCCCATTGCGTCAAGCACAATCGTTACAGGCTTGGTCATGTCACGGGATCAGACAAGGCGGATGCAGGCACCCGGAACAAGCGGAACCGCGCCGGTGCGAGTATGCGAATACCCGGTCACGGCGCGTGCTTTCATCAGGACAGGGTCAATCAGTCCTGAGGTGTATTGATAACCTTGCGGCCCTTGTAAAAACCATCTGCACTGACGTGATGACGCAGGTGAGTTTCACCGGTGGTTGGCTCAATCGACAGTGTGCTTGCAGTCAGCTTGTCATGAGAGCGGCGCATGCCGCGCTTTGACGGCGTCTTGCGATTCTGCTGTACGGCCATATTCGTTTACTCCTTCACTACGGTTTCTGTTTCAATCCCGCCAGCATGGCAAACGGATTCTCCCGTTTTGCCGACTGCGGCGGCTGATAATCTTTTACAAATTCGTGGCACCTGCCGTCATCAGCATGCGCCGGTACCAGTGGCAACGCCAGCAGCACCTCGTCCGCCACGATCTCCGCAATGACCGTCGGTTCACTGCCAACCACCAGCGGCTCATAGCTTTCATGCAAACGCTGTGCATCTGCATGGTCCTGCACAATGCCGAGACGAAATTCCAGGTTCAGCGGCAAACCCATCGTGTCCAGGCAACGCTGGCACTGCAACTCGACTGCTCCGCGAATGGTACCGGCCATAAACCGGGTGCCGTCCGGACCCTTGCCCAGTTCCAGTTCAATCTGCAGTTCGCCTTTCGACGACTTCAGTGCAGGCAACACCCGCTCCAGCCGCACCAACGGCATGCTGCCTCGCAGCAGTCGCCCCGCCTCGGCAGTTGCCAGCAGGTCGAGCCGATCTGGCAGGTGGTCTATCATAACCCGCTTATGTTATCCGCCGCCCTCACCCCTGTCAAAACAATATCACTGAAAAACCGGGACTTTCCGGCCCGCAGTCACACTATTGACAGCTGATGCCAAAATCCGTACTTATCAGGCAGATACCCTTGGACCCGGGTCTGGCACAATCTCATCACCGGAGTTCGATTTGATCAGGAAAATCCTTATCGCCAATCGTGGCGAGATTGCCGTCCGCATCATCCGCGCCTGCGCGGAGGCCGGCATCATCTCGGTCGCCATCTACGCGGATGCCGACCGCCACGCCCTGCACGTCAAGAAGGCCGACGAGGCCTACAATATAGGGCCGGAATCCATTGCCGGCTACCTGAACGCGCACCGCATCGTCAATCTGGCCGTAGCCACCGGCTGTGATGCGGTGCATCCAGGTTATGGCTTCCTGTCGGAAAACCCGCTGCTGGCGGAGATCTGCGCGTTACGCAAGGTGCGCTTCATCGGACCAGACGCCAGCGTCATCCGGCAGATGGGCGACAAGGTCGCGGCACGCACCGCCATGCAGGCCGCCGGCATCCCGGTGGTACCGGGCAGTGACGGCAACCTTGCCAGCCTGGATGAGGCACTGGAAGTGGCAGCAAGCATCGGCTACCCGATAATGCTGAAGGCCACCTCCGGCGGTGGCGGGCGCGGTATCCGGCGCTGCAACAACAAAATGGAACTGCCCCGTAACTATGAACGGGTGCTATCGGAGGCCAGCAAGGCATTCGGGTCGGCGGACATCTT
>Ga0224514_10000519_pt1 | contig 10961 bp, 8 predicted proteins | sample SF_May12_sed_USG_3_FD_169107 | JGI IMG/M metagenome (GOLD analysis project Ga0224514, IMG submission 169107) | Sediment microbial communities from San Francisco Bay, California, United States - SF_May12_sed_USGS_24 | ecosystem: Environmental > Aquatic > Marine > Sediment | place: USA: California...
CGCAACATCAATCACCGCTTTAGGCTTGAATCGCTCACTGTAAGTCAGGGCATCACATAGAATCAGGCGACCCTCAGCATCAGTATTTAAAACTTCAATCGTTTGCCCCGACATGCTGGTGACAACGTCCCCCGGTTTATTGGCAGAGCCATCAGGCATATTTTCACAACTAGGGATAATGCCGATAACGTTAATAGGCAGTTGCAGTTCACCGACGGTTTTCATTGTACCCAGGACACTGGCTGCGCCACACATATCAAACTTCATTTCATCCATGGCGGCAGAAGGTTTAATGGAAATACCACCGGAATCAAACGTAATACCCTTGCCAACCAATACAATGGGCTTGTCCGTTTTTTTGCCACCTTGGTAATTCATCACAATGAGTTTGGGTGGCTGGCGACTTCCCTTGGCTACCGAAAGCAGGGAACCCATTTTCAGTTTTTCCATTTCCTTCTGGTTTAACACTTTAACTAACATGCGTTTGGCAGCCTTGCCTTCCTTATTAGCCTGACTTGCCAGGTAAGAGGGTGTACAAATATTACCGGGTAAGTTGCCAAGGTCACGTGACAGTGCAACACCGCTGGCGGTTGCGTTTGCAATTTTAATAGCGGTTTGTGCTTTGCGTAGTTCTTTTTTATTAGCGATATTCAGTATCAGATTTTTCAGAGCAGGTGTTGTATTTTTTTCGCTTTTGGTTTGATTAAACTGGTAAAGCGTATGATGAGCCAGTTCAGCAGCTTGTCTTGCTGACCAGATGGCATCCTGATCCTTGACAGATAAATCACTTAAAAAACAGATTGCGTCTTTGGCTCCTGAACGACTTAAGGATTTGATGGCAGAGCGGATAACAGTGCGAAAATCTTTTACGGTTAAACCTTTATTTTTTCCGCAGCCTACCAGCAGGACACGATCGAACCCGCAGTTAGCGGATGTATGCACCATCAGGGTTTGACCAGTCTTACCATCCATATCACCTTTTTTAACAATTTGACTTAACTGACCAGCGCAAAGTTTATCCAGTTGCTGTGCACTTTCGGTCAGTTTACGTTTTTCGTGTACAGCCACAATAATGCAGGCGCTACGCAGGTTGTCAAAAGAGTGATTTTTTATACTGATATTTAGTGCCATTTTCTCTGCCATGAAATTTTTGGTTGTTTTTAAAGGTTTATCCTATAAATCATGCCATGTTATGGCATAATTTCTACCATTATATAAAGAACTTACGCGAAAAACCGTTTCTTTTCAGTAATATCAATAATAACTGTAGCCAGGCTCAAACTGTGATTGTAGCAAGATATTTAACAAAAGAAGTGATGGCTACATTTGCGGGTGTGCTCGCTATTCTCTTGTTAATTGCTTTGAGTGTGCAATTGGTTGGCCTGTTTAACAAAGTGGCCTCCGGTCAACTTGGTGCTAATGTCGTGTTAATGACATTAGGTTTAAAGAGTATCAGTATTATTGTTTTTATCCTACCGTTAGCCTTTTTTCTGGGTATTTTACTGTGTTTTAGCCGTTTGTATCAGGATAGTGAAATGACGGCTCTGTTAGCAGCGGGGGTTGGACCATTTTATGTCTCGCGTGCAATAGTCAGCCTGTCGCTACTGGTTGCAGTACTACAAGCGGTACTCACCTTGCAGCTTGCCCCCTGGGCGGAGCAGTACGCGCAACGTTTGATTGAAGATGTTGCTGCCAAGTCAGGGATTAAAGGCCTTAGCGCGGGGCGTTTTCAGGAAATGAAAACCGGTGTTGGTGTCATTTACGCTGAATCACTGGACGACACTACCTATAAAATGGGAAACCTGTTCGTGCAAAGGCGTGAAGGAAACCAAGATAGCTTGATTAAAGCTGAAAGTGCCTATGAAACCGTGGACAGTAATAATAACCGCTACATCATCCTGGAGAATGGTTATCGCTATGAAGGTCAGCCGGGGCAGGATGGCTATGCCATTATTGGCTTTGAGAAACATGGTTTGCTGGTTAAATCGAGTGACTCAGCAAGCATAAACATTAAAAGAAAAGCTATTCCCACTACTGATTTGTGGCGTTCAAGCACACCGGCTAATCAGTCTGAGCTGCAATGGCGTATTTCATCGGCCTTGTTGTGTATTACGTTAGCCATATTGGCTGTCCCCTTAAGTAGAACAACACCCCGTCAAGGACGTTATGGCAAATTGGTGTTGGCAATTATTTTATATCTTGTTTTTAGTAATCTTTTAAATGTTTCACGTGCATCGTTATTTAAGGGCGAGATATCCGCTTATGTCGGCCTTTGGTGGGTGCATGGTCTTATTGTGCTCACCGCATTGTATTTCTTTATTCAGCAATATGGTTGGCGATATTTTTTTAGGGCCATTCATAAATGAATTTACTCGAAAGATATATTGGTCGAGCCGTTGCAGGCGGAGTGTTGTCCGTTATTGGGGTGTTGGTAATACTATTTACCGTGATCGATTTTATTGATGAGTTTGATCAAATTGGCAAGCATCAATATACATTGTGGCATGCATTCATTTATAGTCTGTTAAAAATACCAGAACGTATTTACCAGATATTTCCGTTGGCGACATTGCTTGGCTCGATGATTGGGCTTGGTGTTTTATCACGTAACAGTGAATTGATTGTGATCCGTTCTTCTGGCGTTTCCTTGTTACGTCTGGTTATGGCAATAATGAAAACCGCACTGGTTCTGGTTGTGGCTGCAATTCTTATCGGCGAGGTGGTGGCGCCCCCGGTTCAGCAATACGCTAACCTGAAACGTGTACAGGCCCTGTCAAAAGAGATCAGCCTGAATACAGAATATGGTTTGTGGGCCAGGGATAGCGAAACCTTTATCCATGTGCGCCGAGTTACAAGCTCAGGACAGTTGCAGGGCATTACCTTGTATCAGTTCGACAAGGAACAACAACTAAAGAAAGTGATTGGTGCCAAAGATGCCGATTACGTGGATAAGCATTGGTTATTAAAGAAAGTAACTATTACGCAAATTGAAAAGAACAGGATTACTAAAAAGCACGCAAAACAGATGCCATGGGGAAGTTTGCTCGACCCGCAATTAGTCAACGTGGTAACGGTAAAACCGGAAATGTTACCCATCTGGAAGCTGGGAAGTTACATCGATTATCTGCGTGTAAATGGTCTTGATGCTGCACAATATCAATTGGCTTTTTGGGGTAAGTTGGTCATGCCCTTGACCATTCTGGCAATGGTGTTAATTGCCATTCCGTTTGTATTTGTTTCGCAACGACAAACGCCGATAGGCAAGCAGATATTGATTGGTTTTTTGGTCGGCATCAGCTTTTTTATTCTGAATAAACTTAGCGGGCAAATGGGCATAGTCTATCAGCTACATCCGTTACTGGTGGTGATTCTGCCTACCCTTACCGTGATGTTTATCGGTGTAATGATGCTAAGACGCGTTCGGTGAATAATTAATACGAATAATTTGTGTATGCGAAAAACGATCGCGCCAGTTATTGGGGCGTTGATCAAAATATAACATCACCAAGCCAATACCTAATAGTAGCCCATCAGGTAGTGTGTTAATCCAGTCGATTGGCTTTGGTAAGTTCAGTGGCGCATCCAGTATTAAGGTACTTGTCCCGACCATAATGACAATCCAGGCAGGCAATGCTGTCATATAACGTAACAATGCCTGGCTCCAGCTAATGGCCTGACCATTTTCATGGCGTAGTTTTATTTTCCAGGTTCTCATCCCCAAGGTTTGTCCGCCATGTGTCCAGAAACCCGCATAAAACAAAAAACAGACTGAAAGAAAATAAACAGTGAAAACAGGGTGGCCGGTTTCAAAACCTGCTGATTTTGCAATGGGCACAAAAATAGCCATGGCGATAAATAAAACTGCAGTCAGTAATAGTCCATCATAAAGCATTGAGAGTAGACGGTGTTTTGCAGAGGCATATTGGGGTTTAGCTAGTGGGACTGAATTTTGCATAGGCGCCTATCTTCCAGTTCGCGCATAGGCTTGTCAATCTGAAATTGATTGGTGGATAAAAACTCTGTATCACCAGACAGTTGCATAAATGTGTGTTGTGGTACATAAATAGATAAAAACAAACACAGACTGTTTGATAGCAGATAAAAGCAGTTTGTTATTAAAAATTGGGCTAATATTTCAAGCTTTACATGACAACAACAAAAAGGAGTTGGCATGAATGTCATATCCGAACTAGCGACAACCCTGGGTGTAATTGCTGCAGGGGAATATTCTTACCGCGGGGATCGTTTTTCCTGTGAAGGGCAACTCGACGAAGAAATGGCCCGCATGGCATCCATCATGTGTCGTGCCACTACCATGGCTGTCCATATGCAGGCTGATATGCTTAAGTCGTTAAATACTGACTGTGGTTGCGCACCTGCACGTGGCTGGATGGTGAAAGGTGAACGCTTTAGTGTTTGTGTTATTGGTAATACATTTTGTTTTGTGGATAACAACAATGCTTCAATCAATGAAATTATGAAGTTGATGCAGGAAAAAGTCTCTGATCAAGATAGCAGTATGGTGTAGTCATTACACGAGTTTAAAAAAGTATTAACGGGAGAGGTTCAAATGGCAGATCTGGAAAAATTAATGAGCATCGATGGGGCGGTCGGAGCCTTTCGTTTTTCAGCAAAAGGTGAACTGGAAGGGCATAAAATTGCTGAGGGTAGTGAACTCACTGAATCGGCACTGGATTTGTTATGTCATGTTTGTGTAGCCAATATGGCGATTGCCACCATGCAGGCGCGTGGCTGGGAACAGATGACTGGCATGCAAGGCTTTTATCCTATTAATGGTTTTACGTTTGTGGGTTTTGAATGGACGGCTGTTGTCAATGATGAATACGGTGTTGTACTACCCAACAACAAAGCTGATATCGAAGCAGCCTATGCGGCATTAGCCAGCTAAAGGAGCCCGGTTATGATTAAACGTTTACTGGCTCTGGATGGTGTAATGGTGGTTTGCCATTTCAGAGATGATGGTGCGCTAGTGGAAGGTTATGGCATGCTGGATGATCAACAAATGATGGGGCTGGCCAAGTTTGGTCATGATTACAAACGTATCGTGCAGGGCAATGCCGATCAACTTTCCATGTTTACTCAAATCAATGGCTGGACACCACCGCAAGGCTGGATCGTAAAGGGGCCTAATATGAGTGTATGCAGCTTCGCCAACCTGGTTTGTGTGGTGAATAATGAAGAAGCGGCAATGAATGAAATCATGAGTGAGTTGAAAGAAGCTGCGCATTGGTAATAATTATTTGTTTTTAGAATATTTTACGTCTCTCGTAACTACAATAAAGAAGGCCTAATGGTGTATCATTAGGCCTTCTTTATTGGCTTTATTTCATTTTGGATGTCATCAATGCTGCAACTGCGTGGTCGCTCGGCGCTTTCTGAATTCCGCCTCAATAAGCTCTTGAAATCTTTGCAAAATAAGGTGGCTGATATCAAATCAGCACAAGCCTGTTTTATGCATTTTGTTGATGTGGAGCAGGCACTTGAGGAAGAGGAAGTCCACATCCTTCAACAGCTACTCACCTACGGTGAAACCGATAGCGACAAAAAACTATCCGGTCAGCAATTTATCGTAGTGCCACGCCCCGGAACCATTTCTCCCTGGGCCAGTAAGGCCACGGATATTGCACACAATTGCGGTTTGAAATCGGTACATCGTATTGAACGCGGTATTGTCTATAGTATTACCACCCGCTCTGGTGAAATATTATCGAGCGAAGATCAGCAAATTATCTCAAGCCAGATTCATGATCGGATGACAGAATCAGTGCTAATGGCGCTGGATGATGCGGTATGCCTGTTTAATCAGACAGAACCGGCTGAATTACGTAGTGTGGATGTGCTTGGGGGTGGCCGTGAGGCACTGATAGCCGCCAATACCGAAATGGGGCTGGCACTGGCTGATGATGAAATTGATTACCTGGTGGAAAACTTCCAGGTCTTAGGGCGCAATCCACATGATGTGGAATTGATGATGTTCGCGCAGGCCAATTCCGAGCATTGTCGTCACAAAATCTTTAATGCGGACTGGGTCATTGATGGTCAATCACAGGATAAATCCCTGTTTGGTATGATCCGTAATACCTATAATCAGCACCCGGAAGGTGTTTTGTCTGCTTACAGTGATAATTCGGCGGTGATGGAAGGTTTCAAAGCGGGTCGTTTTTATCCAGATTCCGGCAACCACGATTATGCCTACCATGAGGAAAATATCGATATCCTCATGAAAGTGGAAACCCACAATCATCCAACTGCAATCGCACCTTTTCCGGGAGCCGCAACGGGCTCTGGTGGTGAAATTCGTGATGAGGGTGCAACAGGCCGAGGCTCCAAACCCAAGGCCGGCTTATCCGGGTTCTCAGTTTCCAATTTACGTCTGCCAGATTTACCGCAACCCTGGGAAACCGACTACGGCAAGCCAGGACGCATTGTTTCGGCGCTGGATATTATGCTGGAAGCCCCCATTGGTGCGGCGGCATTTAATAACGAATTTGGCCGTCCCAATATTTGCGGTTATTTCCGTACTTTTGAAGAAAAAGTCGCGGGGCCGGAAGGTGATGAAGTCCGCGGATATCATAAGCCAATTATGCTGGCAGGTGGTGTCGGTAATATTCGTCGTGACCATGTAGAAAAAGGCATTATTCCCGTCGGCTCACAGATTATTGTACTGGGTGGGCCCGCAATGTTGATTGGTCTTGGCGGCGGCGCTGCTTCGTCCATGGCAACGGGTGAAAGTCATGAAGATCTGGATTTTGCTTCGGTGCAACGTGGCAACCCGGAAATTGAACGCCGTGTTCAGGAAGTAATTGACCGTTGCTGGCAGTTGGGTGATGACAACCCGGTTATCAGTATTCACGACGTGGGTGCCGGTGGGTTATCCAATGCTTTACCGGAATTAGTGAATGACAGTGGCCGTGGTGGCCGTTTTGAATTGCGTACCGTACCCAATGATGAGCCCGGTATGTCACCGATGGAAATCTGGTGTAATGAAGCACAGGAACGTTATGTACTGGCCGTTGCCGGTGATGATCTGGAACGCTTCAAGGCCATTTGTGAACGTGAACGTTGTCCTATGGCGGTAGTGGGAGAAGCGACCGCAGAGCGCCAGCTAGTATTGGGCGACGGACATTTTGATAACATGCCGATTGATATGCCACTGGAAGTGTTACTGGGCAAGCCGCCTAAAATGTTGCGTGACGTGCAGCACAAGCCCTTCAAGAAACCGGAATTTGATACCGCAGGCATTGATGTGCTTGAGGCAACCCGTCGCGTATTAAGTTTGCCAACCGTCGCCAGCAAAAACTTCCTCATTACCATTGGTGATCGTTCGGTAACTGGCCTGGTGGCACGTGACCAGATGGTCGGCCCCTGGCAGGTACCAGTTGCCGATGTTGCTGTTACAGCCAGCAGTTTTGACACCTATACCGGTGAGGCCATGGCGATGGGGGAACGTACCCCGATTGCACTGGTTCATCATGCGGCTTCCGTGCGTATGGCGATTGGTGAATGTTTAACCAATGTCGCTGCGGCAAATATAAATAAGCTGGGTGACATGGTGATGTCAGCCAACTGGATGGCACCAGCGGGCCACCCGGGCGAAGATGCTGGCCTTTTTGACGCCGTGAAAACGGTCGGCATGGAACTGGCACCGGCACTGGGTATTGCGATTCCGGTTGGCAAAGACTCCATGTCCATGAAGACGGTCTGGAATGATGAGGGTGAGGATAAGTCCGTGACAGCACCATTGTCATTGATTGTTTCAGCCTTCTCGCGTGTACAGGATGTGCGTAAAACGCTGACCCCACAATTGCATACTGATAAAGGGGATACCGATTTAATCCTGATTGATCTGGGTAAAGGCAAGAACCGCATGGCGGGTTCTGCACTGGCACAAGTCTATAAGCAGGTGGGACATCACCCGGCTGATCTGGATGATCCCAAGGCGTTTAAAACCTTCTTCAATACCATTCAGATGCTCAACCAGAAAGGTTTGTTACTGGCTTATCATGATCGTTCCGATGGTGGCTTACTAACTACCTTATGTGAAATGGCATTTGCGGCCCACACAGGGGTTACTGTAGCTATTGACGATCTGGGTAATGATGCAATTGCTGCATTATTTAATGAAGAGCTGGGTGCAGTGATACAGGTTCGCCATGAAGATACCGATGAGGTACTGGCCTGGTTGAATGATGCCGGATTGGGACATAGCAGCCATGTGATTGGTAGTACGAATACAGATGACAAAATCCAGGTTAGCGCACACGGTAATAGCCTGTTAGATGAAAGCCGCGTTGAGCTACAACGTATCTGGAGTGAGACCAGTTACCAGATGCAGGCACTACGTGACAATACCGATTGTGCCAGGCAGGAGTTTGATACCTTACTGGATGCCAAGGATCCGGGACTTCATGTGAGTCTGAGCTATGCGCCAGATGAAGATATCGCTGCACCGTATATCAATACAGGCGTTCGTCCACGCATGGCGGTATTACGTGAGCAGGGTGTAAATGGCCAGATCGAAATGGCTGCGGCCTTTGAGCGTGCTGGGTTTACTAGCGTCGATGTACACATGAGTGACATTACCGAAGGTCGAGTTAGCCTGGCGGACTTTAAGGGTCTGGTAGCCTGTGGTGGTTTTTCTTACGGTGATGTGCTCGGTGCAGGCGGTGGTTGGGCCAAGTCGATTTTATTTAATAACCAGGCTCGTGATGAGTTCGAAGCTTTTTTTCATCGTGATGATACCTTTGGTTTAGGGGTATGTAATGGCTGTCAGATGTTGTCGCAGCTGAAAGATTTTATTCCCGGTGCAGGGCATTGGCCACGTTTTCTACGTAACACTTCGGAACAGTTTGAAGCACGTTTTTCATTGGTAGAAGTCAATGATTCACCTTCGATATTACTGGAAGGTATGGCAGGCTCACGTATGCCCATTGCAGTAGCCCACGGAGAAGGTCGGGCATCTTTTGATGAACAGATGCTAACTAAAGCACAACAACAAAACCTGATATCCTTAACCTATGTGGATAATTATGGAAAAGCTACTGAGCAGTATCCGAATAATCCCAATGGCTCCCCTCACGGTATAACCGGTTTAACCACTGAAGATGGTCGGTTTAGCATCATGATGCCGCATCCTGAACGCGTATTCAGAGCGGTACAACATTCATGGTATCCGGATGACTGGAATGAAGATGCATCCTGGATGTGTTTATTCCGTAATGCTCGAAAATGGTTAGGCTAAAACCTTGTATTTTACAAGGTATTGAGAAGACAAATTTTAAGAAAAATTTGTAATATTAGTGTGTTTATCCTGCTAATATTAATAAGTTGAGTTATAAAAATAAGCATAAACGGATAAGTTGTATTTATGCCAAAATATAAAGTGCAGGTAGATGATCTTCAGCATGGCATGTTTGTCAGTGAACTGGATTGTCCCTGGAGTGAAACAGATTATCTTCTGGAAGGGTTAATGATCCAATCCGATGAGGATCTCCTTTCCTTAAAACGCTATTGTCAGCATGTGTTTGTTGATGATGAACGTACCTATCAATCTGTTATTCCCACGCTAAAAGTTTTATCGCAAAAAACTCAAGTGACACAACGTCCAAAGCTGAAAACTGTTGAAAAAGAAGCCCACGATGCGGAACAGGAACAGGTCACTTTTCAACAGGAATTAAAACGTGCGCGTGAAGTTCATATAAATACCCGTAAATATATTGATAATGCTCTGGAAGATGTTCGTTTAGGTAGAAGTGTTGATACAGAAGCTGCCAAAGAACTGGTCACCAATATTTCCGAGAGTATAGCCAGAAGTCCCAATGCCATGATGTGGTTAACCCACATGAAAAGCCGTGATGAATATACCTCTATTCATTGCATGAATGTTTGCATTCTGACGCTGAGTTTTGGTCGTTCATTAGGCCTGAGTAAAACGGAGTTAGCGCTAGCAGGCCTGGGAGGGTTGTTGCATGACCTGGGTAAAATGCGTACCCCGCTGGAAATCCTCTACAAACCTGGTCGATTGACACGGGAAGAATTTGCTGTAATGAAACAGCATTCTCGCTTTGGTTTTGATTTGTTAAAAAAACAGGGTGGAGTACCTGATACAGTACTGGATATCGTATTGCACCATCACGAGCGAATTGGTGGCGGTGGTTATCCTGATGGTTTTATCGGGGAACAAATTGACCGCCTGGTACAAATCGTTTCTATCGTTGATGTTTATGATGCCATTACCAGCGACCGCTGTTATCACGATGGTATTGCCCCATATGAAGCATTAAAGAATATGTACGATTGGGTGAATGATAACTTCGAAAAAGAACTGATAGAGCAATTCATTAAATGTCTGGGTATTTATCCAATTGGTAGCATGGTGCAACTCAATACCGGACAAACAGGTGTTGTTGTTTCAGCCAGTGAAAAGAGTCGTCTGCGTCCTATTGTTTTGTTATTAATTAATAGCAAGGGTGGTCGTTACAGTCGTCCCAAATTACTAAATATGGCTCATCCTAAATGGGCGCATGGTCCAGAGGCATTGGAAATCGATAAAATCCTGCAAAGTGGTGAATGTGATATTGATGTGCCGAGTGTTATTTCTAACGAATCCATTATCTAGCATTAACCACAGCATTTAGCTGTTCTTCTTAATCGCTATAGTTGCTAGAATCCGAGTTCAACTATTTTCGGATAAAGCACTATGAGCGCAGCCCTAAAAATCAAGAACCTGCATAAAACATATCGTAACGGTGTAGTGGCACTTAAAGGTGTTGATCTGGAAGTGCTGCAAGGTGATTTCTTTGCTTTGTTAGGTCCAAATGGAGCAGGTAAATCCACCACTATCGGTATTATTTGTTCCCTGGTAAATAAAACTAGTGGTGAAGTTAGTGTTTTTGGGCATGATATTGATACTGAACTGGAAACGGCAAAAAGCTGCATTG
>Ga0224514_10000522_pt1 | contig 10946 bp, 13 predicted proteins | sample SF_May12_sed_USG_3_FD_169107 | JGI IMG/M metagenome (GOLD analysis project Ga0224514, IMG submission 169107) | Sediment microbial communities from San Francisco Bay, California, United States - SF_May12_sed_USGS_24 | ecosystem: Environmental > Aquatic > Marine > Sediment | place: USA...
CGATTTTCTGTTTGATGAGATCGCTGATCTCAGATGCCTTGATTGACATGGAAAAACTTCCTTTAGTGCGTCACGGCGCCGGCTAGCCGGTCGAGCCGGCCGCGGAGGGATCCGTCGATAACCACGTCGCCCGATCTCACGATGGCGCCGCCTATCAGGGAGGCGTCGATATCGCAGTTCAGGCGGACTTCCTTGCCCAGGCGATTCTTCATCGCCGTCGCGAAATGCTGCTTTTGTTCATCGGAGAGCGGTACCGCCGAGGTCACATCCACGTCGGCAATGTTCTCGTACTGGTCTCTCAGACCCTCGAACTGCCGCGCGATGGCCGGCAGACAATCGAGGCGCCCGTTGTCCGCAAGCAGGCGGATGAAATTCTGTTGCTTCTGACCCGCATGCTCACCACAGACATCGATGACGAGACTCGCCAGGCGCTCTGGCGTTGCTTCCGGGCTGCGCATCAGACCCTGGAAGCCCTCGTCCTCGATGACCGTACAGGCGAGCGTCAGCGCCGCCGTCCACCCGCCGAACGCGTCTTCGTCGCGCGCCAGCTCAAAGACGGCCTTGGCGTAGGGCCTTGCAACGGTTGTGATTTCAGCCATCGCCGACTCCTGATCGTCAGAGCTCGGAGGCGAGCTTGTCCAGCAACTGCTTGTGCGTTGCCGGATCGATTTCGCGCTCGAGCAACTGCCTGGCGCCGCTCAAAGCGACCGCCGCCACGTCTCCCCGCAGAGCGTCCCGGGCGCGACTCGCTTCCTGCGAGATCTCCGCCTTGGCCTGCGCGATCAGCCGCTCGCCTTCCGAGACAGCTTCTCCCCGGGCCTGGTCGACGATCTCGCGCCCGCGCTTCTCCGCCTGCTGGATGACTTCTGCGGCCTTCTCGCGCGACTCGCGCACGGTCTCCTCGAAACGGGCCTGAGCCTCTTCGAGCTTCTTCTGGCCGTCTTCCGCGGCGGCCAGACCGTCGGCGATTGTCTTGCGACGCTCATCCAGGGCATGCACCAGCGGCGGCCAGACGAACCTCATGCAGAACCAGACGAACACGATCATGGCGATCGTCTGGCCGATGATGGTCATGTTGATATCCACCTTGCGCCTCCTAGCGGATCAGTTTCAGTGAAGTGGTCGCCGGCAATTAGCCGCCGGCTGCCGCCTGGAACTGCCCGATAAAGGGGTTCGCGAAGGTGAAGAACAGCGCGATACCCACGCCGATCATTGCGACGGCGTCGAGCAGCGCGACGACGATAAACATCTTCACCTGAAGCATCGGCACGAGTTCAGGCTGACGAGCCGCGCCTTCGAGAAAGCGTCCGCCCAGCAGGCCCATGCCCACACCGACGCCAAGGGCGCCGAGGCCGATCAGGATCGCAACAGCGATCGCGGTCATGCCAATTACAGTTTCCATCGAGATCTCCTGACTAGGTATTGATAGCTAAGGGTCCGCAGCTCAGTGCTCCTCGTTCGCAAGCGCGAGGTACACGATAGTGAGCATCATGAAAATGAATGCCTGCAGAACGATGATCAGTATGTGAAACACCGCCCAGGCGAAATGCAATGGCAGCTGCCAGACACCCAGCAGCGCTATGAGAATGAATATCAGCTCGCCGGCGAACAGGTTGCCGAACAACCGCAGCGACAACGACAGCGGCTTGGCCAGCAGGGCCACGCCCTCCAGGACCAGATTGAAGGGAATGGCGATGGGATGATTGAAGGGCTGAAGGGTCAGTTCCTTGACGAATCCGGAGACGCCTTTCGCCTTGATTGAGTAATAGATGATCAGCACGAACACCGAAAGCGACATCGCGAACGTGATGTTCAGATCGGTCGTCGGGACGACCTTGAGATACTCGATACCGGCAACATGGGCCGTAGCCGGCAGCCAGTCGACCGGTATCAGGTCCATGAGATTCATCAGGAAGACCCAGACGAAGATCGTCAGGCCCAGAGGAGCGATCAGCTTGCTCTCGCCGTGGAAAGTCTCTTTGACGCTGGTGTCGACGAACTCGACGAGTGACTCCACCGCCGCCTGGAAGCGGCCGGGAACACCCGTCGTGATCCGGTTTGCGGTCCTCCAGAAGAGGAACAGGAACAATGCGCCCAGGAAGACGGAGAAGAACATGGAATCGACATTCAGGGTCCAGAAATTGCCCTGGCAGTGGTTCCAGACCCATTCGCCATCGACCTTGCAGACCTGCAGGTTCTGCAGGTGATGCTGTATGTATTCGCCAGCCGTTTTTTGACCCGCTGCCATCGTCCGTACTCGTCAACTTGTCATCGATTGGCCCGGAAACCGGGACGTCGCCAGGGCGATCCACATGACCCCCTGCGCCGCCAGGAATCCGGCGAACAGCCAACCCGGCCGCAGCGGCCGGATCAGCACAAATACCGCCGCAAACAGAGCGGCCGTCAACAGGAGCTTCCCCGCAGCGCCGACATAAGTTGCAGTCAGCGCGCTTCGAGGGTCCCGCGCCAGGCTCCCGGCAAACATTCGCAGTGCCAGAAACGTGTTCGGCACGACGCAGATCAGACCGCCGAGAACGGCGGAGTAAGCCGCGATCGTACCGGCCCAGAGCAGCCCCGCCGCCGCTGCGGCCACCCCTGCGCCCAGCTGGGCAAGGAGAATCCGAAGCATGGCCGACAAGGGGCTGGTCTGAGGCGAAACACCCACGGTGCCGATATCCCCTGGTAACTAGAAACGCCACTTGCGCCCTTCCGGGCACTGGGTGGCGTCACGGCTGGGTCACGTCCTCAATCGACGCTACCCGTAGCCCTATTATTATACGGGTTTGGCTTTTGGCAGTGCAACGTAACCGACACTCAACGGATGTGAGCCAGGATGCCCTCGAGTTCGTCGAGACTGTTGTAGCTGATCACCAGTTTGCCACTACCCTTGGTGCCCTGGCGTACCTGGACCCGGGTGCCGAGCCGGTCGCCCAGATCGGCCTCCAGCCGTGCGACATTCGGGTCGGATTTCCTGGTCACGACAGTATCCGCCGGCGGCGCAGTAATCCGCTTGACCAATCGCTCCGTCTCGCGAACGGAGAGGCCCTTCGATGCCACGGTCCTGGCCGCTGCCAGCTGGGCGCCGGCATCACTGATGCCGAGCAGGGCTCTGGCGTGCCCCATCTCGAGCTCGCGGATCTCGACCATGCGCTTTACCTCGGCGGACAGATCGAGCAGCCGCAGCAGATTGGTAACGGCCGCCCGTGAGCGCCCGACGGCCTGCGCGGCCTGCTGATGGGTCATGCCGAACTCGTCGATCAGCCGCTCAAGCGCCCGGGCCTCCTCGAGCGGATTGAGGTTCTCGCGCTGGATATTCTCGATCAGCGCCATAGCCACGGCGGCCTCGTCCGGCACATCCCGGACTATTGCGGGGATCTCCTGCAGGCCGGCCAGCTGAGCGGCACGCCAGCGGCGCTCGCCGGCAATGATTTCATAACGGGTCGCGCCTCCGGCACCTGCCAGCGGCCGCACCACGATAGGCTGGACAACGCCCTGGGCGCGGATGGAATCGGCCAGATCCTCCAGAGACTCCGTTCGCAGATCGTGACGCGGCTGATAACGGCCACGCTCCAGCAGATCGACGGGGAGATCATGGAGTCCGGCCACGGCCGTCGCCGACGGACCGTCGGCGGCCCCTGAGGAGTCCGGAGTGCTTAGCAGGGCATCGAGCCCCCGCCCTAGGGTGCGGCGCCTGGCGGACATGGTATTGCTCTCTCGCATCTGCGGTCGGAAGGAACCCGGAAGTGTAGCAGAGCCTATAGCCCGGCCTGCCCGTGACCGTCTTCCATGCGGATGATCTCGGCCGCCAGGGCCAGATAGGCCAGTGCTCCCCGGGAATATTTGTCATGGAACAAGGCGGGGACGCCAAAGCTCGGCGCCTCGGCCAGACGTACATTGCGCGGGATCACCGTACGGTACACCTTGTCGCCGAAGTGCAGAATGAGCTGACCGGAGACCTCATTGGCCAGATTGTTCCGCGGGTCGAACATCGTCCGCAGGATGCCCGCCAGACCCAACCTGGGATTGACCGCTCCCCGGATCTGCTCGACGGTCGAGAGCAGGGATGACAGGCCCTCGAGAGCGTAGTACTCGCACTGCATCGGTATCAGGACGCCGGTGGCGGCAGTCAGGCCGTTGACCGTCAGCATGTTGATGGATGGCGGGCAGTCGATCAGGACATAATCGTAATCGCCCTTGAGCGGCTCGAGCGCCGCGCGCAAGCGTGTCTCGCGGCCGAATTCGTTTAGCAGCTTGACCTCGGCCGCGGTGAGATCGGCATTTGCCGGGATGATGTCGAACCCGCCTTGTGCTGACGGCTGGATTGCGTCCCCGGCCTCTGAATCACCCAGCAGGACGTCATAGGTGGATACGTCCAGCTCATTCTTGTCGATGCCAGACCCCATCGTCGCGTTGCCCTGGGGGTCCAGGTCTACCATCAGGACGCGCCTGTCGTTCGCTACCAGCGAGGCGGCAAGATTGACCGCTGTCGTGGTCTTGCCGACACCGCCCTTCTGGTTCGCTACGGCGATTATCTTTGTCATGTCTTCAGTCTGGTCGCCGTTGCGGGGACAAGAACAATCAGGTGTCGATGTGCATCGACGCCGGGGACTCTCAACTGGCGTGTTTCCGCAATCCGCCAGTCGGACGGGACATTGGCCAGTTCTTCCGGATCCAGCCTGCCCTTCATTGCCATCAGGCAGCCACTCCGACCACACAGATGGCCGGCCAGTCGGATAAAATCCGATACGCTTGCAAACGCCCGGCTGATCACGGTATCAAAGCCCACCTCGTCGGCATAGTCCTCCACGCGGCTTTTCACCACGGTCACATTACCCAGCCCCAGCCGCCCCGCCGCATGGTCCGCGAACCTGGTTTTCTTGCCATTGCTGTCCAGCAGTATGAACTGACTGTCAGGAACCGCGATAGCCAGGGGTATCCCGGGCAGACCGGGCCCGGAACCGATGTCGGCCACTCTCTGGCCGCGCAAGCTGGGCAGAACGCTCAGGCTATCGAGGAGGTGTCGTGAAACCATCTCGCGGGGATTGCGCACGGCGGTCAGGTTATAGGCCCGGTTCCACTTGGCCAGGAGCTGCAGGTAAGCCAGAAGCAGCTTCTCCTGGCCCTCGGCCAGCCGTATGCCCAGCCGTTCCACGCCGTTTCTCAATTCGCCCGCGTTCGTCTCGTCGGCCATGCACACTCTCCGGCAAGGCCGCGAAGTATAACGGGGTCGCTTGTAAGGTGACTGGAAGAGAGCCTAACGAAAGCCGCGGCTGTTGCAGCCGCGGCATCGGATAGAATCGCTTGAATGGGCCGCTCGCGCTACCCGCCTCGTCCGGACCGGCCTCCAACCCGCTGCCCGTCACTGGCGCCGTGCTTTTGCCCGCCACCTGCTCCGTCCTGGCGCCGCTGCTGGCGGCGCTCGCGGATTTGTGCCTGTTCTTCCGGACTCAGCGACTCGAATCGCGCCCGGCGCTCTTCGCGCACGCGGGCCTGCTCGTCTGGACTGAGTGACTGCCAGTGTTCACGGGCGTGCTGTCGCCGGGTCTCCCTGCGCTCCCGAACCTGGTCCTGCTCCTCGGGACTCATGGCCTCCCACCTTGCCCGCTGCTCAGCCCGGGCACGCTCCCGCTCATCCGGCGTAAGCGACTGCCATTGCTCGCGCCTGGCCTGTCGTTCTTCCGGGGACAAGCCCTGTTTGCCAGCCGTTGTCCTTGCGGCAGGGTCGCTTGCGGACGGTGACTGGTCAGAATCCTGCGCCCACGCGGTCGTCACACCGGTAAGTAACAGCGCCGCAGCCATGGCCGCAAATTTACTGGTCTTCATGTCAAACCTCCGTGGTGACAATAGGGATCATCGCTACTCAATGATCTCAACGCACCAGTTCGACCGAGGTTGACAGCCCCTCAAGGCCCGCAGCGAACTCAGGCCTTGACCAGTAGTGCCATGAAGTCATCCACAGGGGTCTTTTCCAGGCCGGCCTGGTCGGCACACAGGTCGGTGAGCCGATCGAACTGCCCGGTGGCCAGCTTTCCTGCCAGGCTCGACTCGAATTTCGACACCAGGACCGGGATCCCTTCCTGCCTGCGTTTCCTGTGCCCGATCGGGAATTCGACCTCGACCCGGGCGGTCGCTGTGCCATCCTTGAAGAAGACCTGCACAGCATTGCCGATATAACGTTTCTCGGCATCGTAATAGTCACGCGTGAAACGCCCGTTCTCCTTGACTCTCATCTTGTCCCGCAAGGCGTCGACGCGCGAATCCGACGCGACGTCATCCTCATAGTCTGCGGCCGTCAGTCGCCCGAATACGAGCGGCACCGCAACCATGTACTGGATGCAGTGATCGCGGTCTGCCGGGTTGTCCAGGGGGCCGGTCTTGTCGATGATGCGGACACCGGGTTCCTGCGTCTCGATGAGGACTTCCTTCACTTCGTCCACCCGGTCCGCGACTTCCGCATGCAACTCCATGGCGGCCTCTACGGCAGTCTGGGCATGGAATTCGGCTGGAAAGGAGATCTTGAAGAGAACGTTCTCCATCACATAGCTGCCGTACTCCTGCGGGAAGCTCAGCGGCTTGCCGTCGAAGAGCACGTCGCAGAAACCCCATCCCGCAGCTGACAGGGCCGACGGATAGCCCATCTCGCCGGTCATTGCGATCAGCGCATGACGAACGCCGCGGCTGGTCGCGTCACCGGCCGCCCAGCTCTTCCGGGAGCCTGTGTTCGGTGCATGTCGGTACGTCCGCAGAGCACCGCCATCGATCCATGCGTTCGAGACCGCATTGATGATCTGTTCACGGTTCCCTCCCAGCATCCCGGTGACGACTGCCGTCGTCGCGATCCTGACCAGCAACACGTGATCCAGCCCGACCCGATTGAAGCTGTTCTCCAGCGCGATCACGCCCTGGATCTCGTGAGCCTTGATCATGGCGGTCAGCACGTCCCGGACGGACAACGGGTCTCTGCCTTCCGCCGCAGCCTTGCGGCTAAGGTAATCGGCGACGGCCAGGATACCGCCGAGATTGTCGGACGGATGACCCCACTCCGCGGCCAGCCAGGTGTCGTTGAAGTCGAGCCAGCGGATCATGGCGCCAATGTTGAACGCGCCCTGAACAGGATCCAGCTCCCAGCTGGTGCCGGGTACCCGGCTGCCCCCGGGCATGGTCGCACCAGGCACAACCGGGCCCATCAGCTTCGTGCAGGCGGCGTAGTCGAGAGCCTGGAATCCGCAGGCCAGTGTGTCCATGAGGCAATACCGGGCGGTCTCGTAGGCAACCTCACTGGTGATCTCACAGCCGATGACGTAGTCGGCGATGCTGGCGAGCACCGCATCGGGTGGCGGGCGCTTGGCCGAACGGATATCAACGGAAGACATATGGCCTCCTGTAATGAAGGTTTCTGGCGGGCGCCCTGACGGGCGCCGGCCGCGATGGAAGACTCAGGATCGTTCGTCGATGGGGATCCAGTTCTGCAATTCAGGCCCGATGTATTCGGCGCCCGGACGGATCAGGCGATTGTTGGCGCGCTGCTCCATGATGTGGGCGGACCACCCGGTGATGCGCGAACAGACGAAAATCGGGGTAAACAGTGGTGTCGGGATGCCCATGAAATGGTACGCCGTGGCCGAGTAGAAGTCGGCATTCGGAAACAGTTTCTTCTCCTCCCACATCACCTTCTCGACGACCTCTGAAACAGGGTATAGCCGGCTGTCTCCGACCTCCTCGGCCAGCCGCCGGGAGAACTCCTTGATGACCTTGTTGCGCGGATCCGAGGTCGTGTAGACGCGATGTCCAAAACCCATGATCTTGTCCTTGCGGGCCAGTGCATCGCGGATTCCGGTCTCCGCCTCGGCGACAGTGCGGAACCTCTCCACCAGCTCCATGGCTGCCTCGTTAGCGCCGCCATGCAACGGCCCCCGCAGGGCGCCGATCGCGCCGGTGACGGCCGAATGAAAGTCAGACAATGTCGCCGCTATCACCCTGGCGGTGAATGTCGAGGCGTTGAATTCGTGTTCCGCGTAGAGGATCAGGGATACGTCAAGCACTCGCCGATGGAACTCGCTGGGCGGCTGATCGTGCAACAGGTGCAAGAAGTGACCGGCAACGCTGTCGTCGTCCGTCTCGGTCTCGATGCGAACACCATCGACATGGAATCGGTGCCAGTACATCAGGATGGAGGGCAAGCAGGCCAGCAAGCGGTCGGCGACTTGCCTCTGGTTTGAGAAGTCACCCTCCGGCTCGACATTGCCGAGCATAGAGCAGCCGGTGCGGAGCACGTCCATGGGATGAGCGTCGGCCGGTATCTTCTCCAACGTGTCCTTCAACGCGTCGGGCAATCCACGGAACCCTTTCAGGCGCTCGATATATGCAGCCAGTCCTTGCCGATCCGGCAAAGTGCCGTAATGCAGGAGGTAGCCCACCTCCTCGAAACTGGCATTTTCCGCCAGATCGTAGATGTCATAGCCGCGATATGTGAGTCCCGCGCCCTCTTTGCCTACCGTTGCTATCGCCGTCTCTCCGGCGGTCACGCCGGCCAGTCCACCCGCTTTCTTCTTGTCGATCATCTGCGTTCTCCAGAGTTCGGCAGGTCGGTCTTAGTCGCTGTCGTCGCGACTGAACAGATCGTCCAGCTTTTCTTCATATTCGTGATAACCGAGGACTTCGTAGAGCTCGGCCCGGGTCTGCATGCTGTCGATAACGCTCTTCTGAGTGCCATCCGTTCTCAGCGACTCGTAGACGGCGATCGCGGCCCGGCTCATGGCGCGAAAGGCCGACAGGGGGTACAAGGCAAGGCGGACACCGGCCTCGGCAAGTTCCGTCGTCGTAAAGAGGGGTGTCTGGCCAAACTCCGTGATGTTCGCGAGTACTGGAATACCGACTGATGCCGTGAAATCACGATACTCGCCGAGCGTATTGAGCGCCTCCGCAAAAATCATATCGGCGCCCGCCTCCACATAGGCGCCGGCCCGATCCAGAGCAGCTTGCTGACCCTCGACCGCATGCGCATCGGTGCGCGCCATCACCACGAACCTGGCGTCGGTTCTGGCGTCGGCAGCGGCCCTGATTCGATCGCACATTTCGGCGCAACTCACCAGTGCTTTGCCAGGGCGGTGCCCGCAACGTTTCGACTGAACCTGGTCCTCGATATGGATGCCGGCTGCACCGGCAGCAGTCAGATCGCGAACGGTCCGCGCGATCATGAAGGCCTGTCCCCAGCCCGTATCGGCGTCGACCAGCAACGGCAGGTCAGTGATGCCTGCAATGCGGCGGACATCCTCGCAGACGTCGTTCAGGCTGGTCAGCCCCAGATCCGGGAAACCGAAGGAGGCATTAGCGACGCCGGCGCCCGACAGGTAGATCGCGCGGAAACCGGCCCGCTCCGCCAACAGCGCAGAGTAGGCATTGATCGTGCCGACGACCTGCAGCGGCCGCTCCAGCTCGAGGGCTTGCCAGAGGCGCTCTCCCGCGGATGTCGGTAAAGACATGGATGGACTCCCGATGTCAGGGCCAGGGTTCCGCCCGGCCAAGGGGGCCCTCCATTTTAGCCCAGACGCGATCGGCACGTCAGGTGTGGGTCAACCCCCCAGATCGACAACCGTCCGGCCCGTGACCGCTCCCTTGAGGTAGTCGTCGAATGCTGACGGCAGATCGGCAAACGGCACGACCCGGGTACCGATGACATCCAGCTTGTCCGGCCTGAGATCCCCTGCGAGCCTCTCCCAGACTTTCAGGCGTATGTCGCGGGGCGTAGCTACCGAGTTGATGCCCAGGAGATTGACGCCCCTCAGGATAAAGGGCATCACGGTGGTGTTGAGCTTGAAGCTCTGCGCCAGGCCGATGCTGGCGACGCTGCCCCACCAGTCCGTCGTCCGGATCAGCCACGCAAGTGTGTCACCGCCGAGATTGTCGACGGCGCCTGACCACAGCGCCCTCTCCAGCGGCCGGGAACCCATGTCGATCTCCGATCGGACCAACACCTCCTCAGCACCCAGACTCTTCAGGAAGTCAGCCGCCGTGTCCTTGCCGGTCACCGCGGTCGTCGAGTAACCGCGCCCGGCAAGCATGTTCACCGCCAGGCTTCCGACACCTCCGGAGGCACCGGTCACCGCGACCGAACCACCGCCGGGTTGCAGGCCATTGTGCTCCAGTCTGGTGATGGCCAGCGCTGCGGTGAATCCGGCGGTCCCGAGGCACATCGCCTGGTGAGCGTCCATCCCGGTCGGGATGGGGATCACCCAATCTCCCCGGGCACGTACAAACTCGGAGTAGCCCCCGTCGAAGTCCTCTCCGAGGCCGCAACCGGTCACCAGCACAGGATCTCCCGGCGCATAACGGTCATCTGCAGAACTCTCGACATGGCCGGCTACGTCAATGCCGCCGACCAGAGGGAAGCGCCGCATGATTTTTCCGGCGCCGGTTGCGGCCAGGGCATCCTTGTAGTTGATGCTGCTGTAACGTGCCCGGATGACCACCTCGCCTTCGGTCAGATCGTCCAGGCCCAGGTCATCGAAGCGGCCCACGATCTGGCCGTCTTCCTGGTGGATCCTGTAGCCCTTGAAGTGTTCGGTATTTGGCTGTGACATTGGCATTCCTTCGATGATCGCTTGTGGTGTCGGGTCCGGTTCAGCCGCGTGACCGGCGGGCCAGCCAGACCTTGAGGCCCTGGGCGTTAAGGCGGATGTCGTCACCGATGATACTTTCCCGCCAGCCGGGATCCGGGTTACAGCCGTGGCGATCCATCCTCAGGTACATGTATTCGCGCAGCCCGTCCTCCAGAGCAGGGCCAGGGTCCTCGCGGCCGGACACGCCGCAGGCCAGGTCGGCATAGGCATTTATGTCTTGCTTGAGGTCGTCTGCAAGTCGGCGCACATCCGTGACGCGACTGTAATGGGTCAGATAGATCGCTTCGGGAGATCGTCCCATGAGCCTGTCAACTGAGGACACCGCCG
>Ga0224514_10000524_pt1 | contig 10908 bp, 10 predicted proteins | sample SF_May12_sed_USG_3_FD_169107 | JGI IMG/M metagenome (GOLD analysis project Ga0224514, IMG submission 169107) | Sediment microbial communities from San Francisco Bay, California, United States - SF_May12_sed_USGS_24 | ecosystem: Environmental > Aquatic > Marine > Sediment | place: USA...
GGCTCCCCACAAGCCATGTCCGACCCGATAACGCAAGACTTTTCGCCCCCCCGCAGGCTTCTATTAATGTTTGTAGAAATATTGAAAGTTTCACTTTTGGGGATGTTTTTCGCGTTCGACTATTTAGCAATTACACTATAAATTTTCTGCGGTATTTATCATAAAATCTGTTTTTTATGATGACATTTCAATAATGAAAGCCTGAAAATTCAAAAAGTAAATCGTGATTCGTTTGTGTGAAGAGATTTTTTTTCAACTAACAGGGATACATAACTTTCTGCGGATGAAGAACCAGTGTTATCTGTTTAAAAGAAAACGGTGTAATATCAAACTTCCTATTATTTGTATTTCAGAATTAACTGCTGATTTGTTAAACACCGTTTTCTTTCAATCTAATTACAAGTTGTCAAAAAAAAATATAGATGTTATAATAAAAAAAGTATAACCGGTACAAGGATTAGAACAGCAACGACTAATCCCTTTTGTATCTTTTTTATTTTATCGTTACTAAGCCTCATCCTCAGAATATTTCCACTCAATGTCCATAATAAATGTGCTCCAACCGATAATACAAATGTTAATGCAGTAAATAGCACGATTTGTGAAATCCTGTTTGCCTGTGGATCATAAAACTGGGTATACATAATAGCAAGCGCCATAATGGCCTTAGGATTAAGGGCATTTAGCAGAACCCCTTCAAAATATCCCGGTAAATAGTGTTTTTTACTTTCCGATTCAGATTTTGAAGTACCTATAAGTTTTAGAGCTATGTAAGCAAGCATTGCAGCCCCGGCATATTTCAGTACATCCATAATAACCTCGTTTGCACCGCTGAGCCGGCTATAGAAAAAACCAACACAAAATGTTGCAAACAATACAGTAGTATTTAGGCCTATTATAAAAGGAAGAGCGCTTCTTATCCCATATTTTGTACCTAAAGTTGCACATAGTAAATTATTCGGACCGGGACTATAAGCAAGCGGAATCATTAATGCGAACCAGAGTAGTAGTTTTGGTAATTCCATAGCAAGAAATTTTAGAGCGGTTCATAATAAATATTCAGGGCAGGTAACTGGTTACCTGTATATATTGATTGTATGCTTCAATACCTGTTTAAAAACACTGCTATCCTACTATTCTCTGTTAATATTCTCTTTTTAATCTAAAAGATAATGTTGTCTATATAAAAGTTCCATTCCCGCTTTAAATGTGACCTCTCTTTTGTATATATTTTACTAAAAAACGCAGTTAACTTAAAAATGCAACATTAATGTTTCTGGTATACACTTTCAGGTAAAAAAATATTATAAAAATTTTGTTTTTATTTTTGAAACATTTATCTTTGAACAAACGTTCAATCAATAAAGTGTTTTAATGTGGATAACCGCATTTTTTTATAAAATCTCAATGACTGAACGTTTAGTCTTAAAAATAATGAATATGTCACCACGAACAGAACAACAGTATGTTGAAATTAGAGAAGAAAGGCGAAACCAGATTATGAAAGTCGCCTTGCAGCTTATTGCCGATGAAGGATTTTCACAAGTTTCAATTTCCAAAATCGCCAAAAAAGCCAGTATTTCTAAGGGATTAATGTACAATTATTTTGCCAGTAAGGAGGAGCTCATAAAGGAAATCATGAACAATGGCCTCAAACAGCTAACCGATATTTTCGATCCTAACAAGGACGGGGTGCTAACCGAAGATGAAATGCATTTTTTTATCGATCAGCTTTTTAATGTGCTGCGCTCTAATATACGATTCTGGCGTATGTATTTCATGGTAATGTTTCAACCGGAGGTTTTTAAAATGGTCGAACCTAAAATTGTTGAGGCGTTAGACCCGCTAATGAAAACAGCTCAGGAATATTTTATCAGGAATAAATACGAAGACCCCGAAGCTGAAATGCGCTATTTTGCTGCAGTCCTCGATGGAATAGCCCTACATTATGTACTGGATCCCTTGCACTTTCCGCTTGAAGGAATTAAGAAGAAACTTCATGCAATCTATAAATAATTAAATGTTAAACACTGGAATAATGTAAAATTATTATTATGAAAAGAAAGAAGAACATACTAAGCCTGATTTCATTTACAGTATTAATTATAATATCAACCGGTATCAGGGCACAGACTGCAACAGAAATTGTAAAACGTGCCGATAATAAAATGAGGGGCGAAAAGTCGGCTTATAGCATAATGACAATGAAAATTGTGCGCCCCACATGGAACAGGACAGTAACATTTAAAAGCTGGTCTAAAGGTACACAACATTCACTTGTTTTTATTACAGCACCAGCTAAAGAAAAAGGTCAAAGCTTCTTAAAACGCAATCGCGATATGTGGAACTGGAACCCACAAATAAGCAGGATGATTAAACTCCCAACATCAATGCTTTCGCAAGGTTGGATGGGATCTGATTTTACAAACGACGATCTTCTAAACCAACGGTCGATAGTTGTAGACTATACACACAAGATTATTAAAGAAGAAACTGTTTCAGGTGAATTGTGCTACAAAATTGAACTTATTCCAAAAGAAGATGCCCCGGTTGTTTGGGGAAAGATTCATATGTGGATTTCGAAAAAACATGAAATCTCGATAAAAGTAGAATACTATGATGAAGATGAATACCTGATGAAAACTGAAGTAGGCAAGGACCTTAAAAATATGGACGGAAGATATATCCCTTCAGTATTTGAACTAATACCGGCCGATGAAGAAGGACATAAGACTATTGTTACAATGGAAGAAATTAAGTTTAACATTCCTATTGAAGATTCCTTCTTCTCGCAACAGAATATGAAAAAGGTACGATAAACAAAATTGGTAAGTAATTATAAAAATTATGGAACTTTTTAAAATAGCATGGAGAAACCTCTGGCGAAGTAAGACAAGGACACTGTTAACAACCTTTGTGGTCTTCTTTGTGGTTATCCTATCAACAATAATGAGTTCGCAACAATATGGTATGTATGATAATATGATAGATAACATTATTGAATTTAGCGGCCATCTGCAGATACAAGATACAAATTATGTGAAAAACAAAACTATAAACGATTCCTATATTCTTCCCGATCAGGTTCTAAATGAGGTGAAAAACACCAAACATGTTGTCGGTGTTGTGCCTCGCATAGAATCATTTTCACTTGCATCGTGGGGAGATAAGACCAAAGGTGTAATTGTAGTGGGTATTGATCCGGAAAATGAAAAAAATATTTCAAATCTTGACAAAAAAATTGCCCGGTTTGCAATGAATATTGACAGCTCTGAATATGATACTTCGATATATAATAAATTGAAATTGTTAAATGGTAAAAGTTATGTTTCTGAAGATATCTTAAAAGATCGCCTGAAGTCGAACCTTGAAGATTATTATTCTGAAGAACTGGCTCAAAAGTTAGTTCGCAAATCCTCTATCAACTCCAATTATTTGGAAAATAATGACAATGGGGTAGTAATTGGTGAGGCTCTTGCCAAATACCTTGAAATTAACCTCGGAGATACTTTAGTTATGATTAGCCAGGGTTATCATGGTGTTAGCGCCGCTAATCTTTTCCCTGTAAAAGGATTTATTAAACTTCCTGCTAAACAATTAGAACGGCAGATTGTGTTTATGGACATTTATCAATGTCAGGATTTTTATTCCGCCGATAACCTGATTACTTCATTGCTAATAAAAATCGATAAAAACAACAACATAAACGGGGTAAAACATGACCTAAACAGTAAGATCCCAGGCAATCTCCTATCGCAAACCTGGGAAGAACTACAACCCGAGGCTGTACAAATGATAGAAAGCGATAAGGCCGGGGGTGTGTTTATGAAAGGCATTTTTTATATGATAGTTGGTTTTATAATTTTTGGAACTATCATGATGATGCTTGCGGAGAGAAGACGTGAGTTTGGAATTCTTATTGCAATAGGACTGAGAAGATCAAAACTTTCGAAAATTCTACTTATTGAAACACTTCTGATTTCAGCAATTGGAACAGTTGCAGGATTTTTGTTGAGTATACCGATTATCAGTATCTTCCATAATAATCCTATTCCCCTGCAAGGCGATATGGCAGCTGTAATGGAAGATTTTGGCTTCGAACCTATAATCTTTTTTTCGAATAACCTGGATATATTTTATACACAAGCATTAGTGATTTTTATAGTGTCTGTTATAATATTCCTATTCCCTTTATTAAGCATAAGTAAGCTTAATGTAATTAATGCAATTAAAGGATAATTTAAACTTAAAATCATGATAATTAATGTCTCTTGGAAAAATGTATGGAGAAGCAAGCAACGTAGTGTCATTATAATGACTGCTATTACCCTGGGTATTTTTGCCGGGCTGTTTCTTATTGCATTTTCAAAAGGAATGACCGAACAAAGGATAAGCTCTTCGCTCAAAACTGAAGTTTCTCATATACAAATTCACAATGAAGGTTATCTCGAAAACAACGATTTCAATTTGTATATAGAAAATATAGACAGCTTAAGCAAATTGCTTGAAACCGACCATAGGGTTCAGGGATTTAGCAAGCGAATTGTAATCAACTCGCTTGCATCTACTGCCGAAACAGGTGCCGGTGTAAAAATAACAGGTGTCAATCCGGAAATAGAAACCTTTGTTACTGATCTTAATACTAAGGTAATTGAAGGACAGTACTTTAATGGAGTAAAACGTAAGCCAATTGTAATAGGCCAGAAACTTGCAAAGAAGCTCAAAGCCAAAGTACGCTCAAAAATTGTTTTACAATTGCAAGATACTGCAGGGCAAACATTTCCGGCTGCATTCAGGGTTGTAGGAATATACAAAACAACAAATACTGCATTTGATGAAATGAATGTATTTGTCAGAAATACTGATATTTATAATTTATGTGGCCTAAATGCATCTAATGCCCATGAAATATCAATTTTTTTAAACGACAGGGATGAGGTTAATAACCTTGACATGGAACTGGAAAGAAAATTTCCTGATCTTGAGATTAATACCTGGGAAGAAGGAAACATCATGCTTGGGTACCTAAATGATGCTATGGATCAGTATATGATAATATTTATTCTTATCATTTTGTTTGCCCTTTACTTTGGTATAGCCAACACCATGCTTATGGCAATACTTGAGCGCAGGAAAGAAATTGGTATGCTCATGGCTATAGGAATGAAAAAGTTTAAAGTATTCCGGATGATAATGTACGAAACAATATTTCTTTCGCTGGTAGGTGCTATCTTAGGAATAATATTGGGGATTCTTTCTGTTTACTATTTTGGTAAAAAAGGTTTAGACCTCTCTATATGGGGAACAGGACTGGAAGCTTACGGATATGATCCGATAATTTATCTTTCGCTCGATACAGGCTACATAATTCAGGTAGTATTATGGGTTGTATTTACTGGTGTACTTGCATCTCTGTTACCGGCCTGGAAAGCTCTACGATTAAATCCATGCGAAGCATTAAGAACTGATTAATATAAACAACACATTTAACGATAAATGTCATGAAAGTAATAGAATTAAAAAACGTCGAAAAAATATATAACGACTCAGAAGTAAAAGTTTATGCTGTAAGAGGCATTGACCTGGAAATTGAACGAGGTGAATTTACTGCTATTGTAGGCCCTTCGGGATCGGGAAAGACAACCCTTCTCAATATGCTGGGCGGGCTCGATAATCCGAGTAAAGGAGACATCGTTATAGGAGGTACACATATTAATGAATTAAAAGGTTCCAATCTGATTGATTTCAGGTTAAATAATATAGGTTTTGTATTCCAATCATATAATTTGATACCTGTACTTACAGCTAAAGAAAATGTTGAATTCATCATGCAAATGCAAGGTGTTTCGGCAAAGGAAAGGTCTAAGAGAACAATAAAATTGCTCGAAGAAGTTGGCCTTGGCGACAGGCTTGACAGCAGGCCGGCCAGACTTTCAGGCGGGCAGCAACAAAGAGTAGCTGTAGCCCGCGCCCTTGCCTCTAAACCAAAGTTTATCCTGGCAGATGAACCCACAGCAAACCTCGATTCTAAATCGACTGAAAATTTGCTGGACATAATGGAGAAACTTAATAAGGAAGAAAAAATGACTTTTGTATTTTCGACACACGACCAGCGTGTTGTGAAAAAAGCCCACAGAGTAATTACAATTGAAGATGGTAAAGTAATAAGTGATGAAAAAAGAATATAGCGATTTGGTATGCGCCAATTTTCCTTTAACCAAAATACTGTTTATTGTAACCGGGTTAATAATTTATAATCCATTGCAAGCACAGGAAAAGCTATCGATGAATGGTTATCTGACAGAAATGATTCAATATCAGTGGTATAAAATTAACAACCCGATGCTGGATTTTGATGATGACATGACACAGAACATTATCCATAACAGGCTTAATTTTAGTTACTTTTTATCAGAAAACATCACATTTTCGGCCCAGTTCAGAAACCAGTTTCAAAGTGGCGATTTTGTAGCTTTACAAAATAAACAAAGTGGATTTAAAACAGAACAATATCTGTTGCCCCTAACCTATTACGAAATGCTTGGTAACAGGGGTCAAATATCATTATCGGCTGACCGTTTGAATTTTCAGTTCACACACAACAATATTGACATTATTATTGGCCGACAGAGAATTAACTGGGGGCAAACGTTTGCATGGAATCCTAACGATATATTTAATAGTTATAATTATTTCGATTTTGATTATCCCGAACGTCCCGGTGCCGATGCTGTCCGTATTCAGTATTATACCGGTCTGACCTCGCAAATCGATATCGCTGCCAAACTTGACAGTGCCGATAATCCCACAATTGCTGCTCTTTATCGGTTCAACAATTGGGGTTTCGATTTTCAATTTATTGGCGGATACTACTCTTTTGCTAATAACAATTTAGCTGATGACAAGGAAAAGGATTATGTGTTTGGAATTGGTACTACCAGCGATATTAAAGGGTTAAGTGTACGCAGCGAAGGGAGTTACTTCCATCCGGCAGATAATTGGGCAGATACAACAGGTATATTTTTAGCAAGCCTTGGTCTGGATTATACTTTTAATAACAGCCTTTTTGTAGGTGGAGAATTTCTTTATATTAGTAATCCAACTAATACCCTGGGTGCTAACATAAATAGTTTGTATTCGTCCACTTCTTCTGTAAAAACCCTGTCGTTTGCAAAACACAATTTATTTGCACAATCAAGTTATCCTATTACTCCTCTGCTAAATGCATCTATTGCAGGTATGGTCTTTTTCGATACAGATATAACAGGATACTATGCCGGGCCAACAATTGACTATTCGATAGCCCAAAATGTTGATGTTTCTTTAATATTTCAATATTTCAACTTCAGCTATGAAATACTCAATGAAAATATTGATATAAACTCGGTATCGGGATTTATGAGAATGAAGTGGAGTTTTTAAATTTCCGTTCAGTTGTATGGGATAAGAGAAAAGATTCGAGATTTTTAAAAGAAATGCCGGCACAAATTAAATTCATGCCGGCGTTCTAATGTGAACTACTTTAGTTCGTTCTACTTTGATTTTAATGGCCAATAACTTATTCCATACTTAATTACATTTGTTAAATACAACTTTAATCCATAAACAGGATTTAAAAACTATTTCCCTATTGCCGTCTTGCCTTATATTCTATGAACTTTTCCTTGTAAACCATACTTGATTAAGAATTAATTGTATATACGCTATTCTAAAAGCTTTATCCTACTTAAACAATCACCACTTCATTATTCTTTTAGTTTTAATTATTAATGTTCTTATCTATTAATAAATCTGACTAAAGAAACGTAACCATTTTATTTAAAATATTTTTAACTATTCTAAAATTTGGATTATAACATCCGGATGTTTCAGTACTATTTTCAACAACCATATTTAGTTGTAATAATTTTTTGATTTTGAAGGAAGTCCATCCATAGAATCTAATAGAAGCCATTTTTACCTTCTATATAACCTCATGTTTTTCTTACCAGTAAAGATTTCCTGTCAAATAGATTATTATATTGAAATAGCAATAATTATAGCGCCCCTATTGATGAATGCTGATGATGTTACACTAATTAATTCTTTACAAATAACGCGCTATAATTATGCTTCTTTTTACAATTAGGTTAGATATGCTTTATGGACACGATATAGCTGTAGTAACTATATTTCCGCTATCATCGACAGTAAGCCTCCAGCAACTTCCATTTGGCGATTTCATAATTACCCCCTTATCAATGTCTTCGATATATATATCACCACCAGTAACCTGTACCTTGGCATTTGGCGTTGTTGTACCAAATCCTACATTTCCGCTAAAATAACCTTTACCCTCAAAGTAGCCGGCATGGGTTTGTAAAGAATTTATATCATCAATACCATATACTGCAGCCAATATACCATTTAACGGATATTCGTTTATTGTACCTGAAAGCCTTGATGTAACACCACATAAACCATATTGGCCAGATTGATTCCCAATTTCTAAGTTAGAAAAGTTTATTCCGAATGATCCTCCGGAGAAATACGCTGTGCCACCTTCTCGGGAAACATATGATATATCCTGACAAGTACCTGAAATAGCAGCAGCTGCTCCTCCTATTATATATGTCCCGGCATGGCCTATTCTTGACATGATATTCCCTACAAATGAACTCCCTGAAACATTATAAGAAGATACAATACCATTCCTTGTTCCATAAGTCAATGGACTATCGTCTCCTATTGTTAAATACGTACTTTCAAATTCTCCAATCTTATGACTATTATCAGTACCTATTGTTACAAATTTTGTTTTTGCAGTTATTGTATCGCCATTTATCTTCCAAGATGAAGTATCGTTCCCACTATTTAACGCTGTCCAGCTTCCGTCGTATACATACAATTTACTATCAACATCGTTAAAAAACATATCGCCATTTGAAGGACTTGAAGGATAACTTACTAACGGCTCAAAACGCATTGGCCCATTAATATGTAAAGGGCGTTGTGGATTTTTAATTCCTATACCTACATTTCCGCTAAAATAACCTTTACCCTCAAAATAGCCGGCATAAGTCTCCGTGGAATTAATCTGATCACGACCGAATATAGCAGAAACTACTCCATTTTCTGGATATTCGTTAACTGTTCCGCGTAATACCGACAAAAGGCCACACACATAGTAATTACTAGATTGACTACCAATTTCCAGATTATTAAGATCCATTGTAAAGCCTCCTCCCACTGTTTGAGATTCACCACCACTACTTCTATTCACATAAGATACATCATAACAATGTCCGGTTACTCCGTATGCACTATATGTTTGATCATATGTGTATGCACTGGTAGAATTAGAAGCTATGCTACCAATAAAGGAAGTTCCCGAAACATCTAAAGAAGTTCGAATGCCATTCCATCTGCCATATGTCAAAGGATTTTCTTTTCCAATTGTTAAATATGTGTTTTCAAATAAACCTGTCCTATAACTATTATTAGTTCCGATCGTTACGTGCTTTGTTAATGCAGTTATTGTATCGCCATCCTGTTCCCAGGGGGAGTTAAGATTGTTCAACATAACAGAGTTTCCATTGCTTATTGTAAGCGCATTCCCCAAGAGCGATAGTTGCTGTAATTCGTTTGTAGCACTCGTATCAGTATTGTTTCCCCCATTTTCGGCATACAGTGCATACGGAACAGAAAGCAATTGTGAATTCCCCATAACCTGATAGGTTTCATCATCGTTATCGCTGATTTCTACCTGTAGGAAATGCTCGTCATTTCCCCAGCTTATTGACGAAAAATCTTTCTCATCTACCACCAGACCTTTTCCAATCACCAGGTTTATCAATCCAAACTGGTTTGTCCTGATATTGTGAACTTCTGTATAAACAGGATTGATTACCTCAGGACCTTCGAATATTTTAATACGGATGCTAACGTCTTTATTGCTAATGGGTATACCAGAATCATCGCGAGCTACAGCCTGATATTTAAAGGCATTGGGTGCCTGTGCACTAATATTGCTTAAGCTTAATAATAGTGCTGTAACAATAACAAATGTTTTCATATCTGTTTTATTTGATAGGTTTCTTAATATTTTTTAACGAATTTTTGTATATCTATTATTCTACCATTGCTACTGCGAATTTGCAGCAGGTATAAATTACTTTGTAAATTGCTAATATCTAATTGGAACGATAAGCTGCCTGTTGTTTTGGAAAAGACCCGCCTCCCATAAATATCAATTATTTCAATTAACATTTGTCCACCTTTGTCCAAATCATTGCTTATACTTACATTAAGTATATCTTTCGCAGGATTCGGGTATAATTTGATATCGTAATTTTCATTATTTTCAACTTCAATGTTTGAAGTGCTCCCTTCAATAAAAGGTTGCTGGAATCCCTGTGTTAAATATACAGCCCTGTTATGAATAGTCTCAACTGCAATATCCCCCAGCGTCCAGCTTAGGTTTATGTTGCCTGCTTCATAAATTCCACCGGAAGATGAAATAATAGCATTATCAACATTATTACACTTCCCAACAGATACCACCAATTGAAAAGCTACAATAGATAAAAAAATCAGTCTATTCATAATTCTGTTTTATTATTCTATATACTTAATAAGTCAAAGAAGAAAAATGTAATCAAATAAAATGATTTTTTTGTTAAAATCTATTTTTCTGTTTTTATAAATTTTTTTGCTAATGTTCGATTACATTTGTGAATTAAGTTTTATTAAATAGTGAAGATGTTGTTTTCAGATGCTGAAATAATAGATGCGATAAAAACAAATTCCAATAAAATGGATAAAAGTTTAGAATATATTTATGATAAAATGTGGCCGCCAGCAAGAAAATTTGTTGTTGAAAAAGGAGGTACTGTTGAAGATGCCCGTGAACTATTCCAAAATGCGGTT
>Ga0224514_10000525_pt1 | contig 10906 bp, 10 predicted proteins | sample SF_May12_sed_USG_3_FD_169107 | JGI IMG/M metagenome (GOLD analysis project Ga0224514, IMG submission 169107) | Sediment microbial communities from San Francisco Bay, California, United States - SF_May12_sed_USGS_24 | ecosystem: Environmental > Aquatic > Marine > Sediment | place: USA...
CAGTAAATTTAAAGTGTCGGGGAGGACTTTACCAACAGAGTATATTCTTTATATCATGGAAGCATATATGTCACAAGGCATTATCATGGACGATAACATCCTTGCACTATGGGGACATGTTGATAAGGTTGAAAAACTTGATAAGACTAAAATACCTAAAGTATATATCTCGGCAGAATCTATGAAGTCTATGCGATTTCTAAAATTCTTTACCGATGATTATATCGATTGTCAAAAGACGTTGTGTTCAGAGTGTGTGTATTGCTACAAAATTCTACAAGCTGCATTGAGATGAATAAGACAAAAAGATATAAGGCGCTTAAAGTGTCCTTATCCGTAATCTGCTAAAAGCTAAACGTCGGCAGGGGGTATTATGATTATCAAGGATAGTGCAAAAGCATTTGACCTGATAAAATCTATAACAGGTAATGTTTTGCTGGTAGAAGCAATGCGAAATAAGTATGTGCCACTTGGACTCTTGAAATTGTATACATACTATATGCACTACGCAGAGCATCCGCCATTTACTTTTCAGAATTTTATACACTATGCTATAGGGAAATATAAATTTGATAATACAATTTATGACACAATATTTATTTCGTCGGGTGAATTTTCATATTACCATAAACAAATATTGAATGTTGTCAATTTTTATAAGCGTGAATATCCTGATGCCAGAATAATAGTTGGTGGTGTATATTGCATAATCGATGATAGAATATGTAGCGATTTGGAAGAGCTCGGGTGCACAGTTATTGGAACAAACATATACGAGCTAGATGATATGTTAACGTGCATTGACTACCAACTATTTAACTGGAACCCTTGGGCATTCATATTTACATCACGTGGTTGTAGGATGTCTTGTGATTTCTGTTATGTGAAAGACATTGAAGACAAATCATATTGCACAGAGAATTGGGAACAACAAATAGAAAACGGTACTCCGCGTAATATAATGATTCACGACAATAATATACTATCATATGGCAGGGAACACTTTACTGCAGTCACAAACGCATTGATAAGGGTGCAAAAGCCCGTTATGTTCGATAACGGATTCGATTGTAGGTTCTGGAACAAAGATGCAAAAGCAAATTGTATTAGATTGCAAGATGCTGGTCTATTACAATATACGAGCATCCGATTCGCATTTGACAGTATGAATCAAGATGGTAAGATACAACGAGCATTAGAAGATGTTAAGAAGTTTCATCCCATAGGAAATGTCCTTGTATATATTCTTGTCAACTTTGAAGCAGACATCGATGAGTGTTTTTACAGGGCAAGCGAAGTTGCAAAGATAGGAGCTTACCCATTCATACAGTATTACACACCATTAGACTGGCGTGATGAACCGAAATTATATCAGGGACCTAAGTATACCCCTGAGTTGCATATACTAAACGATTTCTTTAATGGTAAACATTACAGCTACACATCGTACGAAAACTACAAACACGTGCATACAGGGAGGATATAATGACTAACAAAAAAGTTAACAACGACTATTGGATGGGACTTATCGGTAAAATTTCTGAAGCATCAACTTGCAGGGTAGCGATAGGTACGTTATTGATACAAAAGAATGTTATAGTTGGTGTAGGATATCTTGGTTCACTTTCAGGCGATTACCATTGTGCCGATAAAGGTTGTTTGTATGTCGATAACAATGGTCTGTTTGGTTCAGGCGAAAAAGTATCATGCATAAGAACCATTCACTCTGAACTAAATGCCGTATTGAAATGTAGTGCGCGTGGAGTATCGAATAAATGGCTAGAATGTTATTGTACATATCAGCCTTGTTTGAATTGTCTTAAGACATTGTTAGTTATCGGCGTAAGAACAATAATATATATAAAGCCATACATTGATGTGTTACGTGATAAATATCTAGAAAACCTGCACCCAGATATTAAAAGCACTCTATACATAGCTCAGTACGAAGAAGCCGAATAAATAATGGACCGCTATTGGGATGGCAAGATAGACCCGAATCTGCCCGTCATGGGCGTTGATACGGAGTATAACGAAAGGGGTATTCCGTTTGTAGGGACTATATGCGATGAGCAGTTGAATCATTTTCTATATGATTTGAAAACTCGTCGGCATTATCGATATCTGAGGAATATATGTGAAGACACAAGTTTAGTAAAAGTCTTTCATAGTATTACGGCTGATATGAAAGCGCTTAACAATATAGACATTGAAGTTAAGCCACCATATTCAGATACTATGATTATGTCATCCATAGCGAATGAAAACTATACACCAAAGAAACTAAAATATCTTGTTAAGACTTTTTTGAAAGAAGAATGTCTAGAAGAAAAGGAACTCTCCAAGGTAAAAGCTTTATATAAGCGGATAGCAAAGAAAGAAGAACGTGAGTTTAGTTTTAGCGATATCCCGGCAAAGATACTTTACCCTTACGCTAAGAAAGACCCGGAATATTGCATAAAACTTTATTACTATTTTTCAAAAGCAATGGCACTTTATCCAGAAGTGTATGAGATGGAATTATCGCTTGTACCGATTATTGCGGATATGCAATTCATCGGCTTTAATATTGACAGGCGTTTTGTTAAGAAAAAATTAACCACGCAAAGACGTGAGATGAGAGAGCTCGCCAAGTATTTTGCGAAAATGTTAGATAGGTTAGATATAAGATTTTATGATAAGAAAAATAATGTTATTCCATTTAAACCAACATCATCACATCATGTAGGCGATTATTTAGAAGCATCAGATTTGCCTATCACAGAGTACACAGGAAAAGGTGCTGTTGCAACGGGAGCAAAAATCCTAAAGAAGTTTGCTAAGAAGGATAAGTTCCTTTTCAAATTACTTAAGTATAAAGCGTTAGCAAAACAGACATCAACATACTATGGTCCACTGTATAATAGATATACGTCAAAAGAAAATTCGATTGCCAGTTTCCAGTTCTGGCAGAGTGGAGCAAAAACAGGGAGATTCTCTGCTGAGTTAATACAGACTATACCACGTACAACAGAGGTAGATAAGTATGGTATATACCGTGACACGAGAAAAGCATTTATTCCACGACCTGGACATCGGTATCTGCTAGTTGATTATGACCAGATTGAAATGCGATTATTCGCACATTTTTCTGGGTGTACGAAATTAGTGAAAGCTATATTGAAAGGGCTCGATTCACATTTAGATACAGCGCATCAATTATTCGGAAAGAAAAAAGTTGATAAGAACAAGGATACAATAGAAAAATATCGTCGTATTGCAAAGATTATTAATTTCGGTATTATATATGGGATGGGTGTAAGAACGTTATCAGAAGAGTTAGGGTTATCATATAATGAAACGTATGTAATATTGCAAGACTATTATCGTAAGTACCCTGTTAAAGAATACATGAGGGAATTATCAAGTAAGTTATACAAACAGGGACATATTACTCTGAAGATTGATTCTGACCGGATGAGATTCACACGTGATTATCGTGTGCCATCGCAGTTAGCATACAAATCGGTTAACATGATAGTTCAGGGAACTGCAGCATACATTATTAAATTTGCGCTGTTAAGATTAGGAAAAAAAATTAGAACAAGCTATCCTGATATTAAAATGTTGGCAACAGTACATGATGAAATTATATTTGAAGTGCCAGAGCATTACAGAATGAAGAAAATAGCAAAAGCTGTGGTTACGCAGATGGAAGATAGAGTTACATTCAAGGTCCCGATAACCGCTTCTTGTAAGCGTTCAGATATATCATGGGGTGATGCTAAAGATTATGAGTATCTAAATTAGGGGGGTATCATGAAAGCAACGGATATAATGCTCAAGGATGTTAGAGATTTCCATAAGAAGTTTAAACTCAAAGCATTGAAAAAGCCAGGATTCAGACAAGAAGATTTAATGGAGTTTAGAATTAAGTTTATAACGGAAGAGTTCGAGGAATTTAAAAATGGTTATGATGCGGATAATTTGGAAGTATGCTTCGATGCCTTAATAGATATGGTCTATGTAATACTCGGCACTGCACATCTTATGGGTTTACCTTGGGAAGATGGTTGGGATGAAGTACAGCGTGCGAATATGGATAAGGTACGTGCGACAAAAACTATGTTTGATAAACGGAACAGTGATTATGATGTTATTAAACCAGAGGGATGGGTACCACCCAATCTTAAAGAAATACTGGAGAGATGTTGATGAAGAAGATGATAAAGGATATTGTATTAAGCATTGACCCATCGATAAATTACTTAGGGTATGCTGTACAAAATACTACTAAACCGAAGAAGAAACGGCTAATAGATTATGGCCTTATTAATGTTGGCAGTAAAATGAAAGGGACTGATTACATTATAAAGGCTAGAATAGTTTTTAATGAGATACGGGACTTAGTCGAGGATTGTGATTCAGAGCCACTTGTAGTACTTGAGGTTCCTGAGTTTTGGGGTAGTGCCGGATTACTTGCTCGTGAATCTGGTTCTGTCTTTAAATTGACATTTTTGTGTGGGATGATATGCTCACTAGATAATGTGATAACGTATACACCGAGTAAGTGGAAGGGCCAAATGCCAAAGCATGTGACTGCTAATAGATTACAGGAACACTATCAAAAAATTAATTTCGACACACTCGACCATAACATTGCTGATGCCATAGGGATAGGTCACAGGCATATATACGGTGAATTATGATACGTACGACATTAATGAAGCATCAAAAAACTATTTTCAAGTTTACTAAGAACTTACCGTACTTCGGTATATTCGCGGGATTCGGCACGGGAAAATCTTTGTGTGCGCTAAAGTTTATAGACTACCATAATATAAGAATATCTATAATCGTATCTACCAAAACTAGTATACAATGTACATGGCCACAGGAAATAGAAAAGCACACAGACTTCAAGTACAAAATATTGGTAGGCACGCGAAAGCAGAAACTGACAGAATTGTATATGGGTTTACGCTTATCGCGAGCCCCATATAACCCGTACCACCAGAATGAAAGACCGAAGATTGTTTTCTTAGTAAATTTTGATGGTGTCAAAAATATCTACAATGAGCTTTTACAATGTGACCCAGGATTTTTAGTTGTAGACGAATCGACAAGAATAAAATCGGCTAAAGCTTTGAGAACACGCGTGTTATGGGCATTAGGAAATGACGTAGAACGAAAATGCATAATGACGGGTTTCCCTGTAACTGAGAATATGGTTGATTTGTACTCGCAAATAAAATTCTTAGATAATGGTGAAACATTAGGTAACTCGCATTACGGCTTTGTGCATAAATATTTTGCAAGAGCTGGTCACCAGAAATTTGCAAGAAAAAAGAGTGTCAAAGAAATTCTTACTAAAATAAAGCCGTTCTGTATTCGCGTTAGTAATAAAGTTCTTGATTTGCCGCCGAAAGTTTATGAACAGATAAGGATACCACCAACTAAACAGCAGGAGGAATTATTTGATGAGCTCAATAACTATTTTAGATTACAGTTAGGGAAGGTCAATATAAAAACAGAATACATTTTTACATTAACAAATAAATGCCTTGAAATATGCGATGGTTATGTTAAGGATAAAGAAGGAAACTTAGCGAAGGTAGATACTAAGAAAGACGAAGTATTAATTGACTTGTTGGAAGACCTCGATGTAACGAGGAACAAAGTTATAATATGGTGTGCTTTCTTATTCTCTATCAATAAACTATATAAGATATTAAAGAAGCTCGGATATCATCCAGTTAAACTTGTTGGTGCAACAAAGAATACTGAAAAAGCCGTTAACAAATTTATGCACACGTCCAAGTACAATATTCTACTTGCGACGCAGTTAAAAGCCGCTGAGAGTATAACACTAACAAATTGTAAGTACGCGATATACTATTCAAATACATGGTCACACGATAAGCGTTCTAACTCGGAAGCAAGAATCTATAGAAAGGGGGCAGAAAAACACAAGCACGTTATTTACATAGATTTACTTGTGGACGGTTCTGTTGAAGAATCTATTCTTGAGTGTTTGAAAAAGAAAAAGAAGCTTGTAAGTGTTTTGATGAAACAATTTTCAGGAATATAATAGGAGACAATATGGGAATACCACAGTTATCATATTCAATGTTGTGTACATTCATGCATTGTAAAAGATTTTATTATTACAAATATCATCTAGCATTAGAAATAGCAGGATTACATATGCCATTTTTTACTGGTGGTTGCGTTAACCACGGAGTACAGTATATTATGGCTGGTGGGAAAGATGTTGAAACAGAAATAAAGAAACATATGAAGAAGGAAGTTAAAAAGATAAGAGCCGAGAATTTCTTATCTATAGAAAATGAAACAGCATTAGAAGAACAACAAATAATAATACGCGGTATAGTGTCAGCATATAAGAAAAAATACCGTAAGACATTTCTGAAGTCGATAAAGAAAGCCGAGAGTGAATACGTAGTTGTTAAGGATTTTGACAAGTTCCGTGTTAAGGTCAAGATTGATAATTTGATAAAATCGAAAGCAGGGATAATTCTGCATGAGTTGAAAACGACCAAGACACTTAATGTAGAATACGTTAGACAGATACAATCAGATTTTCAAACTTGTTTGTACTATCACATATACAATATAGAAAATCCGAAATATCCTGTTGAACATATTGTCTATGATGTTATACGAAAGCCGTCAATAAGACAAAGACAAAATGAAACTAAAACACAATATCTAAGAAGACTTGGACAGTACTATGAAGATGATGCATCGGATAACTTGTTTCACATGGAGACAAGGAAAGCACCGATAATATCTGAGAAATTAACCTTGAAGGCAATACAGGGCGCTTTCAGGGATATGAAACGATGTAGGAAGCCTGATGATTATTACTGCAATTATGCTGGGTGCTATGTTTATTATGGCAAATGCGATTATTATGATTTATGTTATGCCGAGAATAAGAGAGAGTATAAATTTGCTATGGGGAAATATAAAATAAACCAGAAAATAGTGAAGGGGAGAAAATATGGTACTTCCAGATAAGAAGACAAAGGGTAGAGTCACATTGAAAGAATTGAGGATGTTACTATTTGGTCCACCAAAGATAGGCAAGACATCGCTATGTTCTGGTTTTCCTAACGCACTATTTCTTACGACCGAGAAAGGGTATGCAGCTCTGAAGATTTATGCGAAGGACATCGACTCTTGGGAAACTTTTAAAGAAGTTAATAAGGAATTAACAAAAAAGAAAAAGCATAAGAAATTTGAAACAATAGTTATAGACACAATAGATATACTCTTTAATTTGTGTTCTGATTATATTTGTGCAGACCTTGGCATCACGCATATCAGTGATGAGAAGTGGGCAAAGGGATATGATATGCTCAAGAAAGAATTTGAGCGTGAATTGAATAAACTATTCCTTATGCATTACGGGATAATATTAATATCACACACAAAACTTGCCGATGTTTCTGGTAGGCAAGGTTCAAGCACAAAAATTGTACCGACATTTTCAAATACTGCCAGAGGCGTTATTATACCTAAAGTATCAGTAATAGGTTGTATGAAACTAAAACTTATAAAGCCGCAATTCAAAGGAGGTAAGTACAAGGAGAAAAGAATAATAACATTCGCGCCTTCTGAGTTTATCGAAGCTGGTGATAGAGACGGTAAACTACCAGAAGAAATAACGACGTTCAAAGACCCAGCAAAAACGTATGCCATATTTAAGAAATACTATGGCGCCTAACTATCGGGAAAGGTGGTGATTAATGTGCTCTAGTATAATGTATCACGCGACAGTGGCTAGGTATTAACATTAAGCGCTTAAGGAGAATCAAAATGGGTAGAGACGTTAATAGAACGCTAAGGGGATTGAAAGACTCATGGGAGCAGACAGACGCAAAGGAAAGTGGTGGTCGAGTTCCTGATGCTGCATATCTGGCAGCTATCGATATGATGGAACTTAACTTCAGCAATTCTGGTCGGCTTCAGGTCATCACCGATTTTAAAATTTATGATGGTAACCATAAGGACAGTACAGTGCGTAGATTTGATGGCCTGGATAATGATACGTCGATGGCGTACTTTAAGGGCTATTGCGCACAAATCGGCCTTGAGACGCCTGATGACATTGAAGACCTCCCTGATGCTCTTAAGGCGTTCGTTCAGAGCAATGAGGATTTGTTCGACATCAATGTCAAGACCGTTAACGACTTCCAGAATGTGTATGTCTCTGGTGTTAGTGAAGAAGACGGTGGTGGCAAAGGTGGTAGCGCAGACCTTGATGACATGGACAAGGATGACCTACTCGAGTACGTTGATGATAACGACCTTGAAATCAAAGGTGCGAAGAAGCTGTCCGAAAAGAAACTCAGGGCTGCAATTGAGGAAGCCTTGGAGGAAGCGAGTAATGAAGGTGGTTCTGAAGGCGGGGATGGCGATTATGACCTCGACGAGATGGACCACGATGACTTGCTCGAGTTTATGAAAGAAAAGGGCTTCAAGGTTAAGGGAGCCAAAAAGATGGATGAAGACGAGCTCCGTGAAAAACTCGAGGAACTTGTCGACGAAGCAAAGGAAGATGGCGAAGGCGAAGGCGAAGGCGAAGGCGAAGGTGAAGAGGGAGAGGTAGACCTTGATGAGATGGACAAAGATGAACTGATTGAGTTCATGAAAGACCAGGATATCAAAATCAAGGGACACACCAAACTCTCGGTTAAAAAGCTTCGCAAAGCAATTGCTGCCAAGTTCGAAGACTAATAACGTAAGATAACTTATAGCAGGCATTGGAATAAACCATATAAGTCCTGCTATATAATTCAGGTAAGACTATGCGCTTAGATTTAAGTGATACGCTAAAAGCCGAACACTATGGTAAGAAAGTTGAAGTTAGTTGTGTGCTGATGGGTAAGAGCATTTCACCGTACAGTGTACCTAAGACTATACTTATTACTGGTGTAGAACATACGAAATGCCAGACTTGTCAAAATAATAAAGGAAGAGAAATAACAGTAGAAAAGGATAGTCCTGATATATTAAAGTTTATTGATGTATCAACGGCTAGGATGTCGGCTCTGATAAAGCAAATAATTAAGTCGGAGTGTAAGTTTTCATACGAAGTTACGGAGGTACAGAATGTAGAAAGAATATTTGTGGCAGCAAAATCAGGAGGGAAAACCAAAGCAGATTCCTCAACATATACTTCGTATTATGTAGGGTATGGCTTACAAACAAATATAACATACAGATTGAAAGGCATCGTAACGGTAGACCCAAATAATCAAACGGCAACGCATCTATTTACGAAAGCTGTTAAACTTAAATCCGATACGGATTCATTTAAACTAACAACGACAATAAAAAAAGAGCTAAATGAATTTAGTATACATAGACCAACAGCTGAGAAGATATATGCGTACTTAGAAGATTTATACACATACTATGCCGCGAATATAACTAAGATATATAATAGATTTGATTTGCATCTCGCAGTTGACATGGTCTTTAAAAGCCCATTGAGTTTTAGGTTTGGCAATGAGTTTATATTTAAAGGTTGGGTAGATGCAATGATTATAGGCGACACAAGATGTGGGAAAGGATACGTTGCTGAAAAGCTTTTAAAATATTTTGATATAGGAGAAGTTATCTCTGGGGATAATTGTACTTACGCAGGTTTGGTCGGCGGTTTGCAGCAGTATAACGGACACTGGGTTGTTAAGTGGGGAAAAATGCCACTGAATGATAGGGGTCTTGTTATTGTAGATGAAGCAGGTGAAATAGAATCGCGAGACTGGTCTAGATTATCAAGGGTACGTAGTGAGGGCGTTGCAGAAATAGTAAAGATTCATACGCAATCAACGAACGCAAGGACCAGACTATTATTCTTAGCTAATCCGCATAATAAGACTGTGGCAAACTTTTCATATGGCATACAAGCGGTACCTGACATAGTTAAAATGCCTGAAGATATAGCACGATTTGATTTTGCACTAGTTGTGGCACATGACGAAGTATCTATGCACGAGATTAATAAACCGCGAAATTTGATAAAGAGCATGCATTCAAATGTGCTAGAACAGGAGTTAGTATTGTGGATATGGAGTAGGTCAACACAAGAAATTGCTTTCTCTGATAAGGCAACAGCACTGATATATGAGCTTTCTATTAAGTTATCTAAGACATACAGTTTTACAGTACCACTAATACAAGGTGAGAACATAAGAATTAAGTTAGCGAAATTAGCAATATGCTTTGCTGGTAGAGTTTACAGTAATAAGGAAAAAGGCAAGATATTGTTTGTAGATAATATACATGTTGAATGTGCTTTCATATTCTTCAACTTGATTTATAAAAAAGCAGCATCTGGATATTATGCGTTATCGCAGATGGATAAATCGTTTGATGCGGAACATGCAGTAGGTTTCAAGCGTATCAAAAGGTATTTCAATACATTTCGTAATAGGGGGGAACTATGCAAATGCTTACTGGCTAATAATAATATAACAATTACGGACCTTACAGAGCACTTAAATCAACCACCAGAAATTGCAAGAGAACTAATATCTAAATTACTAAAGCATTCATGCATAGTGAAGAAACATTCGCAGTACGTGAAAACTCCCGCATTTACACAATGGCTTAAGAACGAGATACTAAAAAAATAGGAGGCCCAAAATGATTAAAGAAAACGAATATGGCGGAAAGCCCTACAAGTGTGGGAATAAGAAAGATGCACAAAAGCAAAATCTTGTGCAGATAATTGTTTGGGTTCCTAACAGTGTGAAAGAGATGCGATTTATAATTAAGGAATATGATAGACTTGCATTAGACAAAACACGAGTGTGCTTAATCGTTACGCACCAAAATCGTTTAGCATTATTTGCTAATAACTTGATAGGAAAAGATGATGAGAGTGCGGAAA
>Ga0224514_10000527_pt1 | contig 10885 bp, 9 predicted proteins | sample SF_May12_sed_USG_3_FD_169107 | JGI IMG/M metagenome (GOLD analysis project Ga0224514, IMG submission 169107) | Sediment microbial communities from San Francisco Bay, California, United States - SF_May12_sed_USGS_24 | ecosystem: Environmental > Aquatic > Marine > Sediment | place: USA: California...
GCATAAACATTATATAACAACACGACAAGGAACAAATATAAACTAAGCTTGTCTTAAAGTCATATGGCACAAAGATAAGACCTTGTAGTTTTTTGAATTTTCTTCATACTTTTATAACTTTAAATAAGAAACTACGTTAAATTACATGTTTCAAAGGGAGTAAATTATGTTAACAGGATTTTAAAATTTACTAAAAATGTTATCGTTTATTCTTTGAACATTGTTGCTACAAAAAACTTTCAGTAAATGAATAAATTTTTATCAAAAGGGGAAACTTTAATTTTTATAGGTATACTAATTGGTGTTTTTATAATATCAGGATCGCTTGATTTTACTGAAATATTTTTGGAATTTGCACATAATCATGAGCAGTGGGAGTTAGATGAGTTGGTTGTTACTTTCGCTTTGCAATCAATTGTTATATTTGTCTTTCTACTTAGGAAGATTAAACAACTAAGGATTAATGTTAAAAGGCGCGAGAAAACTGAAAAATTGTTGCGTTTTGCCATGAAAGAAAAGAATAGGATATATGGTATTATTGCACATGATCTTACCAGTCCCTTTAATTCGATAATTGGTTATTCAGATTACCTTTTAAATAAGTATAACAGTATTAGCCTCGAAAAGAAGATGAAAATGATCGGGCAGATATTAGATACGGGAAAAAATGCCCACGATTTATTAAACAATCTTTTAGAATGGTCATCGAATATTTCAGGAAAAAATGTTTTTTATCCCAGAAAATATAACCTAAATGAACTTATCGGTAATTCAATAAGTATAATTAATGACCATGCAAAAAATAAAAAAATTAAGTTAAACATTGATATACCGGAAGAGCTGACAGTTTATTGCGATGAAAGGATGATGTGGACCATTTTAAGGAACCTGCTTACAAATGCCATTAAATTTACTCATCGTGGTGGCGATATACTACTTTCAGCTAGTCAGAATGAAAGTAATACAGAAATAATAGTGTCCGATTCAGGTGTTGGGATAAAACCGGAAAACCTAAAAAAGCTTTTTGGCGAGGATATTGATTTCTCTACTGTTGGCACCGAAGATGAAAGGGGTACAGGTTTGGGATTGATGCTATGCAAAGAGTTTGTTGAAAGACACGAAGGCAAAATTACGGTGGAAAGTGAATTTGGCAAAGGAACAAAATTTAAAGTGTTGTTTCCATTAAATGCGGCTGTTAAAGTTAAAACCTAAAGTAAAAATTAAAAGTCAAAGCCACTGATTTACTGACAGAAATAGTTTTTTTTACAATATTTATATATTACATGGAAAAACATCAATAACACTCAGGAATTTTGTTTACCTTTGTCTGCTGATAAAAGTTGTTTTTTATACCAATAATTAGTTTTCCCTTGATTTATAGGGCTTTTAAGATTGTAAATATTACTCATCGAATATTTAACCTTCCAAAAGTTAAAAACCAAAGTTCTAATTAAAGTATAAAAGATAGTGACACAGTTAATATATGTGGTATAAAATTATGTATAGATAAGTAAAATTAAGGTATAGAGAACGTTGTTTCCAATTTAAAAATTGATTTGGACGGCATATTTTCAACAAAAAATAGAACACACATTTAATTAAATATAATAATGAACATTTACGTAGGAAATTTAAATTTTAATGTCAACAGTGATGACCTCAGAGAAATCTTTGAGGAATATGGTGCAGTAGATAGCGCCAAGGTAATTTCGGATAAATATACCGGAAAGAGTAAAGGATTCGGTTTCGTTGAGATGCCAGAAGACAATGATGCCAATAAAGCAATTGATGAATTAAATGAAGCAATACTTGAAGGCAGAAATATGAAGGTTAACCAGGCACGTGAGCGTGAACAGAAACCTAAAAGAAACTATAAGGCATATAACAATTAATAGTCGAATGCCTGAACAGTGAGCCCGGTTATTACCGGACACTAGAAAATAAAAAACAGAATTATATGAAAGGAAAAGTAAAATGGTACGATGATATCAAAGGATTTGGTTTCATTCAAACTGAAGAAAAAGATATATTTGTACACAGGACCGGCCTTAAGGACACTTTTAAAGGTTTAGAACCAGAACAAGAAGTAGAATTTGAGGTGCGCGAAGGAGCAAAAGGGCCTGTTGCACAGGATGTAATAGTGGTTGAATAAAAAAGATAATCATTAATATAAAAATGGGAGTAACAAGGTTGCTCCCATTTTTTTTGTTAGATAGGTGTAAATCCAGATTGGGAATTATACTCTCTATTGACTATTCTACAATAAAAATTCCCCCGGGATGGAGCTCCGGGGGAATTGTTTAATAGTAAGTGAAAATTTAAAACCTGTATATTAATCGCAAATTTGTATAAGTAGAAATATATGTATATTTCTACTTATACAATATGATTAATTATTTGGCCAAATGTATTTTATACGATCTATACCCGAATATAATAACTACAGAAAGACAAATTAAAGGCAATATAAAAGAGAAATTAACCTCTGGTACCCCTAAAATAGTAACATCGTTGAAATTGCTTCCGCCAATGTCCAAGATTCTTCCTTGTAGCGGTGGCATCAGTGCACCGCCAACAATAGCCATTACCAACCCGGCCGATCCGAGTTTGGCATCGTCGCCAAGATCCCTGAGAGCAATACCATAAATAGTAGGGAACATTAAAGACATAAATACTGAAATGCCAACCAGGCAATATAAACCGATTATACCTTCAATGAAAATAGCCCCTGCAGTGAAGATTACACCTCCAATAGCAAACCACATAAGAAGTTTTCCCGAATTCAGATATTTTAACAGATATGTACATAACCAGCGTCCGACAAGGAATGAAATCATAGCAGCCATATTATACCATGTAGCAGTAAGCTGCTGGTCTGCCGGCCTTCCTTCATTGATTACATCGACATACTGAAATATAAAGGTCCAGCACATAATCTGTGCACCAACGTAAAACATTTGGGTGATTACACCTTCATAGTACCTTTTCTTCCTGAACAACCTTTTGAAAGTCTCTGAAAAGTTAACTTTATTATCATGGCTTTTTGATTTTGGCATTTTAACAAGGGCAATAATTAGCAACATTAACAGAACCACACATCCCAGCATAACATATGGGTTGCGGATTATCTGAAGGTCGTTTGCTCTTATTGATGCTTTCTCGGCAACTGATAAAGCGCTATAGGCAGCAGCATCATAATCGTCCGATTTCAATGCAGCAAGTATATACAGTTGGGCTACCAACATTCCAAATAAAGAGCCTATAGGATTAAAAGATTGTGCCAGGTTTAACCGGCGGGTAGATGTTTCTGGTGTGCCCATCGAAAGTATATACGGATTGGAAGTAGTTTCAAGAAATGCCAATCCAAAGGTCAGTATATACAAAGAGGCCAGGAAAAAACCAAATACTTCGTAATATGCTGCCGGATAAAACAATAATGCACCGATTGCATATAAAGTTAAGCCGATAAGGATACCTGCCTTATATGAGAACCTCTTGATAAATATTGCAGCGGGAATGGCCATTGTAGCATAACCGCCGTAAAAGGCCAATTGCACAAGTGCTGCTTCCGTATTTGTTAATTCATTTAAAATTTTCTTAAATGCCGATACCATGGGATTTGTAATATCGTTTGCAAAACCCCATAGTGCAAATAAACTTGTGATGAGTATAAAAGGAAGAAGGACTTCCTTTTGTACAACTATTTCTTTTATTTTATTCATCTGTGACTTTTTATGTTAGGGTATATATTATAGTTCTATTTATAATTTGGTCCATAAGTTGCACATGCCCTATAATCAGAACCCTCCGGGTCCATTCCAAAACCAGCCCATGCACTTGGCCTGTATATTTTATCGCTGTTTACATTGTGCATGCAAACTGGTATCCTGAGCATTGAAGCAAGGGTAATTAAATCGGCTCCGATATGCCCGTAAGCAAAAGCGCCATGGTTAGCACCCCAGTTTGCCATTACAGAATATACATCTTTAAATGCACCATCGCCGGTAAGGTTTGGCACAAACCAGGTTGTTGGCCACGATGGGTTTGTTCTTTCATCGAGAACTTTATGTACTTTTTCAGGTAGTTCAACAGAGTATCCTTCGGCAATCTGAATAACAGGGCCAATACCTTTTATTATGTTCACCCTTGAAAGAGTCATTGGCATTTCGCCTTTTGTTTTATAGTTCGAAGAAAAACCTCCTCCACGGAAATACTCATCGATAGCAGCACCCCATTTTGTGGCATCAACACATTTCTGTGCCTCTTCTTCGGTAATGTCATACCATGGTTTCATGGCTGGTTTACCATCTATCGATTGCTCACCTGTACCATCCAGCGCCGATGGGCCTGAATTTATTAAATGGATAATACCATTTTCAGCCAAACCTTTTAGTTTATGCCCTGTAACCCTTTTTACGGCATCGGAACTCCAGAAAGTCCTGACATCAGAAAAGATTTGGGCGCCTCCGGTAAGTAAATGTCCAAATAACATTGGTACAGCATTAAGGCTGTCGTTTTCGGTTGCAAACATATATGGCTGACGAATTCCATTCCAGTCGAATGATGAGCAAAGAATTGCTTCCATGAAATCGCCATTTGGCATATGGTCGGTCCATTGTCTTTGTCCCTGGAATCCAGCTGCAATTGCATTGCGGCCCTGGGCCTCTTCTCCAAATCCTATTTTATCAAGTTTTGGGTTTCCAACCATAAGGTCTCTTGCTATGAGAGCCATTTTTACAACTGTTTCCCACTCTTTATCTTTAACGTCCTGAGATTTTTTACGCTCATCCGGATTGTAATCGGTTCCTTCTTTACAGTTTTCTTTTACCCACTTCAGAGCTATTTCATATTCTTCAGGATCGTAAATATTTTCGTTCAACCGGCGGTTAAATTCGCTCATGTCAACAAACTCACAACGCATTCCCAGGTAATCTTCAAAGAAGTTTGTGTCGACAATTGAACCGGCAATACCCATTGATACCGCTCCCATTGAAAGGTAAGATTTGCCTTTCATTGTGGCAACTGCCAAACCTGCTTTTGCAAAGCGTAACAGTTTTTCCTGTACATCTTCAGGTATTGTGTTATCTCCCGGATCCTGAACATCTTTCCCATAAATTCCAAATGCTGGCAGGCCTTTTTGGCTATGGCCGGCTAATGCGGCTGCGAGATACACTGCACCAGGGCGCTCAGTACCATTAAAGCCCCAAATAGCTTTAGGTATTTGTGTGTCCATATCGATAGTCTCGCTGCCATAGCACCAGCATGGGGTAACTGTCAATGATACACCAACACCTTCTTTTCTGAATTTATCTGCTGTAGCGGCAGCTTCTGCAACACCACCAATAGTTGAATCGGCAATAACACACTCAACCTTGCTTCCATCGGCGTGCCTTAAGTTTGCTTCTAAAAAATCTTTAGCAGCAATAGCCAGGTTCATAGTCTGATCTTCCAGCGATTCTCTTACTCCGTTTCTTCTTCCGTCTATTGTTGGCCTAATGCCTATTTTTGGCAATGAGCCAATTAATCTATTATTTGACATGATAAGGTTTATTTTAATTTTTCAAATTCATTATATAATTGTTCTACTTCTGATTTATCCATTTCAGGGAAATATGAGTTAACAGGGAAAGAATTGCTAACAATCTTCCTTCCTTCCGAAATGTCTTTCACTTTGTTCATTGCTATTGCCTGTACCAGGATATTGCCTATGGCAGCGCCTTCAATAGGTCCGGTATGGACATTTTTAAGTGTTATATTGGCTGTGTTCTGACTTAAACATTTCGACTGAATACCTCCTCCAATAAGATGTAATGTGTCGAATTCCTTACCGGTAAGCTCTTCAAACTTTTTTATGTAATATGAAAATGACAAACACAAACTGATATATGCACATCGTATGTATTGATCTATGGTTTCCGGTTTTTTCTGCCCGGTTTTCTCAAAATATTTATCGAATGCTTCGAGCATATTATCCGGATTATAAAATAGCTCATCATCAGGATTTATCAGATGCCCTGAAGGCTTACATTCTATGGCGCGCCTGTCCATTTCAGAAAATTCAGGCTTTCCGTCTATGCATTCCTGAAGTCCCTGGATAAGCCATAGGCCTACTATGTTTTTTAAGACCCTGAAGGAATTGTTGTAGCCTCGTTCATTGGTAATACCCAGCTCCAGGGCTTCTTTTGATAGTAAAGGCTCTTTTGATTCTATGCCTAAAATACACCATGTACCTGTCGATATGAAAATAAAATCGTCCTTAGTAGCAGGGATTGCAGCCACAGCAGAAGCCGTATCATGGCAGCATACCGAAACAGATTCTAATGTGTTGCTCTGAATATTATTATTTGTAACAGGCCCAAGCTTTTTTCCAGGCATCACAACATCACCAAAAAGTTGGGTGGTCAATCCTAATTTGTCAAGAACCTCATTGTCGAACTTATTGTTTTTGCAATTTAACAACTGCGAAGTTGAAGAAATGGTAAATTCATTAACAGCTTTTCCACATAATTGATAATATATGTAATTAGGGACAAACAGTAATTTTCCGGCCAGTTTTATTGCCTCGCTGTCTTTTGATGAAAGAAGCTGGAATAATGTATTAAAGGGGTAGTAGTTAATTCCGGTACGTTCGAAAGTTTCTTCCCTTGACATGTATTTATCCCATTCTTCAAACATGCCGTCTGTCCTGCTGTCGCGATATGCATAAGGTGTTTCAATCAGATCGCTGTCGTTGTCTAACAGCGTGTAGTCAACACCCCAGGAATCAACCCCTATGCTAAGAGCGCCAGGATATTTGGAGAGTGCCAGGTTTACTCCTTTTTCAATCTCCTGTACTATAAATTTGATGTCCCATTTATCCTGGCCATCAATAGTTGTAATTTCGTTTTTAAACCTGTATATCTCTTCGAAAGAGAGCTTGTTGTTATTTATTTCACCACATATAATCCTGATTGAGCTGGCGCCCATGTCAATTGCAATACAATGGAATGTGTTCATAGTCTTTAGTTGTAAAATAGACAAAAATAAGTTTTATATTTTGATAATCAAGGATTGAATAAAATTTTACTGAAGTTCGTAAACATCTACCATTGTGTTAACATATCTTTAACAACTAAATTAAAAGTATAGTATAGGCCTTTGATATAAGCCAGGTTTTGTTTATTGCTCCTGAAATATTAGGTAAGTATAAATTGCTATATTTGTTTGTAGCACCTTAGTATAAAATACTGATTTAATAATTGGGGTACTAATGGCAGGTTTTTTGTGCTATAGCTACGAAAAATTTGGGGTATTATATCATGGCCTGACAGTTTTTCAAATATTAAAATATGAGAAAGAAAATAGAATTATTGACTAACAATTTAATAATGAATGGCGTGAGGGGATATTATTTATTTGTGCTTTTGTTTAATTTCATTTTTATTAATGCCACCGAACGCCCTAATATAATTTTCCTTATGGCTGACGATCATGCTGCTCATTCGTTGGGAATATATGGGAACAATGAAATTTTGACCCCAAATATAGATAAACTGGGCAGGGAAGGATTAGTTTTTGATAAAGCTTACGCAACAACTGCTATTTGCATGGCAAGCAGGGCAAGTGTATTTGTCGGTATGTATGAGTACAAAACAGGATGTAATTTTGCAACAGGTAATGTGTCCCGGGAGATGTGGGATAAGAATAGTTATGCAGCATTGTTAAGAAAAGCAGGATATTATACCGGATTTGCCGGGAAATGGGGTTTTTCTGTCTCGGACGGCGAACCTGGTAATAGGAATAGTCCAATAGATATGGGGCAGTATTTTGATAAGTGGGGGAGTTTTAAAGGATCTTCACAGGGTAAATATGTAACAGAAAAAAACAACAACCTGGCTTCTTATGCACAAGAATATCCGCATGTTACCCGGGCGCTTGGCGCTTTTAGTGTCGACTTTATTAATGAAGCAGTTGCCGAAGATAAACCATTTTGTCTGTCAATAAGTTTTAAAGCCCCACATGAACCGCACGATATTATTGATGAGGAAGATTTGGAAAAGTATGAAAATACTGATTTTAGCTTCCCTCCCAATTATTGGGATGAAGGGGCAGGTTTACTTCCTATACAGGCAAAACTGAGCAGGCAATATGTTCAACGTGACAGGTGGGCTCCCGAAATTTATAAAGATCACCTAAAAAGATACTATCAGCTTATAGGTGGAATAGACGATGTTGTTGGGAGGATACGTGATGAACTGGAAAAATTGGGATTGGATAAAAACACTGTTATTATTTATACATCGGATAATGGTTACTTTTGCGGCCGCAGGGGATTACATGGCAAGGTGCTCGAGTATGAAGAAGCTTCGAAGATACCTTTAATTATTTATAATCCACTAATTGATGAAACACAAGGTAAAAGGACCAACTCGCTGGCAGGGAATATCGACTATGCACCTACAATACTGGAATTGGCAGGATTGTCCGGAACAAAAGAAATGCAAGGAAAATCGTTGATCCCCATTTTAAAAAAACAGGTTAATGAAGTACGTGATGATCTGTTGTTAATGCAGGCATGGGATTGGAATAATAGCGATTATGACAGGGGTATGGCCGTAGTTACAAAAGAGTGGAAATATATTTACTGGTGCTTTGGCAATGAAAATTTTGCACCATCGGAAGAATTGTTCCATTTAACAACAGATCCGTTGGAAGTTAACAATGTGGCAGATGATAAAAACTATGCTGTTATTAAGGATGATATGCTTATCAGGTATAGAAAATATTTGAAAGATTGGGAGCAAAACGGTGAAGAAAAATACTATTCGCGGCAGGTAAGAATATTTGATCCGCAAATACCATGGCAGGAAAAGGAATTCCTTTTAGGACGTAACAGCCAAAAAACAGAAACAATAAATAATATTATAAAAAAAGAATTAAATAAGTAATCCGTGATATTGGATTAAAAAACAAATTAAATCTCTGATTAATAACGTAAAAGATGAATAATAACAAGAAAATATTTTATCTAATAGCCTTCAGTATATTTTTAATACCTGTTGCTTTAAAGGGGATTAGTAGTTCAGGTAAGCACCCCAATGTAATTATTGTCATAACCGACGATCAGGGATATGGAGACATTGGGGCACACGGAAATCCAATGATTAAGACACCGAATATTGATAAATTGTATTCAGAGAGCGTAAGATTGACAAATTTTCATGTTGATCCTACATGCACGCCTACACGTTCAGCCTTAATGAGCGGAAGATACTCAAACAGGACAGGGGTATGGCATACTATTATGGGAAGAAGCCTTATGGCTAAGGGTGAAGTTACCATTGCCGAGGTTTTCAAAGCGAATGGTTATAATACAGGTATGTTTGGTAAATGGCACCTTGGGGATAATTACCCACATCGTCCGCAGGATCAGGGTTTCGATTACGTCGTCAATCATGGTGGCGGGGGAGTAGGGCAAGGTCACGATTACTGGGGCAATAATTATTTTGACGATACCTACTGGCGAAACGGAGTCCCTGAGAAATTCGAAGGGTATTGCACGGATATTTGGTTCAGGGAAGCAAATGAGTTTATTGAAAGGAACAAAGAAACTCCGTTTTTCTGTTACATTTCTACTAATGCACCCCATGCGCCGTTAATAGTAGATAGTTCATATTCCAATGCATACCTTAGAAAGAATGTGGTAAAGAATATGAGCATATTTTACGGGATGATTACGAATATAGATGAGAATTTGTTAGAGCTAAGAAAAAAACTGATGGAACTGGGTATTGAAGAAAATACAATCTTAATATTTATGACCGATAATGGAACTGCAAATGGTGTCCATAAAAAACCTTCTGAAGCACGCGATGGAGAATGGCTTGGCTACAATGCCCATATGAGGGGGCGAAAAGGATCGCAATATGAAGGAGGGCACAGAGTACCTTTTTATATGCATTGGCCGACAGGAGGATTAAATACCGGCAGGGATGTTAATCAACTTACAGCCCATATTGACGTAAAACCTACGCTTGCCGATTTGTGCGGACTAAAGATACCGCAGGGGCCGGTTTCTGACGGAGTAACATTAAAAGAGATTATTTACGGTGATACAACATCGTTGAGGGACAGGACTCTGTTTGTTCATTCGCAACGTATCCCCCAACCTGAAAAATGGAGAAAGACCGCAGTAATGAGCGGAAAATGGCGGCTCATAGACGGTAAGGAGCTTTATAATATGGAAAATGATTTCGGCCAGAAAACAAATGTTTACGAAAAATATCCTGAAATAGCAGAGAAGCTTACTGCTGAATACGATTCGTGGTGGGAAAGCCTAAAACCAACTTTTTCCGGATATAACAGGATTGTGCTAGGCAACGATAGCGAGAATCCATCCCGGTTAATGTCACACGACTGGATTGGTGAAAAATGTGCCTGGAGCCAGGGGCAAGTGAAAAAAGGCGTTAGATTTAGCAATCCGTGGTACGTTTCGTTTGACAAAAGTGCAAAATACAAATTTGAGCTTTATCGCTGGCCAAAGCACCTCGAAAAGGAAATGGGATGTGTGCATGCTAAATTAACAATAGGCCAACAATCAGTTGAAATGGAGCTTAAACCAGGAGCAGCAAAGGCAGTTTTCGAATTGGATGTTGAGAAAGGAGAATGTGAGGTTCAAAGCTGGCTAACGAGTAGTAAGGGAAAGAAGTTTGGAGCCTATTATGTTTGGGTTACAAAACTATAAATTAAGAAAATATAAGTTTTATATTAGGTTGTTTTGTGATTATGTATTGTAGTGATATTAGGACTAAATAAGTGAAAGTTTAAACCAAAGAATCGGATAATAGAAAATGTTGCAAGGAATTGTCACATCGAAGCAGATGGGGTGATATTAGTAAATAGGCAT
>Ga0224514_10000529_pt1 | contig 10879 bp, 16 predicted proteins | sample SF_May12_sed_USG_3_FD_169107 | JGI IMG/M metagenome (GOLD analysis project Ga0224514, IMG submission 169107) | Sediment microbial communities from San Francisco Bay, California, United States - SF_May12_sed_USGS_24 | ecosystem: Environmental > Aquatic > Marine > Sediment | place: USA...
CACTCAGCGCCGTCAGCAGAACCGTTAACAGGATCAACATGACTTTCTGTCGGACACCAAGCCGTAATAGCGATGAGATAAAATGGTGGTTTTTCATGATTTGCTTACTACTCACCCTAACATATGACCCTTTAGCCTGCCCTGGCAAAATGTAGTGTTAACACAATGGTATCAGTCAAAAAATGGCTCTATAAAACAATAAGATAGAACGCATCAGATCAGCCCTGCCTGATACATTGACTTGTATCGACACAAATAGGTATATCTTTAATATAATTTAATATCTATGAGGGTATCGACGTTGTGACGAGCAGCCATTTAATGCGTAAATAGACCCGGGTTATTGGTTACGATGACTGGGCGACCCAGTGCCAACATGAATTTGAAAATAATATTTTAAAGCAGGTGAAGTATGATGGTTTTAAGCTGATCTCCACCACCAGCTCGCATATTATGTTAAAAACTTTTGAAACCGTCGAAGCCAATGAAGGCACGATCAATGTTCAGGGCATCGAGTTATTGCTGGAAAAAGAAGACGATGGCCAGTGGCGCCTGATCCAGGAACGCATTCTGCCGGCCGATGAATCAATGCATGATGGTTTGCTACATTAACTACACATTAATACAGCCCTACCCGCCAGCCCCTTTATAAACCAACACAACAAGGTAATAACCAAGTTATCTACTAAATAAAAAAATAAACACATTAATAATAAACGACTATACTTAATGTTATTAACAGCATAAAAACAAAAGGGAGATATCTATCATGGCAAGTAAGAAAAAAGTGGCAAGTAAGAAAAAAGCTTCTACAAAAAAACGTTCGACTACAGCCGCGCACAAAAGATCGGCAACAAAGAAACGCAATGATTTAGCCAAGCAACTGAGAGCTGATCTGAAGGCATCAAGGGAAACACTGAGAGGCGCCACTGCCGCTGCACGCGAAGAACTCAAACTGGCCAAGGCGGCCGCAAAAGCTGAAATTGCCGTGTTGAAAGATCAACTTGCCGCGGTGATGAAACGCGAACAAGCGTTGCGAAAAGTCAGCGAACAAAAAGCAAAAATGATGTGGAAAGCCGGCGAACAATGGGAAAAGAAACAAGTCGCAAAAATACAAAAAGCGTTCAGGAAAGCTCCCCAGGCTTAATCACCCTCATCGATGCGTTAAGGGGACATCTTGTCCCCTTGACCTAACTGCTGAATAATGCATCTGCTTCTACTGTATCAGCAACAATAAAAACCGGATAGGTACCGTTTGCATATCGTAACTGCTAGCCATTCGGCTGCGTTATACATCATTACTCGCTCTGCAAACCATGACTTTTATGCTCAGTGCCAATACGTTCATATTCAGCTATCACCTGTGCACCTAACAAGAGAATAACCGACGCAGCTTCCAGACTAATCAAAATAATAATCGACGTGGTAAAGGCACCATAGATCACGTTAACCAGGGATAGGGTTGAAAAATACCAAACCAGGAAATGTCGCATCAGCTCCCATAATAGTGCTGCCGTAATACCACCGATTAGCGCATGATGCACTGACAGGCGACCTACTGGCATCACCAGGTAGAGCGAGGTCAGTAACACAATTTCTCCGATTACGCCGAGCAAATAGATCAAGCTGGTTTCCATATAGCTCAGTGACCACTGATGACCAAACAGGGACAGCGTCTCTTTCTCCAACGAATGTAAAAAACCACTGACCACACTGACAATCAGTAATCCGACCGCTAACAATAAAATATAAATATATGGAATTACTGCCGAAACAAGAAAACGGCGGCGTTTAATATAAACCCGATGAAAAAAGATCACTGACATGGCATTTTCCAGTGCCGTAAATGCAAATGAACTGAAAAACAACAATAAGGCAAAACCTAATATACCGATCACTTTCCAGTTTTGAATAAATACATGGATTTGATTGACCACTTCATCAACCTGCCCCGGTGTCACTAATACCAGGTATTCACGCAGGACATCGAGCAAGTGCTGGGGCTCCTTGAATTGCGACAACATCACCAGGATCAGCGCAATCATGGGGATAATCGACAACAAGGTATAATAGGCAATGGCACCGGATAACAAGAACCCCTGATTTGCGCGAAAGCCTTTGAAAACCTGTTTAATAAATTGAAGCGGGTTATTCACCACAAAGCTGGTACGAGAAGAAGACATCACCATCCCCGAATTATTTTATTAACATTATTATTATATTTAAAAGTTTAGTCGAAGTTTATCTGAAATTAACTGCTGATAGTTAATAAAACGTTCAGGACACTCCCTAGACAGGTAATAACAAAACCACCATCAGTCTACAGTGGAGTTATTCAGCCCCCTATGACTTCACTTTGGGTTTAATATCTACCGTGACGAAATGAAAATAGGCTCGAGTTATATAACCCGGTTTAGTGATGGCAGCGTGCTTCCCCATGTATAAGGGGACGGAGGGATTAAATATTAATCCAGCATATAATAGTGAATAAATATTGATCGACATCAAGAAATATAATGAGATTACGTAGTATGATTTTAAAATGTTTTTCAGGAAATTTGAATAATTAACATTCATATTGCAATTTGGAGGTACGCGATGCTACACAGAAGCCAGCTTACTCTAGGGTTTGCACTCACGATTTTCCTCACCGGCACATTGTATGCGCAGCAATCATACGTATATCCCAGCAAAGGCCAGAGCAATCAGCAAATGGAAAAAGACAAATTCGAATGCTATGGTTGGGCAAAACAGCAATCCGGTTTTGATCCGCTGAATCCCCCCAGCCAGCAGGAGCTTGAGGCAAAAGCCAGCCAACGGGTGCAGAGTCAGCCCCAACAAAGCGGTGGTGGCGAGGCTGGGGAAGGTGTTGTTAAAGGAGCTGTAAGCGGTGCCATCATTGGCGAGGTCGTAAGTGATGATCCGGGCAAGGGTGCCGCCATCGGTGGGATTATCGGCGGGATCCGTGGTTCGAAACGCGCGGAGCAGAAAAAGCAACAACAGGCACAGCAACAGCAACAGGCTGTCCAGCAACAGGCGCAGGCCGAGATGGGCAGGCTACGTGATACATACAATCGTGCCTATGCTGCATGTCTGGAAGGTCGCGGCTATACGGTGAAGTGAAGTAAAAATAACGATCGGGAGTGATTGTGTTACTGACCTCGCTCTACCTGGTGATGCCAGTAGGTCGCCTGTCAGTGCGTCAAGCGCGAATCGGTGGTATTACGGCAGCAGTATTATGGAAGCTGATGCGACATTTACTGGTTTGGTATTTTTCAATCCTATCCCTGGTTAACGTGATCTATGGTGCCTTTACCACGTCGATTATTATCCTGATTTGCCAGGAAGCCGCGTCGGTTATTCTCTTGTTAAGTGTACTTGTGATTTCTGAAAGGAATCTAGGGGCAGTGAATACTTTATGCGATCGGAGCTATGCGTAGGAAGTACCTGACTAAATGCCGAAGGCAGATCTGAGGTGAAACTCAGAAAAGGTTCTAAGTGCCCACTATCCTCGATTTTTTGCCTTAGCGGCGACGGCCTTTCGAGCCTTTTCCACGTTGTTCTTCTTCGTACTTGACCTTCAGATGATTGCCCTCGAATAACTTGCCGTCTAGTCCTTCAATGGCAGCGCGGGCCTCGTGACCTTCCATTTCGAGAAAGCCAAATCCTTTACAATTACCTGAAAACAGATCTTTCACGAGATTCATGGAACGTACCTTGCCAAACTGTGAAAACAGAGCTTCCAGGGACTCTTCTGTGGTATTGGGCGGCAAATTGCCAACAAATAGTTTCTTCACTTTGAAGATCCTCTTCTCGCGTAAAAAAATAAACCCCGCGATAGCTCGCGGGGCTTACTCAAGACATCAAACTAACAGATCGTTTAGATCTTGATGTTTGTAGCCTGTGGGCCTTTAGGTCCGTCTTCCACGTCGAAAGACACTTGCTGGCCTTCATTCAGTGTACGGAAGCCTTCGCTTGCGATAGCAGAAAAATGAGCAAAAACGTCTTTGCTACCATCGTCTGGAGTGATAAAGCCGAAGCCCTTAGATTCGTTAAACCATTTAACGGTTCCTGTTGCCATGATAATTACCTCATTAAGTATTAAAAAATAAAAGTGTTACAAATCTTACAAGGTAGTTAACAGGAGAAAACTTCGAAAGTACTTCTGACAAGAACCAGGGTAGAATGTAGCGCCATGCAGTGTAACCGGTTTTTGACGAAAATACACCACACATCCCTTTATCTGGGGCATAAAAATGGTAATTCAAGGCCATAATGTTGCCAATTACGCTCGATAGCGGCAATTTAATCTTTCTCCCGCTCTATCCCCCCCCTTTTTTTCCTATACGAACAACTATACTCGTGACACCAGTTTCATCAAAAAGCAGCTATGCTTGTATATAAAAGGAGTTAGCCATGATTGACATTGCCGCACTACTGGGAAACGAAGCCGATGATTTACTCAACCATCAATGCACGACGATTGCACACACCGATCTGCACCTGCCCGGATCCGATTACATCGAGCGCGTCGTGGCACATAAGAATCGTAAACCCGCAGTATTGCGCAACCTCAACAGCATCTATCAGCATGGTCGTTTGGCCGGAACCGGTTATCTCTCACTCCTGCCAGTCGATCAGGGCGTAGAACATACTGCCGGCGCTTCATTTGCACCCAACCCGGCCTACTTCGATCCTGCCAAGCTGTTTGAACTGGCTATCGAAGGCGGTTGTAATGCCATTGCATCGACTCTGGGTGTGATGCAATCGGTGGCACGGGATTATGCTCATCGCATACCCATGATATTGAAGATCAATCACAACGAATTACTCAGCTACCCCGAACATTATGATCAAACACTGTTTGCCAGCGTTGACCAGGCTTTTGATATGGGGGCCGTCGCGGTCGGCGCAACCGTTTACTATGGTTCCGCCGAAGCGCGTCGTCAGATACAGGAAATCAGTGAAGCATTTGAATATGCGCATTCGCTCGGATTGGTAACAGTGTTATGGGCCTACTTGCGCAACCCGGCATTCAAGAAGAACGGTACCGATTATCACACCGCGGCTGATCTCACCGGTCAGGCCAATCATCTGGCGGCCACGATTGATGCCGATATCATTAAACAAAAACAGGCCACCAACAATGGTGGCTTTGGCGCGATTGGTTTTGGTAAAACCCATCCCGGTATGTATGACACATTATGTACGAACCACCCCATCGATCTGGTGCGCTACCAGGTCGCCAACTGTTACATGGGCCGAACCGGCATGATTAACTCCGGTGGTGCATCGGGAGAAAATGATCTGCAACAAGCCGTGCGAACCGCGGTCATCAACAAGCGCGCCGGAGGTATGGGTCTCATTTCAGGCCGCAAAGCCTTTCAGAAACCCATGGCCGAAGGCGTTGAACTGTTAAATGCCATTCAGGACGTGTACTTATCTGATCAGGTTACTATCGCATGAGGTGCACTTAGCCCAATATAAAAAACAGGTCACGACTCAGGAGACAAAGTCGAGGAGCAGTTGTCAAGAGGCGCATCGCACTGTTTAAGTAACAATGCCCAGGGCGCAATACCTTCTAAGTAAAGTATATTTCTCCCTGCCCCCTTTTTAGCCAAATTTCAGGTATACTACGCGTTCAACCTCTGGTGCACTTCGGTCTGCACCTTTTTAACGTGGTAATTCTTCTTGATTCACCCCGTATATATATTAAGTTTCCGCCTAGACCGGCCCAAACCATGTGTCAAAACATATGTATAGGGTAGTAGGCCGATCCCTGGAGAACATCGTAGCATGTCATTTGAATCCCTCGGTCTAAGAGCCGAATTACTACTTGCTGTATCCGAAAAAGGCTATAGCGAACCCACTCCCATACAGCAACAAGCTATTCCCCCTATTCTGGAAGGCCGCGACATCATGGGTGGCGCGCAAACAGGTACAGGTAAAACCGCCGGTTTCACCCTGCCGCTATTAGATAGATTAATGTCATCTGCAAAAGCAGAGAATGGCCGCCGCCCTATCCGCGCGCTGGTGCTTACCCCAACCCGGGAACTGGCCGCACAGGTTCACGAAAGCGTGCAGACCTATGGCAGGCATCTGCCTTTGAAATCCACCGTAGTTTTTGGTGGCGTCAGTATCAACCCACAAAAGCAGAAACTCATTAAGGGCGTCGACATTCTAGTCGCCACCCCGGGACGATTACTGGATCACGTCGGCCAGAGATCGGTCGACCTTTCAAAAATCGATATCCTGGTACTCGACGAAGCTGACCGTATGCTCGACATGGGTTTTATTCGTGACATCCGCAAGGTTCTCGCCCTGTTACCCAAACAAAGACAGACATTATTATTCTCAGCCACCTTCTCGAATGAGATAAAAAAACTAGCCAATGACTTGTTAAAGTCGCCAGCACTGGTTGAAGTCGCACGAGAAAACACCACCGCAGAAAGTGTTACGCAGGTGGTTCATCCGGTAGACAAAAATCGTAAACGTGAACTGCTTTCCACCCTGATTGGTTCGAACAACTGGAAACAGGTACTGGTCTTCAACCGTACCAAGCATGGTGCTAACCGTCTTGCTGAACAGCTGAATACCGATGGCATCACTTCGGCTGCGATTCATGGCAACAAGAGTCAGGGCGCGCGTACCAAGGCACTGGCTGATTTTAAAGCAGGCAAAGTGCGTGTACTGGTTGCAACAGATATTGCCGCACGCGGAATCGATATTGACCAGCTACCACATGTAGTGAACTATGAATTACCCAACGTCGCGGAAGATTATGTACATCGCATTGGTCGCACGGGTCGTGCAGGCAATGAAGGTGAAGCCATGTCTCTGGTATGTGTCGATGAATTGAAGTTGCTTAAGGATATCGAACGCCTCATAAAACGTGAGATTCCCAAGGTAACGTTTGAGGGTTATGAACCCGATCCTTCAATTAAAGCAGAACCCATTAACAAGGGACGTGGCAAACAGCCACAGGCTGCAAGAAATTCTGCTAAAAACAAACCGGCATCAGCCTGGAATAACCAGAACCGATCCAAACGTAACGCAGGACAAAGTCACCAAAGAGGACGTTAAATCATGCAGGAAGGCGATAGCACCATTACTAGTACTAGTACCAGCAACAAAATTAAATACGCTGTGGTCACGGTCGAAAAGACCACGACCCCTGAGGGCTTGCCAGGTGATAACTGGCATCGCTATGTGATTGGACAAGGCACTTCAAAAATTGAGGGCATAAAACCCGGTACGCTGAAGGCCGTTACTGAACATGCCGAAGCCGTTGCCGAAGATCTTAATTCACGGACGGGTAAAGGTGGTTCAACCTATGCCCCCCGTAAGAAGACCTAAGCATTTCTATCCATTAAAGGGCCTTGCGCCCTTTAATGCTTTTTAACACCGCCATTGTGATAAAAATGGACAAAGCAAAAAAAGTGACAAAGATTGCTATTTTTGTCGATGTGCAAAACATTTATTACACCACACGCGACGCCTATGGTCGCCAGTTTAATTACCGAAAACTCTGGCAAAAAATAAGTTCGCAAGGCGAGATTATATCTGCCACCGCGTATGCCATTCATCGTGGTGACGACAAACAACTCAAATTTCAGAATGCCCTCAAACATATTGGCTTCAACGTAAAACTCAAACCCTATATTCAGCGTAGTGACGGCTCCGCCAAAGGTGACTGGGACGTGGGTATTGCCATTGATGTAATGCAAGCCGCAAAAGATGTGGATACCGTGGTATTACTATCGGGTGATGGCGACTTCGATCTGTTACTGGAAAAAATCAAAAAAGAGTATGCCGTCAATACTGAAGTCTATGGCGTGCCCGCACTCACTGCCAATTCACTGATAGATGCCGCCAGCATCTACCATCGTATTGAAAAAGATTTATTACTATAAACCTCATACATTATGTTGGCCGATTTAAGGCTAGTTATTAATTTGTTATCAACACGCGCTATAATTCCACCACAGCAAATAACACGGTGTTCCCATGAAACTACTAATACGCAATCTCGCCCGCACCACCACAGAAGCAGAGCTTAAGGCGATGTTCGAGGCCCACGGCACCGTGCAGTCCTGCACCCTGGTAATGGACAAAAAAACTGGCAGCTCCAAGGGCTTTGGCTTTATCGAAATGCCCAAGCCGGGTGAGGCCAAGGCGGCAGTGAAGAACCTAAATGGTAAAGAGGTAGCCGGTAGTAAGATCCGCGTTAAAAAGGCCGAGTCGAAGCAAGATTCAGATAATAGTCCTGGCACCGAATCAGATGAATAAATCAACCTGCCAGGATCCGCTACACAGCATCACAGTGAAGTAAGTGCCCTCCATCCCCTTCTTTAAGGGGACAAATCACACTCTTTATTCGCTTTTACTAAAACACACGCCTGGCGAACCAGATGATATGCCGCGCGCCCTTCTTTCCATGTGAACGCACGCGCACCTCCTCCACCTCGAACCCCACCTTTCGCAGCCGCTGCAAAAAATCTTGAGCCGGACCGGCTGACCACACCGCCAACACACCCTGAGGACGCAGCGCCGCATAGGCCGCATTCAGCCCGTCCATGTTATAAAGCCAATCGTTCTTCTTGCGCGTGAGACCCTCAGGGCCGTTATCCACATCCAGCAAAATCGCATCATAAGCTTGCTGCCCGGCCTTTATAATGCGGGCGACATCGCCTTCGTGCACAATCACCCGCGGATCCTTAAGTGGATAACCAGCATGCTCACCAAGCGGCCCCCTGTTCCATGCCACCACAGCCGGTACTAATTCAGCCACCTCCACCTGCGCCTGGTCACCAACATGTCGCAGCGCCGCCGCCAGGGTGAACCCCATGCCCATGCCACCGATGAGCAGTCGCGGATGTAAGCCATCCAGCAACCGGGCACAGGTAAGCTCCGCAAGCGCATCTTCGGAGCCATGCACTCGGCTGTTCATAAGTTCGCCACGACCGACAACTTTGATCGAGAATTCATCGCCGCGCTGGTATAGCTGCAGCTCGCCACCGTTGCCGGGCACTTGTGCGCTATCGAGTAAAACCCAGGGCGTCATAAACGTTTCAATCTGTTGACTGCAGGCTCTGCAAATACAAGGCCTCCACTTTCTCTCTGGCCCAAGGGGTTTTGCGCAGAAACTTCAGGCTGGATTTGATGCTCGGCTCATGAGTAAAACATTTGATGTTAATGGTTCGCCCCAATTCCTCCCAACCATAGCGATCCACCAAGTGAGTAAGGATCATCTGCAAGGTCACACCATGTAGCGGATTATTGCGCTGGGAATCGTTCATGCTACCACCTGACACGTTATATTCATTTCTTGTCTTCCAGCATGGATTTAAGATCGGCAAACGGATTAAACGTAGAAGTTGCGCTGTTACCGCTGCCAGTGGAAGTATTGCCCTGCTGCGCCTCCAGCTGCCGCTGGTGTTCGTTGTCATGACAATACATACACAACAATTCCCAGTTACTGCCATCGGCAGGATTGTTGTCATGATTGTGGTCACGGTGATGCACCGTCAACTCCCGCAGATTTTTTCCAGCAAACTCGCGGGCACAGCGACCGCAAATATGCGGATACATCTTCAGCGCCTGTTCGCGGTAGCCTTGATCGCGTAGATCGCTGGCGCGCCGCGCGTCGGTCACCACCTTATTCAACTTATCATTATCCGGTTTCACCATACTGGCCTCCACACCGCTGGTTATTTAACACTAACGCCGAGTTTTTTTATTCTTTCATGAGCACTCTGGTCATTGCCAGACGAAACGCAAAAAAATATTCTTCTTAGTTCAGGGAACCAAACTCTGTGCTCTATACTCAATAACACATATTACCTTAAAAGGAGTAAACATCCATGAAACACCTAACAACCGCACTATTACTAACTGCCTTAGCCGGTGGTGGCCTAGGTGTGATGATGCCAGTCATGGCCGCTGAGCAAGGCCAACAAGGCATGCGTATGATGCATGATAAAGGATACGGGAGGCACCATCGAGATGGCTGGAAGTCCACCTTGACCGAAGAACAAACGAAACAAGTTGGCAAACTGAAACTCGACTACAAAAAGAAAGTGTATCCCATCAAGGCCAAAATCAAGCAAGCCAAGGTCGAACTGGCCCTGTTGATTACCGCTAACAAACCCAACCAAAAAGCCATTGATAGCAAAATCGACGAGATCATGAAACTTAAGGCCACAAAAATGCGCCTCAAGGCTGCGCACAAGATCGGAGTACGTAAAGTGTTAAACGAAGAACAACGCGTACAGTTTGATATGAAGATGCTGAAGAAGGCTTACCATGGTAAAAAGGGCTATCATCGCGGCCATCACTGAATAGTTAGAGTAAAAAAAGGCTGGTGCAAACCGGCCTTTTTTTCATAATTCAATACCATTTATTCTTCAACAAAGGACACGTTTGTGGTGTCTGACCAATGGTACAAACTAATTAGAAATTAATCCCTCCGTCCCCATTTACTATGTATCAGTAGGGCGATGACGGCGCCGACAACGGCATAGGCCATATCCTTTTGCGTATCCCATTCGTCTCCCTGGGTGACAAGCTGCAAACAATCCGGTTCCTTGCAGAAAAGCACCATGCCGATCCACTCCAGGACTTCGTACCAGGCACCAATGCTGCTGATGAACAGGAAGGCGATCAGGTAACATAATTTCCGGGGATAACCCTGATGATAAAAGATCTCAAAATACGGTATAAACACCAGCAGACCGAAGAGAAAATGAATGACCTGGTCGTAATAGTTCCGTTCCAGGCCTAACCAATCTGAGAACCAGATAAAATAGGCCATCTTTTCATAGGTTAAGTGTGCGCCAAAAAGATGCAAAATGGCAAAAAGGACCAAACAGAAGAAGGC
>Ga0224514_10000531_pt1 | contig 10877 bp, 10 predicted proteins | sample SF_May12_sed_USG_3_FD_169107 | JGI IMG/M metagenome (GOLD analysis project Ga0224514, IMG submission 169107) | Sediment microbial communities from San Francisco Bay, California, United States - SF_May12_sed_USGS_24 | ecosystem: Environmental > Aquatic > Marine > Sediment | place: USA...
ACCTAATTCACACATGTATCGGCACATGCGGCAGGGTGCCTGGCTGACTGTATGCACACAAATGCAGTCATTCGGGTTGTCGTCATGGGATGCATGGAAGACTAACCCTGAATATTGGAGAATTTTGAAAATGACAGATGTCACTATGCGCCAGATGCTTGAAGCCGGCGTGCATTTTGGTCACCAGACCCGTTACTGGAACCCGAAGATGGCCCCCTATATCTTCGGAGAGCGCGGCAAGATCCACATTATCAACCTTGAAAAAACCATGCCTCTGTTTACAGATGCCATGAACTATGTTGGCAGTATGGTTGCTAACGGCGGCACGGTACTGTTCGTTGGCACCAAGCGTTCAGCGCAGGCTGCAATCAAGGAAAATGCAGAGCGTTGCGGAATGCCGTATGTCAATCACCGCTGGCTTGGCGGCATGTTGACAAACTACAAGACAGTGCGCGCTTCCATCAAGCGCCTGAAAGATCTCGAGACAATGTCTGGAGACGGTTCATTCGACAAAATCAGCAAAAAAGAAGGGCTGATGCTGAGTCGTGAGCTTGAGAAGCTGGAGCGCAGTCTTGGTGGAATCAAGAACATGCGTGGCATTCCCGATGCCATGTTTATTGTCGACGTGGGCCACGAAAAGATCGCTATCAGCGAAGCCAGAAAACTGGGTATCCCGGTGATTGGTGTTGTTGATACCAATAACTCTCTGGATGGCGTTGATTATGTAATTCCTGGCAATGATGACGCGATTCGTGCGATCAAGCTGTTTGTCGAGGCTGCTGCTGCTGCAGTAGATACCGGCAAGTTGAGTGTCGCGCATGCCGTTGCCGATTCCACGGATGAATTTATCGAGCTTGATGGCAATGATGCTGCCAAGCCGGCCAGGAAGAAGCCTAAAAAGACGGCAAAGAAGGTATCTCTGAAGAAGGCAGAATCCGAGCCGGCTGAAACCGGGGAAACCGCTGCTGAAGCTGAACCGGCAGACAAGACTGAAGCCGCTGATGCCGGGACTGAAGCTGCAGCCAGGACTGAAGCCGGGGAAGATTAAGCCTGCCCGGCAGGTTTTTATCAGTACGTGGAAAGAATCTAGAGGATATGTGATATGGCAATTACTGCTGCGCTGGTAAAAGAACTGCGCGAACGTACCGGCTCCGGAATGATGGAGTGCAAGAAAGCACTGGTAGATGCAGATGGTAATATGGAAACGGCTATTGAGGCGTTGCGTAAAACCGGCCTGGCGAAAGCCGACAAGAAGGCAAGCCGTGTTGCTGCAGAGGGTCTGGTGGTCATCGAGATTAGCAGTGACAGCAAGACAGCTGCCATTGCAGAGGTTAATTGTGAAACTGATTTCGTTGCCAAGAAAGACGATTTTCAGGACTTCGCAAGCGCGATTGCCAGGCGGGTCCTGGCTGACAATCCGGCTGATCTGGATGCACTGATGGCGTTGCCGCTTAATGATGGAAACAGCGATACCGTAGAGGATGTACGCAAGGCACTGATCGCCAGCATTGGCGAGAATATCTCGGTGCGACGTTTTATCCGTATTGAAAGCGATAATGCCCTTGCCAGCTATCGCCACGGCGTGCGTATCGGCGTGCTGGTGGAACTGGCCGGTGGTGACGATGTGCTGGGCAAGGATCTGGCGATGCATATCGCGGCCCATGACCCGCGTCCGGTTTGCGTTTCCGAAGAGCAGGTGCCTGAAGATATGGTGGCTGCAGAGCGTAATATCTTCACCGCCCAGGCACGGGAAAGCGGCAAACCTGATGACATTATCGAAAAGATGATCAGTGGCCGGATTCGCAAGTACCTCGCCGAGATTACTTTGCTGGGACAGTCTTTCGTCAAGGACCCCGATCAGACCGTTGGCAAGTTACTGAAACAGGCAGACGCCAGCGTGCTACGCTTCGAGCGCGTTGAACTGGGTGAGGGCATTGAAAAGAAAGCAGAGAACTTTGCAGACGAGGTGATGGCTCAGGTCAAGGGTGGTTGAATCATCAGTCTTGCAGTACACACAAACGGGGTCGATATTCGACCCCGTTTTTTTATGGCAATCCCCGGGAAAACATACGACAATGGCAGGGCTGGAAATTCTGGCGATAAAAATTATAACATATTGAATGCAAAGGATATTGAATGTTATATAAACGGGTATTGCTAAAGCTCAGTGGCGAAGCGCTGATGGGGCAGGGGACTCACGGAATTGATCCGGCAGTGGCGCTGCGCCTGGCCGATGAAATACATGCAGTTGCCAGTCAGGGAACACAGCTGGGACTGGTCATCGGTGGTGGCAACCTGCTGCGTGGCGCCGGTCTGGCAGCGCAGGGCATGAACCGGGTCAGTGGTGATCACATGGGGATGCTGGCAACGGTCATGAATGCACTTGCCATGCAGGATGCCATTGAGAAAACAGGAACCGACTGTCGCGTGATGTCGGCGCTGACTATCGACCAGGTTTGTGAGCCTTATTCAACCCGGCAGGCAGTCCGGCATCTTCAACAGGGGCGGGTAGTCATTTTTGCCGCAGGTACCGGTAATCCGTTTTTTACCACTGACTCTGCCGCGAGTTTGCGAGCCATCGAAATTGGTGCGGATATTATGCTCAAGGCAACCAAGGTTGATGGTGTATACACAGCTGACCCGATGACCAGTCCGGATGCCACACTGTACAAGCGCATCAGCTATGACGAGGCGCTGGCACAAAAACTCGGTGTCATGGACGCAACGGCGCTGGTACTCTGCAGTGAACACAACATGCCGTTGCGCGTTTTCAATATGTTCGAAGCCGGCCAGCTTGGCCGGATTATCGACGGGCAGGATATCGGAACGCTGGTACAGCAGGAGAAGCAGGAATGATTGACGAGATATTGCAGGATGCCGGTGTGCGCATGGACAAGACTATTGAGGCATTCAGGCTAACGCTTGGAAAGGTACGTACCGGTCGGGCACATCCGAGTCTGCTGGATCATCTGGTGGTTGATTATTACGGCTCCGATGTGCCGATCTCGCAGGTGGCAAATATTGGAATCGAAGATGCGCGAACCCTGACGGTAACACCATGGGAAAAGACCATGGTGCAGGCCATCGAGAAGGCTATTTTGAAATCCGATCTGGGGCTTAATCCGTCAACGGCAGGAACCGTCATGCGCATTCCCATGCCGCCACTGACAGAAGAAACACGCCGTGAGCTGGTAAAGGTTGTGCGTCATGATGGTGAGGCGGCAAAGGTTGCTATTCGTAACATCAGGCGCGATGCGAATAGTGATTTCAAGGATTTGTTGAAGGAGAAGGAAATCTCCGAGGACGAAGAACGCAAGGCGCAGGATGCGATACAGAAATTGACGGATGCCCATGTTGCCGAGGTGGACAAGATCCTTGCCACCAAGGAAACTGAATTGATGGAAATCTAGCCGGCCGGACACGATGACTACCGGGCACAGGGGCACAACGGGTTCATTTGATGGCAGAAGACAGTAATCAGGGCAGTTTGCCGCGCCACATTGCCATTATCATGGATGGTAACGGCCGCTGGGCACGTGCGCGTCTGTTGCCGCGCTACATGGGCCACCGTGAGGGTGTGAAGTCGGTGCGCCGCGTGGTAGAGGCCTGTCTTGACAAGAATATTCAGGCACTGACGCTGTTTGCTTTCAGCAGCGAGAACTGGCGGCGGCCGAGTGGTGAGGTCAGCCTGATCATGGACCTGTTCGTACATGCCCTTAAAAAGGAAGTGGTGGCACTGAATCGCAACGGTGTCAGGCTGCGCTTTATCGGTGACCGCACGGCCTTCTCGGAAAATCTGCGCGCGTTAATTGCCGCTGCAGAAGAAGACACCCGTGATAATTCAGGTCTGGACCTGGTGATCGCGGCGAATTACGGCGGTCAGTGGGACATTACCCGGGCGGTTCAGAATCTCGCGCCGCGTCTGGCTGACGGTACACTGCAGCCGCAGGAAATTACCCCCGATATGCTGGCGGCCGAAGTGTGTCTGTCGGACCTGCCACCCCCGGATTTGTTTATCCGCACCGGTGGTGAGCAGCGCATCAGTAACTTCCTGCTGTGGCAACTGGCCTATACCGAGCTGTATTTTACCGACACACTGTGGCCGGCCTTTGACGGACAAAAACTTGATGATGCGCTGTCCTGGTATGCCAATCGCCAGCGACGCTTTGGGCGCACCGGTGAACAGGTGGAGCAGCAAAAAGGTGCTTAAGGCGCGGCTGCTATCTGCTGCCATTATGGTGCCCCTGGTTGTCTGTGGCGTACTGTTTCTGTCCACGCCTGTGTTTACAGCGATACTGGCTGCCATAATGCTGCTGGCTGCGTGGGAATGGAGCCATCTGGTTCCTGTTGCGCAAATTTTTCAGCGTATTGCTTATGTCGTGGTGATGGCGGCCCTGATGTGGATGCTCTGGCAAACAGGTTTGTCGCAGCTGCTTTTCCCGTTGCTGCTGCTGGCGATGATCTGGTGGTTATGCGCCTTGTTCTGGCTGTCACGCCCGCAGTTTTTCGCAGTACTCTCCCCGCTAACGGTCAATATCAAGCTGCTTGCCGGCGCACTGGTGCTGCTGCCGGCATGGGCCTCACTGGTGACCTTGCATGCCAGTGGTGAGCGTGGTCCGGTGTTGACGCTGATGATGATGGTGCTGGTGTGGCTGGCGGACAGTGGTGCCTATTTTGCAGGTCGTCAGTGGGGTAAAACAAAACTCGCCCCGGCAATCAGTCCGGGGAAAACCTGGGAAGGTGTCTACGGTGGTTTGTTTTCCAGTCTGGTATTTGCCGGCATTGCCGGCATGCTCTTCAGTGAGTCGGTCAAATGGACCTTGATGTTTATGCTGGTAGCCGGCATTGCCGTGCTGTTTTCAGTGGTTGGTGATCTGCTGGAAAGTTTGATGAAGCGCCACAGCGGTATCAAGGACAGCGGTCATATTATTCCCGGTCACGGCGGAATCTTCGACCGTATTGACGGCCTGGTTGCGGCGGCACCTGTATTTCTCGCCGGTTATCTGTGGCTGGGTCTGTAATGACGACGGCTAAACCTGTTGGCGTCTGCTTGCTCGGGTCGACCGGTTCGATTGGTCTGAGTACGCTGGATGTAATTGCGCGCCATCCGCGACGCTTCCGGGTTATTGCGCTGACGGCAAACAGCAGCGTCGACAAGCTGGTTGCACAGTGTGTGCAATTTCAACCCCAATATGCCGTGATGGCAGATGCCGATGCTGCTAATCAGCTGGCGGTACTGTTGAAGCAATCAGCCCCTGATGTACAGGTGTTGTCGGGTACGGACGGACTGCTGACGGTAGCGGGTCACGAGGCAGTGGATTTTGTAATGGCAGCGATCGTCGGAGCTGCCGGGCTGTTGCCTTCACTGGAAGCGGCACGTACCGGCAAACGCGTGATGCTGGCAAACAAGGAAGCGCTGGTTATGTCCGGTGCGCTGTTTATGCAGGCGGTGCGTGACAGCCGCGCCACCCTGTTGCCGGTTGACAGTGAACACAATGCCATTTTGCAGTGCCTGCCGGATAATTACGTGGCCGGTGCAGCACCGGTCGGGGTGCGCAATATTATGCTGACGGCGTCAGGTGGCCCGTTCAGGAACTTGCCGGTCAGCCAGCTGTCTGCAGTGACACCTGAACAGGCCTGTGCGCACCCGACCTGGGACATGGGCCGTAAAATTTCAGTTGATTCTGCCACCATGATGAACAAGGGCCTTGAGGTGATCGAGGCAGGCTGGTTATTTGGTTTGCCGATGGAAAATATAAATGTGGTATTGCATCGGCAATCGCTGGTGCATTCACTGGTTGAATATAATGATGGTTCGGTGCTGGCGCAGATGGGTAATCCGGATATGCGCATTCCCATCAGTCATGCGCTGGGATGGCCCGAGCGTATCGAATCCGGGGCCCGGCGACTTGATCTGATGGCGGTTGAAAACCTGCAATTCGAAGCCCCTGACAAGGCGCACTATCCCTGTCTGGAGCTGGCAACAACCGCCTGGCGCAGTGGTGGCACCGCGCCGGCTATTCTGAATGCAGCCAATGAAGTGGCGGTACAGGCATTCCTGGATGAGCGAATTGCGTTCACGGCGATTGCGCAGGTTGTTGAGCAGGCGCTGGAACAGTGTGCGCTACACGTTGCAGACAGGCTCGATACCATCCTGGCAGATGATGCGCATGCACGTGCTGTTGCAAATGAATATATCGATTCCGGCAAGGTGAGGGTGGCGCAATGAGCGGCCTGTTGTTTTCGCTGGCCGCATTTATTGTAGCCATCGGAGTGCTTGTCACCGTCCATGAATACGGACATTTCTGGGTTGCGCGTCGCCTGGGTGTCAAGGTATTGCGGTTTTCAATCGGTTTCGGCAAACCCTTGTGGAAGCGTAACTTTGGCAAGGACAACACCGAGCTGGTGATAGCTGCACTGCCACTGGGCGGTTATGTGAAGATGCTGGATGAGCGTGAAGGTGAGGTGGATCCTTCAGAACTTTCACGTGCTTTTAATCGCCAGTCGGTGAAAACACGTATTGCGGTCGTGGTGGCGGGGCCGGCATTCAATTTTCTGTTTGCAATTCTTGTTTACTGGGCCATGTTCGTTACCGGTATGCCCGGTCTGAAGCCGATTGTCGGCGATGTGGCCCCGGCTTCCTATGCTGCTGACGCAGGTATTCTGTCAGGTGATGAAATTATCAGTGTCGAGGGTCGGCCAACCCTGACCTGGGAATCAACGGTGCTTGCCCTGCTGGATGCCGGTCTGGACGGGCTGGATACTGTTGCCGTTACGGTACGTGATGCTGGAGGTCAGGAGCGGAATTTGCAGGTACGCTTTGAAACCCCGGATGAGTTGTTAAAGAAAGGCGGGGTGCTGGAAAACTTTGGCCTGACGCCCTGGCAGCCGCCGGCTGTGATTGAGTCGCTGGTTGACGGCGGAGCCGGAGCACGTGCGGGCATTTTGCCAGGCGACCATATCGTGCTGGCTGACGGCGTGGCGATCAACAGTTGGGCACAGTGGGTGGATTATGTGCGCGAGCGGCCGTTGCAGGATATTGTCATCCAGGTACGCCGCGAAGGCGAGTTGTTCGAACTCTCCTTGAGGCCGGACAGTGTCGCCGAGAATGGCTCGGAAATAGGACGTATTGGCGCCTATGTTCAACTTCCGGATAAGGAACAGCGTGCTACAATGCGCGTCGTTGTTCGCTACGGGCTGCTCGAGGCTGTGCCGGAGGCACTGGGCAGAACCTGGGAAGTCACGACGCTGACGTTCCGAACGCTCTGGAAAATGCTCAGCGGCAAGGCCTCGGTCGAGAACCTGAGTGGTCCGATTACCATTGCGCAGTATGCAGGGCAGTCTGCCGCAATTGGCCTGGCTTCTTTCCTCAGTTTTCTGGGGATTGTCAGTGTCAGCCTGGGGGTGCTGAACCTGTTGCCGGTGCCGGTGCTGGATGGTGGCCATTTGCTGTTCTACCTGGTGGAACTGGTTAAAGGCAGTCCGGTAACCGATGCGGTACAGCTTGCCGGGCAAAAAATTGGAATTGCACTGCTGCTGGCACTGATGTCACTGGCTTTTTATAACGATCTGCTACGTTTGCTTGATTGAGTCGAGAAATGCATTTGCAGCTGAAACGCATATTTTTCCCGGTCCGGATTTTTCTGTTATACCTGCTACTCAGCGGGGTAGCGCACGCCTTTGAGCCGTTTACGGTACTGGATATACGCGTGGAAGGACTGCAGCGTATTTCTGCCGGTACGGTGTTTAATTATCTGCCAATCAAGGTTGGCCAGACGGTCGATTCCCGGGCTAGCGTCAATGCCATCAAGGCTCTTTTCAAGAGTGGCTTTTTTAATGATGTTTCACTCGAGAGAGATGGTTCGGTGCTGGTTGTCTTTGTCAGGGAGCGTGCCGCTATCAGCAGTATTGCTATTGAAGGCAACAAGGATCTCGACAGTGAGGAACTGCTGGAAGGGCTTAAGGAGATCGGCCTGGCGGAAGGTCGTGTATTCGATCGATCCCTGCTGGAGAAGGTTGAGCAGGAACTGCGTCGGCAGTACTTCAGCCGGGGTAAATATGCTGTCAAGATAGACACAACGGTAACGCCGCTGGATCGCAATCGCGTCGGTATCCTGATAAACGTGTCCGAGGGCCGCGCCGCGCGTATCAAGCAGATCAATATCATCGGCAACCACCAGTATCCCGACAAGGATTTGCTGGACGAATTTTCCCTGACAACGCCAAGTTTTTTCTCGACATTTACCAAGAGTGACCAGTATTCCAAGCAGGGGCTTTCTGCTGACCTGGAAACCATGCGCACTTTCTATCTGGACCGGGGCTATCTGAAGTTCAACATCAATTCTACCCAGGTATCTATCACGCCGGACAAGAAGGATATCTATATCACCATCAATGTCACCGAAGGCAGCCAGTACAAGATCAGGGAAGTGACGCTAAATGGTGACCTGGTGGTGCCAGCCGAGGAATTGTTCCCGCTGATAAAGATAAATCCGGGTGATGTGTTCTCGCGCAAGCAGGTGACCCAGTCAGTTGACAAGATCAGTTCGTTGCTGGGCAACCAGGGTTATGCCTTTGCCAACGTTAATACCACGCCGGAAATGGATGACGAGGCAAATGAAGTCAACCTGGGGTTTTTTGTTGACCCGGGCAAGCGGGTCTATGTGCGGCGTATTAATATTTCCGGCAATGTCGGTACTCGCGATGAGGTGCTGCGTCGCGAATCACGCCAGATGGAAGGTGGCTGGTATTCGACCGAGCAGGTAGAGCGTACCCGTACCCGTATAGATCGACTTGGCTTCTTTGAAGACGTCAATGTCGAGACGCCGACTGTTCCCGGCACCACTGACCAGCTGGATGTTAATTATTCGGTCACGGAGACATCCTCGGGCAGTATCACAGCGGGTGCCGGTTTCTCGCAGACTTCCGGTGTGCTGTTCAATGCCAGCGTGCAACAGGAGAATTTTCTTGGCTCCGGCAAACAGGTTGCCTTTACTTTCGACAATAGCGAAATCAATACTGTATACCGGTTTTCCTATACCAATCCGTTCTGGACTGTTGACGGAGTCAGTCGAGGGTTCAGCCTGGGTTACCGCAAGACTGATGCCAACGAAGCCAACCTGTCGGATTACTCAACCGATACGCGTAATGCGTCTATAAATTTCGGTATTCCAATCAATGAGTATGACACCATTCGGTTCAGTACCGGTTATCAGGGACTGGATCTGAAGGCCAATTCCAGCTCACCCTTGCAGGTCACCGACTTTATTGATGAGCATGGTGACAGTTTTGATGACCTGGTGTTGACCGGAAGCTGGAGTCACGACTCCCGTAACCGCATACTGTTTACTGATACCGGTGGACTGCAGCGTGTGTCACTTGAAACGACCACGCCCGGTTCCGGGCTGGAATACTACAAGCTCACTTACGTGCAGCAGCGTTTTTTCCCGCTAACCCGTGAACTGACACTGGGGCTGAAAGGTAACCTTGGCTACGGTGACGGCTTCGGCGATTATGAACAGTTACCGTTTTTTGAAAACTTCTTTGCCGGTGGCGTGCGTTCGGTGCGTGGCTTTGAGGATAATACCCTCGGCCCGAGAGATTCTGACGGTGACCCGATAGGCGGATCATTTCTCGTGGTATTTAATGCCGAGGTGATTTTCCCGATCCCGTTTGTCGAGGAGGCCAAGGGTGTACGGCTGAGTGCCTTTTTTGATATCGGCAATGTCTATGAGGATTATAATAGTTTCGATGCCGGTGATTTGAGGTACTCTGTCGGTCTGGCCGGCTTGTGGTTATCACCGCTGGGGCCGATTTCAGCAAGTTTAGGCTTCCCCCTGAATGCTGAAAGCGATGATGATGAACAGAGTTTTCAGTTTACTGTAGGTACATTTTTCTGATTAATGTGGAAAATTCCGGAGAACTTCTTATGAAAAGAACAGCTGCAACAATTTTATTAACCGGCATGATGGCAATGCTGACCCTGTCTTCCAGTGCCGTGCTGGCCGAGATCAAAATCGGCTTTGTAGATACCGTCAAGTTGCTGGAGGATGCGCCGCAGGCCAAGTCGGCGCAGAGCAAGATCGAGTCCGAATTTGCTCCCCGTGAAAAAGAACTGGTTGCCATGCAGCGTGAAATCAAAAAACTGGAAGACGACCTGTCGCGTGACGGCGCAGTGTTGAGTGAGTCGGAACGCACCAAGCTGGAGAGAAATGTGCTGGCCAAGCGGCGTGATCTGAAACGCTCCCAGGACGAGTTTCGTGATGACCTGAATATCCGCCGTAATGAGGTGCTCGCCAAGTTGCAAAAAGATATGTACCAGGCAGTTGTATCGCTGGCGAAAGAACAAAAATTTGACCTTATTATGAGCCAGGGTGTTGTTTATTCGAGTGACAAGGTTGATATCACCGATAGCGTACTCAAGAAGCTCAAGAAATAATTAGCGGGTAATTATCCCGACTGGACTGTTGCGGGGCAAACTGTATGTCGCTGACACTGGGTGAACTTGCCGTGCAAATCAGGGGTGATTTGCAACAGGGTGACCCGGACTGCCGTATCGGTGCGGTTGCCACCCTGCAGAATGCGCAGCCGGGTGATATCAGTTTTCTTGCCAACCCGGGTTACAAGAAATACCTGCAGGCGACCCGGGCATCGGCTGTGATTCTGAAGCAGGCTGACGCGGCTGATTGCCCGACAGCGGTCATTGTTTCATCAAATCCCTATGCAAGTTATGCGCGTGCGGCAGCCTTGATTGTGCCGGCTGTACCTGCCCGGCAGGGCGTACACCCGACAGCTGTGCTGGATGCTGACTGTGCTGTTGATGAGAAGGCCTGGATTGGACCAAACTGCATTGTTGAAAAAGGTGCGGCCGTGCATGC
>Ga0224514_10000533_pt1 | contig 10838 bp, 15 predicted proteins | sample SF_May12_sed_USG_3_FD_169107 | JGI IMG/M metagenome (GOLD analysis project Ga0224514, IMG submission 169107) | Sediment microbial communities from San Francisco Bay, California, United States - SF_May12_sed_USGS_24 | ecosystem: Environmental > Aquatic > Marine > Sediment | place: USA...
AAAACTTTACCCGGGTAACGCTTTATAATTCTCTTGCCTTTATCCTTGGTTTTACGATCATCTTTGTCGCCCTTGGGGCATCTTCATCTTATATCGGTTCCATTCTTCGGGATTACCAGGAACTGATCATGAGAATTGGAGGTTTGCTCGTCATATTTTTCGGCCTTTTTATCATGGGTTTTATAAAATTTGACTTTATCAACAGGGAAAAGAAGTTTCATCTTCAGGAAAAACCGGCCGGATATCTTGGCTCTGTTTTTGTCGGTATTGTATTTGCCGCCGGCTGGACGCCCTGTATCGGTCCCATGCTTGGCTCTATTCTCTCTCTCGCCACATCGGAAGGCTCCGTTCTCTTCGGTATCCAGCTCCTTTTTGTCTATTCAATCGGTCTGGGGCTTCCTTTTCTGATAACTTCGCTGGCGCTGAACACCTTCCTTCATCATCTTCCGAAAGTGACGAGGCATATGAAGGTAGTTACCACCCTGAGCGGTCTCATCCTCATCTGTGTTGGATTGCTCCTCGTAACGGACAGGTTTACCGAACTGACCAACTTTTTCCAGTCCATAGGGCTGGGCTGGGATATCGATATCAGCAAACTCTAATCTCAATTTGGAGTCCAGGAAGTGACTTTCAGGGAAATCTGGAGAGGAATAATGACCCCTGCAGACAGGGTGCTTGTAATTATTCTCCTGGTCCTTAGTCTGCTAAGTTATGCCATAATCGTTTCACTTTTCCCGGCAGATATTCCAAAGACGGCAGTTATAGAAATTAATGGAAAGGAAGTAAAGCGCTTTTCCCTCAATAGGCAGATACCTCCCCGGCGGGTACCTCTGCACATAGACCGGGGGGAAGCCGTGTTTGAAGTTTCTGACGGTAGAATACGCATATTGCCTATGCCTGATAAAATCTGCTCCAAACATATCTGTTCAAAAAAGGGATGGATAGAAAAACCCTGGGATATGATCGTCTGTATGCCGAACAAGATTGTTGTCAGGATTATAGGCGAAAAAGATAAGGGGGACATTGATCTTATTACCAGGTAAGCTATACTAAAGGGAAGCGTTAATTATTCCCGCCCGGAATTATGAGGGCTTCTTTTTATGCAATAACCTAATGAGGAGAGGGGATGAGAAGAAATGTGGGAAATTCCGTCATAGAACTTGTTGAAGGGGACATTACCCGGGAAGAGACCGATGCCATTATAAATGCCGCCAACAGTTCGCTCCTCGGTGGCGGTGGTGTTGACGGGGCCATTCACAGGGCAGGTGGACCGGCCATTCTTGAAGAGTGCAGAAAGCTTGGCGGCTGTCCTCCGGGAGAGGCAAAAATAACAACGGCCGGTAAACTCAAGGCAAAGCACGTTATACATACGGTGGGTCCCATCTTCAGGGGAGGAAATGCCGGTGAAGAGCAAGTCCTTTCCAATGCCTACCGCAATTGCCTGATAGCAGCTTCTCAAGAGGGACTGAAAAGCCTCTCCTTTCCCTCCATCAGTACCGGCGCCTACGGTTATCCTGTTGAAAAAGCGGCATTAACCGCACTCTCTACAATAAAGGACTTTCTAATTCATGATTCCTCCATAGAGCTTGTCCGGTTTGTGCTCTTCGGGACTGGTGATTATAATATTTACCAAAGGGTTCTGGAAGACCTTCTCTAGTTTTTATTAGTCTTCATTCAGCCTTGCATTTATAGGCTTTTAGGGGAGCAATCGCTTGACTTAATTCCCTCTAATCTATATAGTTTACCGTTAGCAATTTTTTTAGAGGAAAGGCTTTTTTTCATGTCCCAAGGAAAAAGACCCGAGCGTTTATGGACTCCCTGGAGAATGGAGTACATACTTGATGACAACAAGCCTGGAGGCTGCATTTTTTGTGACAAACCGGGGGAAGAAAAAGACAGGGATAACCTCATCCTCTTCAGGGGGGAAGAGAGCTTTGTTATTATGAATAAGTACCCCTATAATAACGGACATATCATGGTTACGCCCTATTCCCATGTCAGTGATTTAACGCTTCTTACAGGGGATGTGGCAGCCGAAATGACCCTGGAGATGCAGCGAAGCATCGGCATACTGAAGGAAGTGATGAAACCGGACGGATTCAATGTGGGCATGAATCTGGGTAAGGCGGCAGGCGCCGGGATCGACGATCATCTCCACCTTCACATTGTTCCCCGGTGGAATGGTGACACTAATTTTATGCCTGTATTGGCAGATACGAGGGTTATGCCGGAACATCTGGAAGAGACTTATATGAGATTAAAGCCTTTTTATGAAAAGGAAAGTTGAGGGAGGGATGAAATGAAATTTATCAAGAGTCTGGTTACGGCGCTGCTGTTTATGGCGGCAATCACATTTGCACTTAAAAATAATGATCCTGTATCGATTAAATATTATTTGACGGAAAAGCAGATTGAACTCCCTCTTTATCTGCTCATGTTTTTTTCCATCATTTTCGGTATTCTCATAGGCGGGCTTGAAGGGCTCTATGAAAGAGTAAGAAGCGGAAGTGTGATCAGGAAGCTCAGGAGGGAGATGGCTGCCAAGGAAAAAGAACTCACGTCCCTGAGAAATCTTCCTCTTACGGAATCCAGGGCGGTTACCGAAGAAGTTAATGTTCCTGAAGGTACGGAACTGAAAGAGGTCTGATTATATGGCGTTTTCTTCGGAAACACCCTATTTTTTCGGGATAATACTTCTTCTCATCGGTTTTCTGGCAGGTTATGCCCTGTCGGAATTTTTGTTGCGGGGAAAACAGAGGAAGGGTGATAGAGAGAAGGGAGATAATTCCGCCTATCTTAACGGGATAAATTATATCCTTTCAAATGAGCCCGACAAGGCAATTGAGGCCTTTTCCAGGGCAGTTCAAATAAACAGCGATACTATCGAGACCTACCTGGCTCTTGGCAACCTTTTCAGAAATAAGGGTGAACTCTCCAGGGCTATCCGAATTCATCAGAGTATTATCGTCAGACCCAACATTGATCGTGACATGAAACAGCAAGCCCTCCATGATCTGGGGCTTGATTTTAAAAAGGCAGGGTTTGTGGAAAGAGCCATCAACGCTTTCGAAGAAGTGGTTGCCATGGCTCCAAAGTTACTTGACGCCCATTTACACCTTCTCGACCTCTATGAAGATGTAAAAGAATGGGAAAAGGCCTATCAGGTTCAGGCAAAAATATCGAAGCTTCGTAAAAGCAGTGATAATAATGTCCTTGCCCACCACCTGGCGGAGATGGGCAAGTCTTATGTTGAAAAAGGACTGTTGCCGCAGGCGAAGAAGTCCTTTAAAAAATCGATCTCTCTTGATGGAAAGTGCATTGATGCCTATTTGCACCTGGGAGACCTCTTTTATGCTGAAAATAATTACAACAAGGCCATTGCTACCTGGAAAATGGTGATGGAAGCAGTGCCCGGTTTTACTTACCTTGCCTATCCCAGGCTCGAAGAAGCTTATTTCAAGCTAAACGAGTTCAGCAAGATTGGAGAAATTCTAAGAGAGAACTCGAAGAAAAATTATAATGATATTCATACGCATTTTGCGCTGGCAGAGCATCTGTATAAAAAGAGTTTTGTTGATGAGGCAATTAATGAATTAAAGATCGTGCTGGAACTTAATCCCTCAAACCTCAAAGCGAGACAGACGCTGGGCAGGTATATGCTTGAGCAGGAGAGAGAGGCTGAAGCTGTTGAAATCTACCAGGCTATATTTGACGACTTTCCTTTGCCCGAAAAGAATTTCCAGTGCAGTCACTGCGGATATGAATCGAAAAATCTCTCATGGCGATGTCCCAAGTGCCGTAAATGGGATAAAATCATGGAAAAACCTTACGCTGTTGTCAGGAAAAGCAGTTCAACGGCTACTTGAGATACTAAAAAAAGACCTTTCATCGAGGAGCCTGTCTGACTTGGTTTGACAAGCTCCTGGTAATGGAAAAATTCATCAGGGGATGTAAATGAAAGAGAAAACCGTATTAAGTGGAATGCGACCTACGGGGAAGCTTCACCTGGGGCACCTTCATGGTGTTCTTGAAAACTGGAAGAAACTTCAGGACGAGTATGACTGCCTTTTCTTTGTTGCCGACTGGCACTCGCTTACGTCGGAGTATGCCGATACAAAAGGCATTGAGGAGAATATTAATGAAATGATCATTGACTGGTTGAGTTTCGGCATCGATCCGGAAAATGCAACCCTCTTTGTTCAGTCCAGGGTTATGGAACATGCAGAGCTTCACCTCCTTCTTTCCATGATTACACCGCTTCCCTGGCTTGAGAGAGTTCCCACTTATAAAGAACAGATGGACAACATCAGGGACAAGGACCTGGGAACTTACGGTTTTCTCGGTTATCCCTTATTGCAATCTGCCGACATCTTGCTTTACAAGGCCGACTTTGTCCCTGTCGGTATAGACCAGGTGCCTCACGTGGAATTTACGCGGGAAGTGGCCAGGCGTTTCAATTTTCTCTACGGCAACGTTCTGCCTGAACCTCAACACCTCCTAACGCAGTATCCCAAGCTCCCGGGAACTGACGGGAGAAAAATGAGCAAGAGTTATAATAACTCGATTTATCTTTCCGATGGTGATGAGGTCATTACAAAGAAGATTAAAACGGCCATGACTGATCCGCAGAGGGTAAGAAGGACTGATCCCGGAGATCCGGAGCTTTGCCCTATTTACGCTTATCATAAAATCTACTCCAGTGACGAGCAGAAGGATTATGTCGTCAAGGGTTGCAAAAGTGCAGATATCGGTTGCATTGAGTGCAAGAAAATTCTTACCCGAAATATTCTTGAAGAACTCGCTCCCATCAGGGAAAGAAGGCAGGAGTATATGAGTAACCCTGCAAGGGTCAAAGAGATTGTTGAAGAAGGGAATAAGAAGGCAGGCGCTCTGGCAAAAAAGACCATGGAAGAGGTACGGAGGGCAGTGCGCATCTGATGGACTACCAGGTCAGGCTTGACAGTTTCGAGGGGCCTCTCGATCTTCTTCTTCATCTCATCAGGAAGCATGAGATCGATATTATGAATATCCCCATTGCTCTTATAACGGAGCAATATCTCCAGTATATTGAAATGATGAAGCTGCTTAATCTGGATCTTGCCGGTGAGTATATTCTCATGACGGCAACGCTTATGCATATAAAATCCAAAATGCTCCTTCCCCCCGTTGATGATGAAGAGTCGGATGAGGATGAGGAAGATCCGAGAGAGGAGTTGGTAAGACGCCTTCTGGAATACAAGAAGTATAAAGAAGCATCACAGGATCTTGAAGCCATGGATAGGCTCGACAGGGATAATTTCTTAAAAGGGTATATTGAAGAAATCGATAGGGCGGAAGGTAAGGAAGAGGATGCCTGTCATGATGTTTCTCTTTTCGACTTGCTGGAAGCGCTTAATGATGTTCTGAAAAGCGTAAGGACTTTCAAGTCCCATGAGGTGGAGCTTGAAAAGATTTCTGTAAAAGAGAAGATGGACGGTATTCTCGATAGCCTTAAAAAAGAAGGCGCCATAACGTTCCAGTCTCTTTTTGACACCTCTTCAACGAAAGGCGATGTGGTAGCGACCTTCCTGGCGCTCCTGGAACTGATCAAGACCAATGCTATTCGCGCCTTTCAGGGGGAAACTTTCGGCACAATCAGAATAACTTCTTCAGGAACGATACATTAGGTTTTTTGATGGAGAACAGTAGATTAAAAGGCGCTATCGAGGCACTTATCTTTGCATCGGAACACCCCATAAAGATGGAAAAACTGGTGGAACTTGCCGGCCATGAGTCAGAAGGTGAACTCGAACGGAAGGATATTCGCGCCATTATTGAAGAGATAAGAAGTGATTACGAGGCCCCTGAAAGAGGTCTTTGCCTAATGGATGTTGCCGGCGGTTACCAGTTCAGAACGAAGAAGGAATTCTCGTACCTGCTCCAGAAACTGAAAGCAAAAAGACCGCCCAGGTTTGGCCGTGCTGCAATGGAGGTGTTGGCCATCGTTGCCTATCGTCAACCCATTACAAGGGCGGAAGTCGAGGATTTAAGGGGCGTTGATTCCGGGGCTGTCGTCAGATCCCTTCTTGAAAAGAAGCTTATCAAGATCCTCGGCAAGAAAGAGGTTCCCGGCAGGCCGATGATTTATGGCACTTCCAGGGGATTCCTTGAAACCTTCGGTTTAAGAGATTTGACGCAGCTTCCTTCTTTAAAGGAATTTGTAGAGCTTGAAGAGGCAGATGAAGGTATCATCGGACTGGCCCGGGAGGAAGATGCCGGGGAAAAGGCTCCTGATGTGTAATGGGCTATCGAACCTGATGTTCATCCCTATCATTCTGCCCTTTCTTTCCTTTTCATATCCGGCCTGTCTCTGAAAAGAATTTATTCTTGAATAAAAATTCATTTTTTGAGAAAAAATTTGTATCTTCAGGCCTAAAGAAACATCATAGTAACAAAAACGACTAATATTTCAGGAGGCAGAAAATGAAAAGGAAAATATCTGAAAAAAAATATTTTATCATTATCCTGGCGCTCTTTTTTATGGGCGCCGCCACAGCAGCCTGGCCGGCCCAATATAAGGTGGACCCCACCCATTCTTTTGTCGAGTTCAGGATTCAGCACCTGGGATTCAGCTGGCTTTATGGACGCTTTAATGATGTTTCGGGAGCGTTCAGCTATGATGAATCGAAGCCGGGCAGCAGCAAATTTTCTGTAGAAATTGCAACGGACAGTGTCGATACAAACCATGCCGAGCGCGACAAACATCTCCGTGGCAAAGACTTTCTCGAAGTGAGCAAGTACCCTAAAGCCTCATTTAAAAGTAAAAGTTTTGACGGTCGAACCCTTGAGGGCGTTCTCACGCTTCATGGTGTAAGCAAGAGAATCAAAATCGATGTAAGCAAGGTTGGTGAAGGAAAGGACCCCTGGGGTGGATACCGGGTTGGATTTATCGGGAAGATTGCCTTTAAAAAGAGTGACTTTGGAATCGATTATAACCTGGGGCCTGCCGGTGAGATGATTGAGTTTGATCTCGGCATCGAAGGGATAAGGAAGTAATAAATCCACTTATGGGAACAGATGTGAGGAGGAATATATAAGGCTCTGTTAATGTTTAAAATGACAGGTAGAACATTCTGGAAATGGTTTCGCAACCTGCTGGCACTGCTCATCCTTTTTCAGATCGGGCTGGGGTGGTACATGACGGATCTCGGTTTTTATCATCGCTGGTACCATGCCGCTCCTTCACTCCATAAGTCTGTTGGTTCGCTCGTCATGTTCACGGCACTTATCAGGCTTATTTTCAGGTTTAGAGAGAACTTTCCTTCGCCCGGGCTAATAATAAAATCGCTCAGGTTTAACGTATTCGGTGCACAGCACTATCTTCTCTATACTTTTGTTCTTCTTATAACAACGACGGGCTACCTTTTTTCCACTTCAAAAGGTGACCCCATCTCATTCTTCGGTCTCATTGATCTGCCTTCACTGCTTATAACAGGGGACAGCTTTCGCAATGTTCTCGATTGGATTCATTATCTTCTTGCTTATACACTGGCCGGAGGCATTTTAGTTCATAGTGTACAGATGAAGCACAATTTTTCCAGGAAAAGAAGTTTAAAGAAATAATCTGCACTTTTTCCAATTATAGTTTTCAACAGTTTGATCCCGGATCATTGGGGCCCTTAAGCTTTTTAGGGAACCACTATAATACTGGAAAGAATAGTTTGATTATAGATATGTCGTAAACTATGATATTTAATACATATTTATGAGGGTCGCCTTTATGCTTCGGGTGAATTTAAGATTATTTGAAGACACTGTGAAAGCGACATGTTACACTATAAATTCACGTCAAGCTGCTCTTTCCAGGTCAATAAATCTAATAAAAGGAATGATAATTTTTTATAAAAGAGTATGATGTGGCAATATTAGTCAAAAGAAAAGCAAAATATGTCATGATTTATTGAGAGAGATATGGTTAAATGCTTGAGCCGGTGTGGAATTGTTTCTCTGGTGGGTCTATTTGCCTCGTTCTATCGAGATAAATCCTGAAGGAAATCTTCATAGTCATGCGGTGGGGTAGTTGAATTTTGGAAATAGAAATGATCAACTCTAATAGCTGAAGTGAAAAATGAAAGGGTAAAATTTTTATGCTAAAACGAATTTTTTTAATATTGATGATTGTATTTTCCCTTTCTTCTGTTGCCGTAGCAGCTTTACCCGTTCCTGCTATAGAGGTAAACGGATCAAATAATTATGCTTATCTGAATTATGGGGACAGTGCAAATGTCACGGTCAGTCTTGAACCCGGTGACTACAATGGCCAATATATTGATATTTGGATTTCACTTAATACATCGACAGGCCAATATTGGTTTGTAAACGGGAGTGGTTGGCTGCTGTCTGAATATCCCCTGCCCGCTACAGGAGAACCCATCAAACCGCTGATGGGAAGGTATGTTATGAGGAGTTCAGAACTGCCTGTTGGGAGACATACCTTCAGGTTCGCTGTTGATGATAATTATGACGGTATTATGGATCTTACCTTCAGTGAGAGTATTGATATTTTTATCGATGATTCACCCTTTGTAAATTTTAGAAATTGCAGATCCTGTCACGAACATCCCGAATCATTTCCCGTAAAACCTGTCTATATTCCCGATAGACATCATCTGCTGGTTCAGACGAAAGGACTGGAATGTACAAATTGTCATCATGTCATTTCCAGTTCTGATAATCACTTGGGGGTAGACAAAATAACTGAATGCAGGGTTTGTCATGAGCACCCCGAATCATTCCCCGTAAAACCTGTTTATATTCCCGACAGGCACCATAAGCTGGTCCAGTTTAACGACTTTGAGTGCATGGATTGCCACAGGTTAAAGGAAGAACCAAAACTTCCATAGGGCACCTGCCTGCTACTGTTTCCAGCAAGGCAGGGCCGATTAGCGAAGCGTAATCCGCCGAATAAAAAGATATATAGAGAAATATTTATTGGGCAGACATGTCTTTGCTGACAAGAGAAGAGAGCTTTAATCCGCCGGTGAAATGCACTGACCTGTTTAGCTTTACAGAGACTTCGAAGGCTCTTGTTATTCCTTCTCTTTGGAATCTGCTATTTTCTTTAGCGATTTGTGAATGCTAAAGAGCATCCAGAAGAAGAATCCCAACAGCAGCACTTTGGCAAAGGCCATACCTCCGTACATCCAGTGGTGGTGATGTTTATCGTGCCGGTTTCCGTGCCATCCCATCCAGCAATCATCAGGCGTTTTCCCTTTGATACATGGTATCATCCTGTAGTCGCCGCTGTATTTCATCGCTTTACCTTCAGGCTGCAGCATTTCATACCGTTCTTTCTTTTCAAGATACTCTCTTTTGTCATGGGAATCTGCAAAGCCGGGAACCGTGAAAAGGGCAATAGAGACCATGATGGCAGTAAAAAATGTTAGATTTTTCATTTTATCCCCCGTTTTATATTTGTTTTTACTTCTACTATTAAGATGGTTGAAGATAAAAGAAGGTGCAGCTATGAAACAAGGAGGCTATATGAGGGATTAGCTCTATTTATTATAGCAATGATTTTACAACGAATAATCATTGCCATATTCATCAAAAAAAGCATTTACAAAGGCGATTGGTTAAGGTATAAGAAATAAATCAATAATTTCGGGGAAAAAGAAAAAAGGAAAAATCAGAAAGCCCGGACCGGTAACGGTTTCGGGTTTTTATTGACTTCATAATATGTAGTAAAAAGGAGATTTATATGAAATATATATCTAGTTTAATGATAGTGCTTTTATTGGCTGCAATATTAATTAATTGTGGAGAAAGTGAAACAGAAATAACAGCCAACTCAGGGACAAAAAAATATTTAGCTGAAAATATTATTTTTAATGCTACACAAGTATCGAAGGCTTATGCTGGTATTGTTGAAATAGACACTCAAACGAAAATTTCGGCAGACAATGTTCTTTTTAAAGTTTCAGATAATTCATCAATAACTGCACAGAATGTTCAAGCGGCACTGGAAGAGATAAGCCTAAAGCTGGTAAAAATAATGCCAGGTACATGGGATATTCAAAATTATAATCAAGAGAATTTGCACTCAGCAACAGGCAAAATATCTATTAACTCGGATGGTACTTTTGATTTAACGGAGGGGTCCTTTGCAGCTATTGGTATGGGATCGGATCCTTCTTTTTGTGATCATACTATTGACAATCAGACTTATGAGTTTATTACAGGTGAATTTGCTGTATTCACTCATTTTAACCCTTATGCCACTCCGCCTGTTGAAAACAAAGTTATCCCTCAATTAATTAAACTCGGACATAATGAAATGGTCTTTCTTGGAAGCGGAGGGTGCGGATATGCAGGGCGACAAAGAATATCTGTACTTACAAGATATTCAAGTTTATAGCATACATATACAAAGATTCTAGAGTGGTAGGGTGCAGCTTTCTCCCGAACACTCCCTGTCTAATCCTTGCCATATTCCTCCAAAAAAGCATTTACAAAGGTGACATCTATAAGGTATAAAAAATAAATCAATCATTTCGGGGGAAAAGAAATGGGGAAAGAGAAAAAAGGAAGAATCAGAAAGCCCGGACCGGTAACGGTTTCGGGTTTTTTTTGTGGAGTGAAAATTAAAGAACAAAGACCTGAACCCAGGCACTTTTATTGATATGTATAATTATAACCTCTCACAAGATTCAATCAATTGTTTTGCATATGCATCGAGGGTGTTCAAAATTCTGTGTCAATTTAACCAAAGCTGATATATTCAGCTAAAAAAGGAGAATTGACATGAGTAAAGAAGAAAGTAGTTTTGATTTTAACAAAGCCCTTAAAGCGATTCAGGA